>ERZ869936.2289-NODE-2289-length-11503-cov-3.756115_pt1 | contig 11503 bp, 7 predicted proteins | sample MGYA00520876_ERZ869936 | MGnify/ENA primary metagenome ERZ869936 (study PRJEB32218, sample SAMN09650985) | biofilter metagenome | isolation source: enrty point of leading RO module | place: Saudi Arabia: Thuwal, RO plant located on Red Sea | collected 2016-02-17 ... | reverse complement strand
GTCCCGGAGTTCGACCATCAACTCTTCGGCGATGGGAGACAGGCGGGCTTCGGTGTACCGGGCCGCTGCCGGGGGCAGGCCCATGATCGAGCCGAAGTTTCCCTGCCCAATGATGAGCGGGTTGCGGAGTGTGAAATCCTGGGCCATTCGGACCAGAGTGTCGTAGACAGACTGATCGCCGTGCGGGTGATAATTTCCGGTCGTATCGCCGCAGATCTTGAGCGATTTTCGGGGTTTGGCCGTTGAGAGCAGGCGGAGGTCATTGAACATGACGTACATGATCCGCCGCTGCACGGGCTTCAGGCCGTCGCGCACATCTGGCAGAGCACGGGATGTAATGACCGACAACGCATAGTTGAGATAGCGCCGGCGTGTCTCCTGGCTGATCGAAACATAGTCGATGCGGCCCGCGTTCGCACCGTCGCTACCGACAACGGGCGTGCCGGACTGCTTTCGCTTCTTCCTCCTCTTTGCCAAACGAGCACCTCCTGCTCCGTCGATTGTGAAATCTCATGGACGCATCGAAGCAAGTCGCGCGAAATCCGCCGGGATTCCCGCAGGCCGTCTCTCTCCGGTTCCTGACACAGGCCCCCGCCCTGACCCTTGCACTATGTTCGCGTCCTGAACGAGACTTTTTGCCCAGTTCAAGCCAATTCATCGACTGGCATGGTCACCCGACATGACTGCAAGCGGTCGAATGGCCAGCGGTAAATATCCCGCAGCCCTCCCGTCTTGTCATGTTCGGACTTCATCGACTGATTAGTGGCTGGATTGTCTGACGTCAACGGACCACGTCGTCATCGGCTGCAGCTTGATGGACAAATGTAAGACACGCCCGGTGACTCGACCAGCCCAGCGAGCCGTTCTGCTTTGGCGAAACAGGGAGTCAAAGATTACCGATTGCATCATTTCTGCACGAGGCGCGCGTTGCGCCAATTGTATCCATCGGATCGGTTGTGGCAAAGATACAGCCGCCCATAACCGTTTATGAGGCATCGAGTTCGGAAAAACCGCCCGAAACCGAACACGACGTTCAGATTGTCTCACAGCCACGATCATAACCGGCCGAATCATTCCTCTGGATGTTTCTGCAGAGACTCACAACACACGAGCCTTTGGGGGGGCAGCCGGGTCAGGTCGGCTGACGGAACGAGAGAGGCGAGGTGATTCACCGACGGTCACTACAACCGACCGGATCAGAAACAACCGACCGGATCAGAAACAACCGACCGGATCAGAAACCATTCTGGATTCATCGCATCAATGGAATTCCCGCCTGCCGGCAGTCAGCTCGGCGCGGGTGCATGGAGGCATACGATGGCTTTCTATACACATCGGGTGATTCTGGCATTCTGTCTTGCGCCCGCTTGCCTGGCGGGAGTGGCTGAGGCCCAACAGCCTCGGTCGACACAGGTCACGCCGGCACCGTTCGTTGGCCAAGGTCAGTTTCGGCACATCCTCGTCAACGACGAGGCCGCTGAACCGATTCCTGCAAACAACGTCGGCAGCATTCCGCCTGGCTACGTCCAGCTGAACTCGGCCATGTACCCCTCCCCGCGTCAGAACATCCCGATTCAGGTCGGTGCCACCTTGATCACCAACCAGGCACTCGCTCCGCACGAGATGTTGTACGCACACGAATATCGGGCCATCTATCCCCCTTACTACTACAAGGTAAAAGGATCGTGGTTGTGGACTCCGTTTGGAATCCGCTCGCACGACACCTGGAAGTTGCAGGGGACAGAGGTCAATGTGAAATACAAAACGTCCTTTGGATTGTTCAACAAGTTTCGCCCGCCCTGCGTTCGCTAAAGATTCAAGGGGTGACGCTCATCGCGTTGCCAATACCATCGTCCGCTGAATTGTCCATTTCAATACTGAATGAGAACGACGACACAGTCCACCGCATCCGGCCTGGCCTGATCGGCCATCCGGGAAACGTGCCAGTCACTTTGGCACCTCTCGCCCCGCAACGGATGCAAGAACTGATCTGGACCAACTCGTGTGCAGGAATAAAACCATGCTCATCCACGGATGGAAACTTTCCGGGCTGATCGTTGCGACCAGCCTTCTGACAGTCGCCGCGACGGGCATTTGCAGCGCGGCCGACAATACCGACCCAACCGGCCTCGTCCGTGTCTCGGATGCAGGCGACACCAATGCAATTCCGGCATCATTCGACCCGCAACCGGAATCTGCTGTCGAGCCGATGGTGACCACCTATCCCGTCAATTCCGGCCTCGTCGGCTGCGAGCCCCGCACCAAGCTGGGGCGTTGGTGGCACGATCAATCGGTCCGATTTGTGACCCGTAACACAGTTCAATCCGCAAACATGAACGGCTATTGGGGTGACCAGCATTGCCAATACGATTGGCGAGCGATGCAGGCCAATGCGACATTGGCAGCCCACATTCGGTGCAAGTTCGGCTACTTCATTCCCACGGGCTGCTGTGGGAAAGGATGTCCCCCGCTCGGACGCTACCGCATGGTCTACGCGGTCGATCCCGGCTACTTCGACGCCCGCGACGGCCAGGTGTATGCCACACAAGGAACTGGGACTCCGGTTGCCGTACCGCTCGCGCCCAACGTGAACTCCACCTACAACTACGGCTGGGGCATTCCCTCCAGTCGACTGACACCGATTTCGCGGACCCAGCCTCCGCACTATCCGTAAGTCGGCCCGCAGACCATCGTCGCGCCGACAGGATCCACTTTTTTTCGCGTGAAGCAATATCGAAGGAACACCGGTTCCCCGTTCAGGAAGAACAGTCATGTCGAAAACTGATCGTCTCTGGATCACAGCGAGCCTGACAGCCGCATTCTTAGCGGCAGCGGGGCTCTCTACGACCTTTGCCGCCGAGGGCGTGGTCCGCATCACAGACAAATCATCTCCCTCACAAATCCAGCAAGTCACTAACTGCTCTCCCGCGCCTGCGCCAGGAGTGGTGCCGGACGTCTGTGGCTGCCGCCAAGGTTACAGCGCGGACGCTGGCAGCCAAAGCGGTGCCGCCAATGGAGTCCCCTGCAGCTGCCGGAACGGTCACTCCGCAGGCTGCCCGACTGCTGGCAATGGTATGTGCCCCCCTGCCGGAAGTGGAATCGGCCCGATGGCCGGCAGTGGCATGTGTCCGCACGGGGCAGGTATTTTCAGCGGGATGTTTGGAACTGCGGGTGGAACCTGTCCTCCGGGTTTCCATGGAGGACTGGGGGGCGGATTGGGCCGCAACTTCTGCGGGCACGGTTGCCTGAGAGGCCAATGCCCGTTCGGCTGCCGGGGCGGGTTGGCGCGTTTGTTCCCGAACCTGGTTCCCGGTGGATATTGCACCTACGCTCCGGGACATGGCTGGGCACCTCCGGTCAAGGTCCCCGTGGAACGGGTCCCTGTTGGTTACCAGCGTTACTATCCATCACAGTGGTTTGGCGTGCCCAACGCCGCCGCCGAACCGAATGCCACAGCCCCCATGATCGGCACGCCAACGGACACCACTCAACTTGGCTATTACTACCAGCGGGTCCCCACCTGGTATCCGGCCCCTTACCGAATTCCACACCCGAATCCGAATCAGATTCACACGCGGCACTGCCCGAGTGGTTGCCCCTGCCAGTTCTCGCAAGCCGGCTACATCATTGAAGAGAGCCCGACAGCAGAACCGACACCGGCAGCTCCGACGGAAGCTGAGCCACCTCCGGCTCCCATCGAACCCGGAAAGTCAGCCATGGCTCGCCCGGTCCCAGCAATTCGGTAGCCGCCCTGCAGCAGTCATCCCACGTGATGACGCGAGCGAAGCTGACTGAAGAGTTGACACACCCCCGAGGGGTCCGCAAAACGAGCTGCGGGCCCCTTTCTCGTTTTGGGCCACGTTCGAATTCCAGCGATTCAGGCCGCGCCAGAATCGGTGTTATTCTGCCACATCTGAACCGTCGGGCCGATCGAGAACGGACCGAATCTTACTGATCAACCGGTCGCGGCTAAATGGCTTGTGGAGAAACGCAATTCCCTGGTCAAGGACGCCGTGATGTACGATCGCATTGTCCGTGTAGCCCGACATGTAGAGCACCCGGATCCCAGGGCGTTCGACGGAGAGAATTTCAGCCAATTGCCGGCCACTCATCTGTGGCATGACGACGTCGGTGAGAAGCAGATCGATGGGCTCGGGCGTCGTACGCGAAATCTGGAGAGCCTCCTCGGCAGTTTGCGCGGCAAAGACAGTGAACCCCCGCGATTCGAGAATGCGAACCGCGATGGAAATGACTGGCAGTTCGTCTTCCACCACCAAAATCGTCTCAGTCGATCTGGGCTGGCCCAATTCCTCGTCCACGAGTGGCCGAGACCGGTGGGATTCATCCGCGGACGGAAGGTACACGTTGAATGTCGTTCCCTGATCGATCTCGCTGTAGACCGAAATGTGCCCACCGCTCTGCTTGACTATCCCAAAGACTGTCGAGAGTCCCATCCCGGTCCCCATACCGCGGGGCTTCGTCGTGAAGAACGGCTCAAAAACACGCCGCTTCACCTCGGGCGACATCCCCATGCCGTTGTCGCTGACGGACAGCATAACATACTCACCAGGGACGACTTCGGGCCGCGAATCCGCATAACACTCGTCGAGGAGACAATTGGAAACTTCGATCGTCAGCTGGCCTCCTCCTGGCATCGCATCGCGGGCGTTAACGCTCAAATTCACGAGGATCTGAGTCAACTGCGTCGGATCGACCCGCACCGGCGAAAGGTCTTTCTCCAGTTCCAATCGAACCTGAATATGTTCCCCCAGCAACCGTCCGACCATCCGCATCGAGTCGCGGATCCACCCCCCGATATCGACAACGCGTGGATCGAGCACTTGCTTGCGACTGAAAGCCAAGAGTTGCTCCGTCAGACTGGCAGCACGCAAGCCGGCATTGCAGATTTCGCTGGCCATTTCGCGATAGTCTTCCGGCCCGTCTGTCGAGTCGGCCATCTCCTCGGCGTAACCGAGGATGATTGTCAGCAGATTGTTGAAGTCGTGAGCCACACCGCCGGCCAGCCGCCCAATCGACTCCATTTTTTGCGACTGCACGAACCGTTCTTCGAACTCTTTCTGCTCGGTGATGTCCTGCAGAATGCCTACGAAGTGACTCACACAGCCGTTTCGGTCCCGGACCGGCGTCACCGTGAGCCGGGCCCAATATGGATCGCCATCAGAACGCTCAGCAAGAAGCTCCAGCGAGCAGGCCACCTGTTCTGCGAACGCGTGTTGCAGGATTGTTAAGCTGCCCTGCTCGATATGTGGTCCCTGCAGAAACTTGAGGCCCAGGTCGAGCAGCGTACTCTTGTCGTAACCGGTGATCTGCACGAGTCCGGAATTCGCATAGACGATCGAGTTGTCCCCGCGCGAGGCTTCCGTAATGAAAATTCCTTCGCCGACCGATTCAAGACAACGGTGATAAAGCCGCAGTTTCGCCTGGCTCGACGCACGCTCACTGAATCGCCCAATCTGATCGCCGATCGCCTCGCAGAAGACCTGCGTATTGGCGTCCGGCTCGTCGAGACGGTCGGCAAAGCAGGTGATGACGGCAAACGGTTTCGCTCCGCAACGAATGGGGAATGCCAGCCCCGCATTCAGACCGTTTTCGCACAGAATTTCGCCGCGACGCTGACAGTCGCAGTTGGACGCCTCGCCCTCTCCTCGGACGATGGGCGGAACACTGGGACTCCAGACGACTCGTCCAGATTCCCATGCTTTGCCGGGAATTCCTTCGCCAAAGCGAAACCGAAATCCACGGTTGAAGCTGTTCATCGCCTTGCCGATTTCTTTGGAGAACGACCAACCGTCCAGATACGAGAGGCCGTCACCGTCAATCATCCAGACTTCTGCAAAGCGCAACCCCAAGACGCGTGACAACGCTTGCAGGATTGGCCGCGCCGCGTCCTCAAGAGTCTTGGCATTGGCCAGAATCTCGGTCACCTTGCTTTGGATTTCAATCCGCATTTCGGAACGGCGGCGGACTGTCACATCCTGATAGGTCCCTGTGACACGTTGTAGCCGTCCTTCACGATCAAAGTGCAGCTGGCTCCGGATGTCGACGATTCGTTCGCGGTCGAGACCTCCGACCAACCGAACTTCGACTGCCGGCTGAATCACTGACGTGTCTGCACGTTCCGGGTCCACTTGGTGAACCAAAGGCTTCAACTCAGCAACGGACGATCGCACGCGAATGGCATCCCTGGGATGCAGATAGGACAGCATCGTTTCGAGTCGTCCGTCGAACTGTCCCGGTGGGACGCCAAACAGGGCATGCATTCCATCCGACCACCACACGACATCGGTTCGGGCGGTCCACTCGAAGCTACCCATCAAGGCGATCCGCTCGATATCCCGCAATCGATCGGCAGCTGATTGAAGCGCACGCCGCGATTCGATCCGCTCGGTCGCGTCGCTCACCCAGCCCACCATCCGCACAGGCAGTCCGTCGTCATCCCAGGTGGCCTCGCCCCGTGCATCAAACCAGTGGTAGGTTCCAGACCGGTCGCGAATCCGGATGCTCACACAGAACGGACTACGCTCGACAAAATGCAGGCGCAACGCCTCTCGCAGTCCGTCTAAATCCTCCGGATGCAGGCGTTCTTCGATTTGGGCAAAACTGTCGGAGAGCTCTTCCTCAGAGTAGCCCAGGTGCCATTTGAACCGCGGAGAGATAAACATTTTGCCAGTCGCGGCATTCCAGTCCCAGATCCCGTCCGTAGATCCGAGAATTGCCAGACCAAAGTGCTCTTCACTTGCAGTCGGCCCTTCGGCCGCATCAAATCCTTTGGACGCGTCGCGAAATGCCCCGAACCACTCCTCAATGTCGCCTCGCGCATTGACGAGTGGATGAGCGCAAAAAGCAAACTGCCGATACGCTCCATCGTGCCGCCGAACACGACATCGGATTTCCAAAGGCGACTTCGCTCGGCACGACTGTCGCCAACAATCCGACACAAGTTGGCGTTCGGCCGGCTGCACTGCGTGCAGCCAACACCAACCCGCGGCCTCCTACGGTGACTCACCGGTGACCTTATCCCAGCAGGGAAGTAGCGCAACGAGTTCTAGCGACGGGCCAACACACCAGATCAGGTCGCTGGAGATCTCGGCGAGAACTCGCAGCCGATCAGCCTCTCTTCCCAGACTGATGCGAGCATGTGGTGCATCCGCCGTATACCGCAGGTGATCGTCTTTCGGGCCCGACATCGGTCTCACCCTCACGGTTAAGATGTGATGAACGAGGACGTGAAGCACTCATGTGAACTGATCAAGCGAGTTGCGTTGAGTGATCCAGAAACAGTCATCGCAACAGGAGAGAGGCGACACGAGATTCGAGACCAACACACTCAACTGACCGTCGCGGCGATCCGCATCAACAGATGCCAACGCGATCATACACATCCAAAGAAACCGTGTTAACCACGTGTGACATTGAAAACACACAATTCCTTTACTTTTTGCCAAAAGTCATCCTGCCGACGACAATAGAGTTCATGCGTTCACCTATCTCCGAACCAGGCCCGTTTGGTGCGTGTCGGACATGCTGTAACGCCATCTGGGGCGGTCCGCCAACAAATCGCCAATTGATGCGGCCCGAAATCAGGAATAGAATGGCTCCGTTCCCGGAGGTGTCAGCGAGAACAAGGTTTCTGAGTCGCCATTGCCCCCGGATCGGTGCACAACGCGAACCTATCTTGGAGTCTGAGAACACCACTTGAATAATCCGACGCCCAAACGCGAAGAACTCCGTGTCGAACAGCGGCGAGCCATCCTGGTGGCTGTCGTTCCTCCCAAGGATGCCAACAAAGAACATGTTCTCGACGAGCTGAAAGGCTTGGTTCAGACAGCGGGTGTCGTTGTTGTCGGGACGCTGGTCCAAACCCGTGAGCGTCCGCATGTCGCAACCTTTCTGGGCAGTGGAAAACTCGAACAGTTGAAGCTCATGGTCGAGGCGTTGAACGCCGACCTGATCTGCTTCGACAACGCCCTTTCACCCTCTCAAGGGAAGAACCTCGAAAACGCCACGAACACGATCATCGTGGATCGGAGCGAAGTGATTCTGGACATTTTTGCCACGCGAGCCAGAACGTACGAGGCTCGTCTGCAAGTGGAATTGGCCCAACTTTTGTACTTTCGCCCCCGCCTGAAGCGGATGTGGACCCACCTCGAACGCATCGAGGGGGGGATCGGGACAGGCCGCGGACCGGGTGAAAAGCAGTTGGAAGTCGACCGCCGTCTTGTTGACCGCCGAATTGCTGAGTTGAAGCGAAAACTCAAAGATGTCGAGAAGCGGCGCGAACGCCTGGTCGCCAGCCGCGGAGACACCCCGACAGTCTCACTGGTAGGCTACACCAACGCCGGCAAGAGCACGCTGATGAATGCGCTGACCGACGCCGATGTGCTGGTGGCAGACAAGCTGTTCGCCACGCTCGATACCCGCACACGAAAATGGACACTGCCACATTGGGGCGAAGTCCTCCTCAGCGATACCGTCGGGTTTGTGCGTGATCTTCCGCACCACTTGGTCGCGTCTTTCAAATCAACTCTTGAAGAAGCGCGGCATGCCGACCTGCTTCTACATGTTGTGGATGCCAGCGATCCGAACGCCGAAGCTCAAATTCGGACCGTCAACCGAGTCCTGAGCGAGATCGAGGTGGACCACGAGAACTCAGTCCTCGTCCTCAATAAGATCGACGCAGTCCAGGACCACTCCATTGTCGACGTACTCCGCGCGAAACATAAAGATTGCGTGACTGTCAGCGCAACGACGGGGCAAGGACTCGATCGCCTGACTGAGAGCGTCGGCAGTTTGCTCGGTGGAGGCTTCGTCGAAGCCGACGTGGAAACCAGCGTCGGCAACGGCCGGCTCCTGCACTTCCTGCGCGAACACGCGGATGTCCGCGAGACCGAGTACGGCAACGACAGCCGTGTCACACTTCGCTGCCGAATGGCCCAGAAGTTTGCTGACCAGATTAGTGGCGACGACACGACGATCACGCTGGTTCACGCCGATTCGCCTGCGTCCACGCCGTTGAACGATCCGGCTCTGTCGCGGCGATTCGGAAACGAACAGACCTTCGACTCGCCCTAGACGATCCGCATGCGAACGCGGCACAAACCGGGTGCCGTCCCGGCGGACTCGTCTCGCACAACCGTCGCCACTCAGTCAATCGCTCCACATCTTGCCCTGTCCGTAGAGAGTCTGTTCCCATCGGAGTATGATGATCAGCCACCAGGCGACCACACACGAAACAGGAAACATTTGCCAACGGCCTTGACTGTCGGACGGGAGTGCATTTGCCATGACGACCCAGTGTTACCTCGGAGTGGACTTGGGCGCATCAAGCGGTCGAGTGATGGCCGGGTTGTTTGACGGTCGGGAGATGCGGATCGAGGAGGTACACCGCTTCGAGAATGGACCCGTTCACTACGGTGAGTCACTTCGTTGGGACGTACTGCGACTCTCCACAGAGATTGAGAACGGCCTGCGTGCTGCGGCGGCACGATACAGTGACGGACTGGTTTCCGTGGGTGTCGACACTTGGGGCGTCGATTACGTGCTGATGACTGAGACCGACGAGTTGCTCGGACAGCCATACAACTATCGCGATTCCCGAACCCGCGGCATGTTGGACTACGCCTGCAGTCGCGTCTCCAAAGCCGAGATTTTCGATCAAACCGGCATTCAGTTCATGGAGATCAACACTCTGTACCAGTTGCTGGCGATGAACCGCAGCAATCCGAGTCTGATGGAGTTAGCCGATCAAATCCTGTTAATGCCCGACTACTTTCACTGGACATTGTGCGGCAGCAAGGCAGTCGAATTTACCAACGCCACAACAACGCAGTGCTACCATCCGACAAAGCGAGAATGGTCGTACGATCTTCTCCGCCGGCTGGAACTGCCAACCAAGATGTTCGGTGAGACTGTTCCCCCAGGAACAAAGCTGGGCCGACTGCGAGAGAGCGTCGCCAAACGGGTCGGTCTGCCGCGCATCAATGTCGTGGCACCGCCGACACACGATACGGCCGCTGCTGTCGCCGCCGTTCCGACAGCCCAAACGGGAACTGCCAACTGGTGCTACATCAGTTCGGGAACCTGGTCGCTCATGGGAATCGAAGTGCCTCAGGCGGTCGTTTCGGCGACGGCTTTGAAATACAACCTCACGAACGAAGGAGGAATCGACGGAACGTACCGATTAATGAAGAACATCAAGGGGCTCTGGCTGGTCCAAGAGTGCAAGCGGTCGTTCGAACGCCGCGGCAACTCGGTCAGCTTTGCTGAATTGACACGCATGGCCGAGCAGGCGCGGCCCCTGGAGGCATTGGTCAACCCGGACGACGGACGGTTCCTCAGCCCCGAGGACATGGTCAGCGAATTCCGGAGTTTTTGCAGTGAGACTGGCCAGGGACCACCAGATTCCGAAGGAGCGCTCGTCCGTTGTGCTCTCGAGAGTCTCGCTCTCAAATACCGGATGGTTCTCGAACAGCTCGAAGAACTCAGTGGCGAGCGCATCGAGACAATTCATATCGTCGGCGGTGGAGCCCACAACGCGCTGTTGAACCAGTTCACCTCCAATGCCTGTGGCCGCCCAGTGCTCGCCGGACCAACCGAAGCAACCGTGCTGGGGAACCTGCTCGTGCAGGCACGGACACAGGGAGAAGTCGGCAGCCTGGCGGACATCCGGGAGATCGTCGGCCGATCCACTCAGTTGTTCGAATACACTCCCACCGATTCCGCTGCCTGGGACCACGCGTACGAGCGGTTTCTCCAACTCGTGCATCGCTAGCCGGCCTTTGGACAGCGGCAATCATACGCGTCCGTGCGTGTGACTTGAGGCAACCCGGGCTGCCACCTATCATTCCTCTGCGCCATAGATTGCCACGTCGTCGAGCCGCATTCCCCACCGGGAACCGTTTTGGCCTACATTTACGATTCAGCCGCAGAAAGGGCTCGAAACAGCCTGCGTCATTCCCCCCCACTCAAGGTCGGGTGGACGCCAACACGCTGTTCTTGAAGCCTTGAAACTGCTGTTTGCTTTTTTTGCGGGAGTCCGTGATGGGTTTGTTCGACAAACTGAAGCAGGGATTGCGGAAGACCAAGGACATTCTCCGCACGGATGTCCGCGATCTCTTCAAAGCGGGCGAAATCCTCGACGAAACGAAGCTGCGCGAGTTCGAAGCCCGGCTGATTAAGACCGATATGGGCGTTGCCGCCGCCAAGTCAATTATCGAGGCGCTGCGGGTCGAACATCTCGGCCGGACTGTCGTCATTGATGACATCTGGGGAACCGTCCGCAAACGCCTGAAGGAGTTGCTTCACGGCGACGGTTCGAGCAGTTGGGATTCAGCAAAGCCGCTCTCTCCACTGAAGTTTTCGGACTCGGGGCCGACAGTGATCCTGGTTGCCGGAGTCAATGGTGTCGGCAAGACAACTTCGATCGCGAAGCTGGCCCGTTTTCTGCAGAGTAACGGCAAGAGTGTCCTGCTGGCCGCGGGTG
>ERZ869936.2288-NODE-2288-length-11503-cov-3.935010_pt1 | contig 11503 bp, 9 predicted proteins | sample MGYA00520876_ERZ869936 | MGnify/ENA primary metagenome ERZ869936 (study PRJEB32218, sample SAMN09650985) | biofilter metagenome | isolation source: enrty point of leading RO module | place: Saudi Arabia: Thuwal, RO plant located on Red Sea | collected 2016-02-17 ... | reverse complement strand
TGTCACATCGAAGGCCTGCAGTGCGTCGGACTCGGGAGATGCCAACACGACATGCGTCCCGATCACCGTGAGTTCTGTTGAACGCCAGCCACGCCACCACTCGGCTGTCGGTCGTTCGGCGAAGCGCCGCGGCGGCAATGCCTCAGTGGGGCGAAAGTCATCTCGCGGATACCGGACGACCCACTGCAACGTGAATGCTACCGGATCAACACAGGCCAGTGCTCCGCAAGCTGTCGGACACAACAGGCGACCGTCGTGAATTGCGACAGGCAGCGCCCAATGCGCCCGATGCCCTTCGCCACAGATCGGCCGTGTGGAATGGACGAGCGGCAGGACCGCCGTGACGCGTCCCTCGCCCGCGTGCAACTCGTACAATCGAACTTCTGTATCACTCTGCGCAAGTACGTACAGCTTTTCACCTGCAATCGTCGGAGGCCCCAGGAAACGGACAGGTTGCGAACCGGGCTTGTCTTCTGCCGCTTCACCTGTCGAATCCAACGCTCGCTTCGTCGAGGGTAACTCCCACAGCAGTTCGCCGGTGCTCATGGAGTACGCCTTCAGCGTGTTTTCTGTTACCGCTGCCGACGTATCATCCGCTCCGGACGCCATGCGGTCGGAGTCGGACATGTGATCGAATCGAGACTGGAGGTCATCGATGCTGTAGATCCGCGTTCCGTCACTTGTCAGCAAACTGGTGACCGTGTCGATCTGCATCTGCTCGATCAACGATTCTGCCAGCAGCGCCCGAAACGCCGAATTTCGCCAATACGAGGAGTCATCCTGAATCTTGGAACTTTCGGGAATGCCCGTCGCTCGCCACTGCAAATCGCCCGACTTCAGATCCAAAGCGACCAGCTCGTTGAACGATTTGGCAAAGAGGCGGTCTCCGACCACCAACGGAATGGCTGCGGGAAATGTCACGACGTCTTCGCTGTCGAGCTCGTTCAGTGAACTGCGAATCAGCTCGCGGGCCTGCATCCAGCCGTTACCTGTATACCGCCAGACAGCGTGCGGGCTCGGTCGCCTGCCGGCGGCAAACATCGGCCGGCGGGGATCCCAGCCCCATGGTTTTCCAGCCGTTTCCAGCGGTGGGTCAGACTCTTCCGGTTCGAACTGTTCCAGCTGAGATTTCAGCCATGCGTAAAGCGGGCGGACCTCGCCCCCGATGCGGATATTTGTCGGCAGCCGGTCTGGTGTGAGTGCGGAAAAGTCGCGATGCGCCTGTGTTACCCGGCCGGACAACGCCAAGGCGAGCAGCTGCCGGGCCTGCGACAAATCGGCGTCAGCCGGATTGCACTTTGGATGCCGACCGACAGCCGCGTAAGCGTCTGCCGCGGAGACAAAATCGCCGCGATCCCAGCAGACGGCGGCCCACCACTGGGTGGCTTGCAGCCCCACTTCGGTCGGCCCTTCGCGTTCGATCAGCCGGCGGATCGCGAGCCGATCGTCCTGTTCGCTGGCCGTTTCGAAAGCCCGCCGGGCCGCCTTCTCCCGCCGTTCGGCGAAGGTTTGCCGGACATTGTCCGGCAATGTCTGGACAAGTTCGTGAGCAATCTGCCAGACGGGACGGTCGATTCCATCCACGGGGACAAACCAATGGCTGTCGTCATCCAGTAGCCCGCTCAGGCCGTCGATGGCTGATTGAAGTCTGCCCGCGGCGAGCTGTGCCCGGATCTCGCTCAGTTGAGTTTCGACCCGCCGACTATGCAGCACGGTTGCCGAATGCGCCAGTCGATCTCCGTTCGCCCGCTGGCCGCCATCCGACTGTGTCGCTTCTTCGACGGGAGTTTGTCCGCTGTCCGTCCATCCGAGACTCGCACAACCCAGAGCGAGCGCGGCCGCGACGACAAGTCGCAAGCCAAGGTGATGCGGCAGGGACAAACCAAGAATGCGATCCAAGTCCGACCGGCAAAGGACGGGGCGGGCAGCTGTCACAGCTGCTCGATCATGTGTGGATGTCTTCACAACCATGCTGCCGCCTGACATCTCGGATTTCTCGTTTGGCTGCAAGATGCAAGGCGTTCGAGCGCAGCCATTCATTATTGTCGCAGATACCTACCCCCCTGGCAAAGAGAAAGATTCGCCTGGCCGGCAGTTCCTGTCGGTCGCAGTTTCTGTCGGTGGCGCAACGTGATCCGGCGCCGAATTCAGGTCCCCAGGTCGCGGCGGAGCTGTTCCATTTTCTCCTGGTGCGTCTGCAGCTCTTTGTGCAGCGACTCGACCAGTTCACGAAGCTGCTGATTTTCCACTTGCTGGTTTTCCAGTTGTTGCTCGATGGAAAGCAGTCGGGTGGAATAGTCGGTTGCGTCTGAACCGCGCGCAGTCGATTCTGATCGGTCGCCGGCGGAGGATTGTTCACTGCTTTCCGATTGGGTCGAGAGTGACATGGATTCTCCTTCCAGATAAAAGTTGTGGTCCACCTCGACACCGCGGCGGTCCAGGGCTCCGCTGGCCTGAATGAATTGGCCTTCCAGTAGCCCCTGCAACTCGCTACGGAGAGCTTCCTGAGACTCAATGGGAACCATGCGACTGGCACGTGTCCGCAACTCGCCCAACTGCTGGCGGCCCCGCAGCCACAACTCGGTCATGATGGCGACTTGCGGCTCGGTCCAGTCGTAGACCTTGCGGACATAATGCCGGAATCGCTCTGTCCGGCCACTTTCCGTGTGCACGGTTGCGGACAGACCCAGCGCCTGCAGTTCTTCCAGGGTTTCCTGCAGTTGGTCTTCGCTGTAGTTCGAGACGGGCGAGCGATTGCTTTTCTGGTTGGCACCCGATGTCACCGCTTTCAGTGTCAACGGATAGTATTCGGGAGTTGTGAATGCCTTCTCGACCAACGTTCCCAGTACGCGGCGTTGGCGGCGCGTCAGACTGCGCACTCTCGCCGCGGGAGTCTCCTCTTCGACCATGAAGCTTCTCCCCAATGTCGCTGTTTTGTTCGGCCCGACGTGCAGGTCGTTACCTGGCGTGTACGCCGGATGCAATCAAATGCTTGACTGCATGATAACAGCCCGCAGCGACTTTGTGCAGAAACTCGTCGTCCAGCGTCTCGGGGGTGTCCTGCGGCGTGTGATAATACGGGTTTCGCAGAAAGCTGGTGTCGGTGATCATCAACGCGGCATAGCCCGCATCCCAGAACGGACTGTGATCACTCAATCGCGACGCCTGTAGCAGTTCGCCATCGCCGGCAACAGCCAGCGTTTCAACGGGCAGTTCGGGTGACATCCGCAGCCCGGCGGCTGTCCCGTCGATCAATGCCTGGGATCGCTGGTTGCCGACGACCGCGATGAAGTTTCCCGTGGTCGGATACATTCCCTGCAATGTCCGGGGCAACTGCTGCGAATTCGGACTGTGATTGCAGTAGCCCAGCATTTCGAGCGAGATCAACCCAGCCAGGTTCACTCCGTCGACACGGCACCGGCGGGCGTGTTCGGCACCTCCCAGCATACCGTTTTCTTCCAGGTCGAAACCTGCCAACTCGATTCGCAGTTGAGGCCGTTCCGGCCAGTCCGTCGGGAGCAGCCTTGCGATTTCCAACAAGGTTGCGACCGCACTGGCATTGTCATCTGCTCCCGGCGAATCAGGGCGGGAATCGACGTGCGCGCCCACACACAACACGGGCAAATCTGGATCGGCGAATTCGGTCTCCGACCGGCGGGCGATGATATTCTCTCCTGCGAGAGAGGCGCCCCGTTCGTCGACTGCCGTGAACCGGTACCGCTCGATCGTCCATCCGGCCGATTCGAAATGGTGGGCCACGTAGTCACGGGCCTGATTCAATGGTGCGCTGCCGGCCGGTCGCGGCGACTTCGCCAGGAACGCCAAGTGGCCTCGAATCCGTTGGAAGTCAACACTCATGGTTCGGGGACTGATCAGCAAGGTGTTGTCGTGCCGGACGAATGGATTCTTCCGGACCGAACACTGGCGAGCCGACGCCATCAATCATGGCCCGGCAAAGAGAGTGTGATGCAGGTCAAACCCGAAATTCACGCGAGAGCTCGGCGTTCGTCCTCACCTGCCTTCGCCAGTCGAACAAACGCTTCGTCATCGCGAAGTGCGTCGAAATCGGCTTCGTCCGCCAGCATGTCCCGAAGCGAACCCTGCATTTCAAGGGCGCGTTCCAGCCAGTGAAAGGCCTGTGTGCGCTCACCGGCGAGTGCGTAATAACACGAGAGGTTGTACGGCACAATTGGCTCTTCTGGCGAAAGCTGCATCGCCCGGTGCATCACCTCGATTGACTTGTCCAACTGATCGATCCGCTTGTAGCACCAAGCCATCCCCAGCAGCAGCGACAGGTCGGTTCGACCCGCGTCACGCTCTCGCTCGAAGTCGGCCAGCGCTTCCTGATACCGCCCCAACAGGCGGTACGCTTCGCCTCGCAGTCGAAAGTAGACACTGCCCGCCGTTTCGCCCGAAGTGATCGCCGCCAATTCCGCGAGTGCCTGTTCGGGCATCTCCAAGGTCAGGTAACCCTGGGCTGCTGACAGGCGACGTTTTCGCAATGCTGCTGGATTAAAAACCATTGCATACCTCGCGATCTTGGGAGCCGAATTGTCGAACGGATCGCAAATCGCTCGTCCTGGTTGCGCCGAAACGATGTCTTCCCTAGGACTTTATACGCAGAATATCGGATCGATCACTGTCAGAAAACATGAGCTGACGCGGATTTTTTCGAAACGAACCCGTTTTCGCGCGCTTTCAGGCAAGATCACACCAGTTGAGTCCTAACGGGAACCCGGAACGACTTGTGGGGAGCATTCGTGGGGTAGATTCCCGTCCGCGGGCCGAACCGGACGGGCTTTGCGAAAGGCGCTCTGGACGTCGCGGATACGGATTGCCTTGTTTTTCCGCAAGCCACCATTATAGTGATGCCAAAGAAATGTCCCGTTAGGAGAGATGGCTGAGTGGCCGAAAGCGCCGGATTGCTAATCCGGTATGTCTCGTAAGAGGCATCACGGGTTCGAATCCCGTTCTCTCCGCTCTAGCGACGCAACTGGCTGTTATTTAGCTGGTTGCGTCTTTTTTTCGTGTCCGCCAAATCGACGTAAGTCTGGATTCGGCGACGGACAGAATTCTCCATGCCACATGGGCGCCGGCTCTCTTGACGATCTTAGAGCCTAAAGCACGCTGCATCTACAAATAGCGGCTTCTGGCGGCGTCATCTGCCTGATTTGCAGATCATTCGGCGTTCAAACGCCGCCACAATTGTCCGCAATGCGGACTAAGGTGTCAGATCGAAGTCGGCCTCGGCACCGTCTTCAGTCACCTCGACCGTCAAGCCGGACGTTTCGAACTGGCTGTAGCGTTCCGGAATGAGTGAGCGAGCAGGCGGCGGCGTCTTGGAGTCCCGCGGGTCGGCCTCGGAAGGGGTTGGGCTCTCCTGCTTCAGAATCAGTACCGAATGAGTGCCCGCGACGGCACCGTCTCCCTCTTCGAACGTGCGCAGACGGTATCGACCGTTCTTATCCGTGCGACCGACGGCGCCCTGCGGTGGATCGCTGTTTGACTGGAAGAGGATCATGGCCTCGGTGAGCGGTTCGCCGTTGAACGTAACGACGCCGGAAACCGGGTACGTTTCCGGCCGAGCCTCCTCCCACGAGTCCTTCCCTCCGCCGCAGCCAACCAGGACACCGGAACACACCACCCACGAGGCAATGGATATCGCCGAACCGACTTGTTGCCGCATCACTCGCACCCCAAAGCAGGATTGCCGGGTTGGAATCGCCCGCCGGTGGAGCCACGCGGTGGAACGAATTCGCCGAAAGTTGCGTTGATACTAAGTCGGTTCTGCCCGATGAACAAGCCGTCATCCGCGAGGATCACTCCGGTTTGCCGATTCCGGCAGCGGGCTCCAGCGCAGGCAGACTTGGCCCATCCAGCAAGTCGACAGCCGCCACATTGTCGCGGAGTCCGGTCATCCCGAAGCTGTTATCCGGCCAGATCGCATGCCGAGCCAAGGCCGTTGCGCCGGCGAGGAGCCAAACACGGCAGCTTCCGTCCCAACTCGCCGAGTACAGTGTCCGCCCAGTTCTTCGGTGACGAGACCAGTCTGCCAGTCGCAAACCGCCACACACGAATCGTGCCCGCCGACCAGAATCAGGTTGTTGTCCGGCGAGAACGAGAGAGCGTGAAAATGCCGCGTATCGAGTGTCATCTGCTCCGCCACCTCTTTGCCGGCCAGATCGACGACCGAGAGTTCACCCGTCGAATCGCCGGCAGCCAGAAGTGTGGCATCGGGCGAAAACGCCAGGCCGGTGTACTTGTGCGTCGAGAGTTCCATTCGAAAGTGCTCGACACCCCGACCGGTCTGTAACGTCTCGTCCATGTCCCAGACAATTAGTTCGCCGTGCGTCGTGGAAACGGCCAGAAACGCGTGATTGGAAGACAAACGGGCATCGAACAACTCTGCACCCGCCAACGGCAGCGTGATGGCATGTGCAAAAGGTAATGCCGCGCCGTCCGACTGTTGCCGGTAGACTTCGATCTCGCCAGCAGTGTGAGCCCAGGCGATCAACTCGCCGTCGGCCGAGACACTGCCCCGCAACCGGTCGGTGACATTGTCCACTTGGCCAATCTTGACGGACTGTCCTTGCGAGAGCGGGCCCTGTGACACCCAGAACGAGCCATCCGTAAAGAACATCGCGATCATCGAGCCATCAGCCGTTATGTCCACCCGACCGGCCAGAGTTCCATGCTGGGGGAAAGTTGCGATGTGATATCCCGAAAGGGGATCCATCACCACGACATCCTGGTACGGAGCAGATGCCACCAGTATTCGACCATCAATCGACCAACCGGCGGAATGCGGTGGCGAGTGACAGGAGGGTTTCTTCTCGGGTGCAGCCATTGGGCCGAAGCTATCGTCGGCCTTGTCCCAGCCACCCAACGGCACCGCCAGAACGGCAATCGCAGCCAGACAGAGCACGATCACCAGGCACGGGAAGAGAAGGCCAATGAGCAGTTCTGTCAGAAAGAAACCGCGACGCTGCCCAAACCTGATGAGTCGATGAACCGCGACGCTTGGGAAGACTGATGCGCTTGCAGAGACAGTTTCACACTTCCGAGACCGAATGCTCGATGTCGCGTTCTGCCGACTTGAACATTCCTGACTACGATCCATGGCTTAACAATCCTTTTCGATCGACACGACTGACCGTTTTTCCTGACTCGCGGTTCCGTTGCTGACCCAGGCGGGCATCTTCTATTTGCATTGCGCTAAAGTGATGAGCGACCAGTCAAATTTTGGGGAGCCGCCTCAGCCGACTTGAAATGGACGCCCGCTCGTCATTTGCGAGGCGCGTATTTCAAGCGTTCCTGTGGTTCAAGATCGCGCGGCACAAGGCGCAACGCGACGTTTTCTCACAGGGTGGGCATCGGCGGTGTTGTGTCAGGTCGTTTTCTTAAGAGCACCGTGCTTGACGACGAGGCAGGAACCGCAATCACACTTCTGCTCCCATCCATTCCTCGAGGTCGCGTACGCGTTCACGGGCAGCGAAGAGCACGAAATCGGGAGAACTCGTGCGAGCCACTTCTTTCCGGTACGAGACACGAAGCCCTGGACAGGGCACTGCGGCCAATGGGGTTGGCATCGGGCGGCTGTTTCTAACAAACCATTGCGCTTGCCGCCGGACGTAGCAGCCTTCAATGCAGAAACTATGCCGACAGCAGCAAGTCCATACAGCAGACTTCGCAGCGAGCCGCTCTCGTGCCCGTGTCGAACCGATGGAGGCCTGATTTTCCGAGAGTTTTTTGAGATCTGATCCCCCAAGTCGCCGACGCATTCTTCTCGCAGGAGTGCACTGAAGTTCGCGAGCGAACGGGTCGGTCTGCATTCGATCCCATCACGCTGCTGCTTCTGCATGCAAGTGCGACCCCCGTTCTCCCGTTCCCCTGACGAGGGGTTCCACCGTCCCAGCTCGACGGCACGAATCGCCGAATCTCGAAACCCCGCGTAGAAGGGCGTGGGGCGTGGTGTTTTCGCAACAGGGCGGCGACAGGGGCGGCATCATCGACGTAACACGCTGGAAACAAATGCCTTAAACCCATCCAGGCGAATTTCGACCGGAAGACGTGTGGCGAAAACACCACGTGCGTACTCGACGCCACTTGCCTGAGTGACGCAGGTTGACAGTTTTTCGAAATGTCTCGAAGTCTTTACAAATCAACCGCTTGCATCGTCCCACTCCGGGCCATGCGCTCAATTTCTTGAACACTTCAGGCCGAACGGCATTCACCTTGCTTTACATCCCTCACGTTGACACGACACGAAACACACACCCGTCAACAAGACTTGTTTAACGCGTTGAACACACCTCAACGCCACACACCACAGCACAGGGGATTGCAACGATGAAGACTTTCAACACACTCGCCAACACAGCCAACGCCCTCTTGAACGACGAAGCCGGCTTCATTGTCTCGGCCGAGCTGATCCTGGTCGCGACGATCGTCGTCCTGGGACTCGTCGTCGGGCTGTCCGAACTCTCGCACAATGTGAATCAGGAACTCGAAGACGTCGGCTCGGCCATCGCCAGCATCAACCAGACCTTCCAGTACTGCGGAAACGCCGGACACAAGGGGGGTGCCGAAGGGAGCCAGTTCACCGACTACGCGGACCACTGTGACGGCCAATGGGACATTTACAGCAGCGGCTTCGGTTCCGAATACTAGGCCCGACGTTGCCATCTGAAACTCTCAGACCCGGAATCCACCGCCCGCATGAAACCTGACCCCTTTCATGCGGGCACCAAGGACCGACCCATAACATCTGACTTCACGAGATGAACTGGCTGGGGCCGTGAACTCTCTCTCTCTCGGCGACAGCAAACAACCCGGAGACGCCCGACGGTCTGACCCGCCCGAAGGCGTCACTGACGAAGACAACGACCCAATAACAACGACCCGAAGACCCGCTTCTCTCACTTTCGTTCTCGATGTGGAATGCACTGTCCGACCGACGGAATGACAACCCGAAACCCGCTCCGCCGTTTGGATATCTCTCGACCGTACTGCAACTGACTTGTCTTGCGGGCTGTTGCCCCCTGCAAGACCAAAACTCGCAGGAGCCCTTTCGATGACCATGCAACGCACGCTTCACCGACTGTTTCTGGAACTGCACGCTGACGAGGCCGGCTTTATTATCTCGGCCGAGTTGATCCTGGTCGCGACGATCACCGTCCTGAGCCTGGTGGTCGGCCTGACCGAGGTGGCCTACGCCGTCAACGAAGAACTGGAAGACGTGGGATCGGCCTTTGGTGCGGTCAACCAGACCTACAAGTACCACGGCGTGACGGGCCACAAAGGCTGCTTCACTGGTAGCTACTTTGACGACTACACCGACACGTGTGACGGGCAGTTCGATATCGTCTGCGACAGTCCGATCACGGGCGAGCAGTCCAGCTGGCACTATTCGTACTCGTACTAGCGCCTTGTCAGGCCTTAAACTTCGGGTTCAATCGCTTGGCCCGCGGCTCGTTGGCCGCTCCATTCTCGTTGCTCGACCCGAATCTTAAGGTTTGACACAACACTAGAAACGGTCGCCCGTCATCGATCGCCCCTGTCGAACGACATTAAGCATCCTGTGTGTGTGAGGGTCTTCGCTGCTTCGGTGGCGAAGACCCTCGGTGTGTTCTTTGGGCCGACAAAGAACGGTCCTCTGTCAGTTGGCAAAGACGCGCTGCACGTCCGGTTGGTACCGGGTCCTTGCTCACCAGTGTTCCGAGTGAAGGCGAAGCACGCCGAGGATTTGAGACCGATTCTTAGTGCGCATGGCGTACAACTGTAGCGGCGTGTGGGGACTCACTCGCCTGCAAAGCAGGCTGGTTACGCCGCCGGAACTCGCACCACTTCTGCGCAGCGCGCTCTAGAAGTCGGCGGAGATGCGTTCGCCGTTATTGCGTGTCGCCAATGCGTTCAGGATGGTGAAATCGATCACTTTGGAGATCGATCGAGTCGAGCCGTCAGCCAGTCCGAAGTGACAGACATCCGCGTGCCATGAGCCAAACCCGAAGTACTGGATCGGAGGTGGTGACTGTTGTTGATTGTTCGGACTGCTGGTCCAGTAGGCGTCAAACGGCGCCTGGTTGTGGCGGACGCGGGCACAACAGCTGTAGGGATCGCCCCAGAAACCGTAGAGTGATTCTCCAAACATAATGGTGTTGGAATCACCATCGGTGATGTCACGAAATCCGACGGAACTATTCGCGTCAAAAATTCCGGGGTGATTGATCGACGCGGTGCTGTCATTGGGGTCAACAATCGAATTTCCAACGCAGCCACGGTATGTCGCATAGCCATACCCGCCTGGACGATTGCCCGGAAGTGATGCACTGGGGCACGTATAGCTGGGAATGTTGACCATCACAGCGAGTGCGTTGTTTCCGCTCGTGCAGCTTGTTTGAAATTTGAGAACGTCGTAATCGATGTTAACTGTCAGCTGCCCCATCTGGTTCAGCATCAATGCGGCCCACGGCCAGTCTGCACCATAAGACCAGGATGAATTCGCCTGGAGCAGGAGATTCTGGTTGTTGGCGATTGGAATTTGCACCGCTTCGGTGAGCGTTGGGACGCAGCCCGCTCCGCTGGCGCCGGCCGAGTCGATCCAGCCTGAGGGGAAGCACCGATGAGTGTTCTCGTAGTTGTGAGCGGCCAGGACAACCTGTTTGAGGTTGTTGAGACATTGCGTCCGGCGGGCCGATTCACGAGCCTGTTGAACGGCCGGCAGCAAGAGGGCGATGAGGAGGGCGATGATCGCCATCACGACGAGTAGCTCGATCAACGTGAAGCCGAGACGATTCCTCACGCCAGCCGATCGACGTTGAGCGTGATCCGATTGGGTCAGCCCACCGCGATGTGTTGACAATCGCCGAAAATTGCGAGATGCGAATCGAGTCATTGACGGGCTCCAAAGGCTGTGGAGTGCTGGTCGTTCCCGATTGATGGCGCATCCGATCGTGCCCGTCAGGGACGCAAGTGCGAAGTCGCCGTGAATCGCAACAGGGACTACCTCAAGATGGATCGGCCTGCCCCGGCCGAAACGGTACTACTACCCACGCCGGCTGGACTCCCAGCCGCGAGCAGAATACACAGTATCACCTGAAAAAACGGAATGCAATTCGCGGTTGGGGAAAACAAACCGGTCGCAGGACAACGGCAGAGTCGTAGCCCGCCGCGAATTCTGACCCCGGACGAGCGATGTCAGCCGCAGAAGTTGCGCCAGGACTCGTACTTCTGGAAGTTAAGTTTGTGGGCCAGCAGCGGATTTCGAGCTGGCTTGCGTGGGTGTCGCTGGAGCGCCATCCCGGCTTCCTGTGGAGTTCGCCCCCCTTTGCGGACGTTGCATTTCAGGCAGGCGCTGACGATGTTTTCCCAACTCATGTCGCCGCCGCGGCTGCGCGGAATGACGTGGTCCAGGCTGAGATGTTGCACGCTGAACGATCGCCCGCAGTACTGGCAGCAGTGCTCGTCCCGGAGAAAAACGTTCCGGCGGCTGAATTTGACGGAC
>ERZ869936.2287-NODE-2287-length-11507-cov-5.016242_pt1 | contig 11507 bp, 14 predicted proteins | sample MGYA00520876_ERZ869936 | MGnify/ENA primary metagenome ERZ869936 (study PRJEB32218, sample SAMN09650985) | biofilter metagenome | isolation source: enrty point of leading RO module | place: Saudi Arabia: Thuwal, RO plant located on Red Sea | collected 2016-02-17 ... | reverse complement strand
CGAGCGCGCCGAAATACTCGCCGAAGCTGCCGTAGAAACCCTCCGGCTGCTCGCAGATCAGGTCGATGGGCGCCGGCGGCCGGGCGCCGATCTTGAGCGGCGCCAGGCTGACGCCGCAGTTGCCGGTCACGACCGTGGTGACGCCCTGGCTGACCTTGCAGGTCATCAGGGGATCGGCGAGCAGCGCCCGGTCGTCGTGGGTGTGCACGTCGATGAAGCCGGGCGCGACCGCCTTGCCTTTTACGTCGATCTCCCGCCCGGCACGCGCACCCTTGAGGTCGCCGAGCCCGGCGATCCGGTCGTCCTTGATCGCGATATCGCCGCGATACGACGGCCCGCCGCCGCCGTCGATAATGTGGGCGTCGCGCAACACAAGGTCCGCGACGACGGCGCTGTCCGGCATGTCTGTCTCCTAACGAATGAGCGCGGCGCGACTCAACGCGCCGCGCCGAATGGGAATTTCAGTCGTACTTGATGTAGGCGTGGCGCGGATCGCTGGGCGTGCCTTCGAGCGCGCCGCCCGCCGCGCCCGGACGCCAGGCGATGACGTCTTCGATCTTGCGCGCCAATTCGAAGTCCTTGTCGGTGATGCCGCCGGCGTCGTGGGTCCAAAGGCTGACCTCGACCGCGTTGAAGGAGACCGCCAGGTCGGGATGATGCCACGCCGCCTCGCACAGATGCCCGATGGCGTTCACGACCATCAGCGTGCCCTTCCAGCCATGGGTTGCATAGCGGCGCTTGAGCGCGCCGTCGGCATGGCGCCACGACGGCAGGTCGCGCTTCAGCCGGGCGGCGATTTCGGTTTCGGAATAGGTGCGGTCTTTGGGTTTTCCGGCCACGGCACGGCCCCGTCTGCAAGGGTTAGCGGGCGCGTTCGATCTCGACGCCGACCGCTTCCGCGTCCGGCTCCACGTCCAGCTTCTCGACGCGCACCCGGGCCCGCAGGGCGCGCGGATCGGCCAGGCATATCTCCGCGATCCGCGCCGCCAGAGTCTCGACCAGGTTGATATGTCCTTCGGCAATCAGGGCGCGGATGCCGGCGATCAAGTCTTCGTAGGAAATGTCCTGGGCGATCTGGTCGGCGCCGCGTCGCACATCGCGCCGCACCTCGACCTCGTTATTGAGGCGCACGCGCTTCGGCGCGCGCTCGTGCGGATGGATTCCGATGCGCGCCTGAAGCACCAGATCCTTGATCAGCACACGGTCGGGGCGGACCGGCTCCCGGAACGCCCCCGAGACCACCGAGCGGGCCGCCCATGCGCGGTTTTCCACCTAACCACCCTCCTCGTCAGCCCGCGGCCGCACGCACGACCCGGGCCCCGCGTTTATGCCGGAAAAGCGCACCCGAGGCAATTCGCGCCCGGCTAAGTCACTCGCTTGCCACGGGGTCCTGGCTGGGCATGATAGGCCCATCGAACCAGGGCTGGAGCGGACATGCGATGGGGGAAAAACCCGCCTTCAAGGATCTTTTTTCGAGTGCGGCGGCGTCCTACAGCCAATACCGGCCCGGCTACCCGCCGGAGGTCTTCGCCTATCTGGCCTCCCTGTGCCCGGAGCGCGCGCGTGCCTGGGACTGCGGCTGCGGCAGCGGCCAGGCCAGCCTGGGCCTGGCCGAGCATTTCGACGAGGTGGCCGCGACCGACCCGAGCGCCAAGCAGATCGCCAAGGCCACCCCGCACCCGAAGGTCGTCTATAGCGTCGGCGCGGCGGAGGCGAGCGGCCTGCCCGCCGGCACCGTCGATCTGATCGCCGCCGCCCAGGCCGCGCACTGGTTCGCGTTCGACGCCTTCTATGCCGAGGTTCGGCGAGTCGCCAAACCGGGCGCCGTGATCGCGCTGATCAGCTATCACCGCATGCGTATCGGCCCGGAGATCGACAGGGTCTGCGAAAGATTTCACCGCCAAACCCTGGCGCCCTATTGGCCGCCGGAGCGCGCGCATGTCGATGCCAACTACGAAACGATCCCTTTTCCCTTCGCGGAGATCGCGGCACCGCCCTTCGCCTTGCGCGCGATCTGGCCGCTCGCGCATGTCCTGGGCTACATCGGCACCTGGTCGGCGGTCGGCCTGTGCCGGCAGCAAAGCGGCGTCGATCCCTTGATCGCACTGGAAGAAGAGCTGCGGCCGCTATGGGGCGACCCCGCGGCGGCGCGTGAGATTTCTTGGCCGATCAACATGCGCGTCGCGCCCGTGTTCGGCGCAACCGGGCGATAAGCGCAAGCAAGACTCGCGTGCGCGTAGTATTCAGCAAGATAATCGGGCTCTGCACTGAAGCGTCTTCAGGTCGGGGCACGAATATCTCGCGGGCCCTTGCCATGCCCAATATTTCGGCATGTCGGCGATCTTCCTGAAAATGTCGCTTTTGGTTTGGAAAACTTCGCGCTAGGATTCCCACAATCACGGCCAGCAGGGGGCCCAAAGCAAATCAACAGAATCGGGCCAAAGGCAAGACGAAGCATCTGGGAGGCATAAGGGATGCTCGAAGGACGTTCCGGCCGGGGCCGCAGGCCTCGGAGCCGGATAGCTATGCCGCGGCGCGGGCTCGGGGCGGGGCTCCGCGACAATCTATCCGCGGCCCATGGATAAGATCCTCAAGATGATTGCCCAGCGCCTGGCGCTGGGAGTCCTCACGCTCATCGTCGTTTCGCTGATCATCTTCCTGGCGGTTCAGCTTTTGCCGGGCGACCTCGCGCAGGCGATCCTCGGCCAATCCGCAACGCCGGAGACCGTGGCCGCCTTCCGCCGCGAGTTGAAGCTCGACCTGCCCGCGCATGTGCGTTACTTCGATTGGTTGTTCGGCATCTTTCAAGGCGACTTGGGGCGCTCGCTCGCCAATCAGCGGGAGATTTCCGAACTGATCGGCGGACGCTTGCTCAACACCCTGTTCCTCGCCGGCTTGGCCGCCGCCATTTCGGTGCCCTTGTCTCTGGTGCTCGGCATTCTGGCCGCGCTCTACCGCAACACCTGGTACGATCGCGCGGTCAACGTCTTCACGTTGTCGTCGATCTCGTTTCCGGAATTCTTCGTTGCCTACATCCTGATCCTGATTCTGGCCGTCAACATGGGGGTGTTCCCTAGCATCTCCAACGTCAGCGGCCATCTGGAATTCTGGGACCGGGTCTATCGAAGTATTCTGCCGGCGCTGACGCTGACCCTCGTGGTGGTCGCGCATATGATGCGTATGACCCGGGCGGCGATCATCAACCTTTTGGCCAGCCCCTATATCGAAATGGCGAATCTGAAAGGCATCAAGCGTTCGCGCATCATCACGCATCACGCCTTGCCCAATGCCTTGTCGCCGATCATCAATGTGATCGTGCTCAACCTGGCGTTCCTGGTCGTCGGCGTGGTCGTGGTCGAGGTCGTGTTCGTCTATCCGGGCCTGGGACAACTGATGGTCGATTCGGTCTCCAAGCGCGACATCCCGGTGGTGCAGGCCTGTTCCCTGATCTTCGCCGCGACCTACATCCTGCTCAATCTGACGGCCGATATCCTGTCGATCCTGAGCAACCCGCGCCTTTTGCATCCAAGGTAGGCGGCGGTCATGGCAGAGGTCCTCAAACTGCTTCGATCCGCACCCTGGAGCGCCCGGTTCGGCCTGGTCGTGATTCTGTTTTATGTGGTGGTCGCCGTGTTCGCGCCGGTCATCGCGCCGTTCAGCGAGACCGAGATCGTCGGCGCCGAGTTCGAGCCCTGGGGCGAGCCCTATCTGCTGGGCACCGACAACCTGGGCCGCGACATGCTGACCCGCCTGGTCTATGGTGCACGCAACACCTGCGTTTTCGCTTTCATCACGTCCTGCCTGGCGTTCCTGTTCGGCTGCTTCTTTGGCTTGATGGCGGCGTCTTTGGGCGGATGGGTCGATCAGGCGCTGTCGCGCTTCGTCGACGTCATGATGGCGTTGCCGTCGCTGATTTTCGCGCTGCTGCTTCTGACCATCCTCGGCACTTCGGTGCCGATCCTGATTGTCGTGATCGCGTTTCTGGATTCCTCGCGCGTCTACCGACTCGCGCGCGCGGTCGCCATGAACATCGCGGTCCTGGATTTCGTCGAGGTCGCGCGCCTGCGCGGCGAGGGTCTGGGCTGGATCATCGGCCGCGAAATCCTGCCCAATTCCATGCCGCCGCTGGTCGCCGAATTCGGCTTGCGGTTCTGTTTCGTGTTCCTGTTCATCAGCGCGCTCAGTTTCCTCGGCCTCGGCATTCAGCCGCCGACAGCCGACTGGGGCAGCATGGTGCGCGACAACGCGACCTTGATTACCTACGGCGATATCACGCCTCTGCTGCCGGCCGGCGCGATCGCGCTGCTGACCGTCGGCGTCAACTTCGTCGTCGATTGGTTCCTGCACAAGACAGCGGGGTTGCGCGATGACCAGTAAGGGCAAGGCCGCCAACGGCCACGGCGGCGCCAAGGGCGATATCCTGCTGGAGATGCGCGGCCTGCGCATCGAGGGCCAGGCCGACGAAACCTGGCACGAGATCGTGCATGGCGTCGACCTGACCCTGCGCCGCGGCGAGGTCCTGGGCCTGATAGGCGAGTCGGGCGCCGGCAAGTCGACCATTGGCATCGCCGCCATGGGCTACACACGCCCCGGCTGCCGGATCAACGGCGGCTCGATCGTGTTCGACGGCATCGATCTGACCAAGGCCGACGAGTCGACCAAGCGGCGCCTGCGCGGCGCGCGGATCGCCTATGTCGCGCAAAGCGCGGCGGCCTCCTTCAACCCGGCGCACAAGCTGATTCAGCAGTTCGCGGAAGCGCCGGTTCAACACGGCAAACTGAGCGCGTCGCAGGCCGAGAAGGACGCCAAGGTCCTGTACAAGCGCCTGCAACTGCCCAATCCGGATACCATCGGCAGCCGCTATCCGCACCAGGTCTCCGGCGGGCAATTGCAGCGTGCCATGGTCGCCATGGCCATGGCCTGCAAACCCGATCTGATCGTGTTCGACGAGCCGACCACCGCGCTCGACGTCACCACGCAGATCGAGGTTCTGGCCGCGATCAAGGATGTCGTGCATCAGTTCAACACGGCGGCGATCTACATCACCCACGACCTGGCCGTGGTCGCGCAACTTGCCGACCGAATCATGGTCCTGCGTTATGGCGATCTGGTCGAGGAAGGCGAGACGCGCAGCATGCTGGCGCAGCCCAAGCAGGAGTACACGCGCCAACTGCTCGCCGTGCGGTCCTACCGGCGCGACGAGGCGCCGCCGACGCACGAGGATCCGCCGCTGTTGGAGGTCAACAACGTCTCGGCGAGTTACGGTCCGCTGATCAAGGTGTTGGAAGACGTCAGCGTCACCATCGAGCGCAAGCGTACCGTCGCCGTGGTCGGCGAGTCGGGCAGCGGCAAGAGCACGCTGGCGCGCGCCATCACCGGGCTGTTGCCGCCGTTCGAGGGCACCGTGAAGTTCAGGGGCGAGACCTTGCCCCCGTCCTACAAGCAGCGCAGCAAGGACCAGCTTCGGCGCTTGCAGATGATCTATCAGATGCCGGACGTGGCGCTGAACCCGAAGCAGCGGGTGCGCGACGTCATCGGCCGGCCGCTCGCCTTCTACCTCGGCATGGACGAAAAGGCGCGCAAGCAGCGGGTGCGCGAGCTTCTGGAGATGATCGAGCTGCCGATGGATTTCGCCGAGCGCCTGCCGGGCGAACTTTCGGGCGGCCAGAAGCAGCGCATCTGCATCGCCCGCGCGCTCGCCGCAGAGCCGGACCTCATCATCTGCGATGAAGTGACTTCGGCGCTCGACCAATTGGTCGCGGAAGAGATTCTCAAACTCTTGCAGCGTTTGCAGGACGAGCTCGAGGTGTCTTACCTTTTCATCACCCACGATCTCGCGACCGTGCGCGCGATCTCGGACCAGATCGTGGTCATGCTGCGCGGCCGCGTGGTGGAGCAGGGCGGCAAGACCGAAGTCCTGACCCCGCCGCACCACGAGTACACCGACCTGCTGCTGTCCTCGGTTCCGGAGATGGACCCGGACTGGCTCGACAACCTGCTCGAAAAGCGCGCCGCGGTCGGATAAGCCGCGCTCACGCCCCTTTAAGGCGCCCTAGAACCCGGCGGCCAGCTTGTCCATGCAGGCGCTCGCGACAGAACGGTCGGGGTCGGCCGAACCGGGCATCGTGGCCCAACCGGCTTTCATGAGCAGATCGTTGCGTTGATAGCGGCCGGTGTCTTTCAACAGGGCCAGGGTTTCCTCGACCTTGGGGTCGTTCTTGGACTGCTCCATGCAGATCGGCACCAGAGCGGCCACAACTTCCGTGCGCGCCATTTGCGACGCCATCTGCTGTGCAGTGCCGCCGGTCACCCAACCGCCCCAAGTAAAGCCCACAATCGCGAGTCCGACCGCGCCGACCGCGGCGCCGTAAAGTCCAGGTTGCATCCATTCGGGAGTCTTCATGCCCGTGTCCTCCGTTTGCCGGCAATGACGCTTCGTACCGAATTTCGTCGGTTTGCAGAGCCCGCGCCGCGCCTGTTGAAAGTCCGGGCTTCGATCCGATCGACCGGCCACGGATATTATTTTAGGAAGCAGTTTTTTCTTTAGAGATTTCAGTATAAATCAAATATTGTATTTAGCATACTAAATATTATCTGAAATTTTCTTGTCGTAATATTTTGACATAACATCTTGATATTCTTGGAAATTGCAAATTTTTACTTATGAACGCTTGAGCCGATTCCGGGCGCCTGGCCAGGCGCGCAAAGCGCGCCGGGCCCGGCCAAACTTAAGGGAAGCGCGAGAAAGCCTTGCCGGCCGATTTCCTGGCCGCCGTAGGCCGGGACTTCAAGAGCGGTTCGGTATTCGGCTTGGCGCCGCACGTCGGGCATACGGGATCGGTCTTGTTCAGGTCGTAGTACTTGCTTTCGCATTCGGGACAGTCGTGCTTGACGCCGCGTGACGATGCATTCATGTCGGCAATCTCCTGAAATTGTGGGCGGGATAGCGGTTCTTTGCAGACAGATCGGCCCGCATCGCTAACGGCGGACGCCTGTCGGATGCGATTTGATGGGGTTGCCGTTGCGCCATGCATTGGTGCTCTTGCAACGCGTGCATATGCGCTCGCCGGCCCATTCGCTCTGAAACATGGTGCTGCAGCGCAGGCATAGCCGCTCGCGCGGTGTATCGGCCGGCGATTCCGTGTCCAAGACTTCCGTGGCTGTGGCGTTTTTCATCGATCCTCCTTCGCTTCGCTGCACAATCGATTGAGGTCCTCAAGCGTATGCGCGATCAGCAGTTTGCGTTGTGGCTCTAAGGCCTCGAGCGTGGTGGCAAAGAGCTGTATGAGATACTGCGCCTTCGCGGCAGCTTCCGGCCACGTCTTGGCTGGCGCCGCGAGCAGCAGCTGTTCCAGATCGTGCTGGCGCTGACGCAGGGCCATCTGGTCGGCCTGAAACTCATGCAACTTCTGGCGGCGTATCTCCGTCGCTTTCTGCGCGGCCATGCCGCGATGCTCGTCCAAATCGACCGGTTCGTCGGTCATGATCCAATCCCTTGTGTCCAACACCGCCGCAGATCCCATTCATCAGGACCGGCGCGTCACGGTGCGACGCATTCTCCGCCCTGCTTCAGGTACGGCTCGTCGCAGGCCCAGTCATTCCCGGAATAATCGACATGCGCGTTGGGCGGCGGCACGACAGGCGCGCAGGCATCTCCGTCAACCCGATAGCCCCGGGCGCATTTCCACCCGGTTCCATACGACGAATCGACGAAATAGCCGTTGGCCGGCACCGGCACCGCGACACACTGGTCGCCTTTAGCGCGATACCCGCGCTTGCATACCCAGGAATCGCCCGAATCTCCGAGATAGGCGTTTTGAGGCACATTGACCGTTACGCAGGCATCGCCGGATGGGCGAAACCCCCGTTCGCAAAGCCATCCGCGGCCGCGCGAGGCATTCACCAGGTAGCCATTGGCCGGCACCGCAATGGCGACGCAAGACCGCGCCTCGGCCCGGTAGCCTCTTTCGCAGGCCCAGCCGGTGCCAAAGGACGCGTGCGTTGGATAAGCATGCGCCGGTATCGCCAGGGCAACGCAGGATTCGGCGTCTTGCCGGTATCCCAGATCGCACTCCCAGCGGTCGCCGGAGGCGTTCAGATAGCCGTTGGCCGGCACCACGATTGCGGAGCATTGTCCATCGGCTTCCCGAAATCCGCGGTTGCAGGACCAGCCGCGGCCAAAGGGCCTACCCGTGAGGTAAGCATTGGCCGGCATCGCGATCGCCGTGCAAGTTCCCTCGACCTCTCGATAGCCGCTGTCGCAATGCCATCCGCTACCGATTTCGTTTGCGGTCGCGTTCTCCGGAATGCTGGCCGCGAAGCCCGAAGCGGACGATAGCAAAGACAGGGACAACAGGAGTCCGGCCAAACCGGCGTGCAATGCACCGCGGCCGGGCACCCGCCCTGGCCGCGGCGCTATGGTCTGGCTGCGCGTTATGATTTCACCGTTGGCTTGGGCTCGGCGGCCGCCTTGGTTTGCGCGGCGGTCTTGGCGTCCGCTGCCGATTTGGTGTCCGGGGCGGCTTTGCTTGTTTTGCCTTGGGCCGTGGAAAAATCTTTAAACGACATGTAAGAGCGCCTTTCGATGCTGCGGCAAAGATTTACCACAAAAGAATACATGGTAATTCAAACCATCATTTACAATCGTTATGATTTATTATTTCAACCCCCGATTCGAGTTAATCCATCGCAATATATTTTTCTGCGTTATTTTTGAATTTTCTATGCATATTTAAGCTGTTACTTGGGAAAACCGCCGCGCCGCGGCAACGGCGGCACAGGACCGGCATCGCGCCGTACCGCAGCCCTGCCATGCATGCCGTGCCGCTCGACAGAATGGCGGAGGCATGGAATCCTGGGCGGTCATCATTCGGCCGGGACGCCCGCGCGTCATGGCCATACCCCACAATCCTCCAATAACGCGCAGGTGAGCCATGTACGCGAAGCTTGAGATGTTGATCGACGGGGCCTGGACCCAGGGCACGGGCAAGCGGCGGGAAAAAGTGCTGAACCCCGCCAACGAGCAGATCCTGGGCGAGTTGCCGGTCGCCGAGCGCGCGGACCTGGACGCGGCCCTGGCCGCCGCCGACGCGGCGCAGGCCGCCTGGGCGGCGACCCTGCCCAAGGAGCGCGGGCGTATTCTGCGCAAGGCCGCCGACCTGATGCGCGAGCGGGCCGAAGAGATCGCCCGCCAGATGACCATGGAGCAGGGCAAGCCGCTGGCCGAGTCCAAGCTGGAGGCCCTGGGCGGCGCCGATATCCTGGAGTGGTACGCCGAAGAAGGCCGGCGCGCCTATGGCCGCGTCATTGCACCCTCGGTCCCGACCGTCCTGCGCGCCATGATGGTCAAAGAGCCGGTCGGCCCGGTCGCCGCCTTCACGCCCTGGAACTTCCCGGTCGTCACCCCGGTCCGCAAGATCGGCGGCGCGCTGGCTGCCGGCTGCACCCTCATCATCAAGCCCTCGGAGGAAACCCCGGCCGGCACGATCGCCATCGCCCAGGCATTGCAGGACGCCGGCCTGCCCAAGGGCGTGCTCAACGTCGTGTTCGGCGTGCCCGCGGAGATTTCCGAGTACCTGATCGCCTCCGACATCATCAAGAAGATCTCCTTCACCGGCTCGATCCCGGTCGGCAAGCACCTGACCCGCCTGGCCGCCGAAGGCATGAAGCGCGTGACCATGGAACTGGGCGGCCACGGCCCGGTCATCGTGTTCGACGACGTCGATGTCGAGAAGGTCGCGGCCATGTCGGTCGGCGGCAAGTTCCGCAACGCCGGGCAGGTCTGCGTCAGCCCGACCCGCTTCATCGTGCAGGACAAGCTCTACGGCGATTTCGTCGATGCCTTCACGGCCAAAGCCAAGGCGCTCAAGGTCGGCGACGGCCTGGAGAACGGCGTGCAGATGGGACCGCTCGCCAATGCCCGCCGTTTGGATGCCATCGACGGCCTGATCCGCGACGCGGTCGAGAGCGGTGCCAAGCTCAAGACCGGCGGCGAGCGCATCGGCAACAACGGCTTCTTCTACGCGCCGACCGTGCTCGCCGACGTGCCGAAGGAGTCGCGCATCATGAACGAGGAGCCCTTCGGGCCGGTCGCGCCGATCACGCGCTTCGAAAGCTTCGACGAGGCGGTGCACGAGGCCAACCGCCTGCCCTTCGGCCTGGCCGGGTATGCCTTCACGAACTCGGCGGAAACCTCGGCCAAGATCGGCGGCGCGCTCAAGACCGGCCTGGTCGGCCTCAACAGCTTCGTGATCGCGATGCCGGAGACTCCGTTCGGCGGCGTCAAGGAAAGCGGCTACGGTTCCGAAGGCGGCATCGAAGGCCTGGACGCCTATCTCTCGACCAAGCTGGTCACGCAATCGGGCGCGGTGTAGAGAGCGCAGAGATCACGACCTGTAGCAAACCGAAGATCCCGGATAACCGCTTCGCGGTTTCCGGAATGACGGTCGATTAGTCTTATAGACTAAGACTCATCATCCCGGCCGAGCGGAAGCGAGAGCCGGGATCTTCTGCGGCCACGTGGCGCGATATGAGTTCCTAGCTTTCCGGAAGCGGGATGCGTTCCGTCTCGCCGGGCACCGGGGCGAAGCGCTTGTTCTGCCAATCCTTCTTGGCCTGCTCGATGCGTTCCTTCGAGCTGGAAACGAGATTCCACCAGATGTGGCGCGGCCCGTCCATGGCCGCCCCGCCCAGAAGCATGAGACGTGTGTCCGCCTTGGCCTCGACGCGCGCCGGCGCGTCATCCTTGAACACCACCATACGCCCGGGCTTGTAGGTTTCGCCGGCGATCGCGACCGCGCCGTCGACGATATAGACTGCGCGTTCGGCGTACTCGTCCGGCAGCGCGAGCGCCGCACCCGCCTGCATCTGAGTATCCAAGTAGAACATCTCCGAGAAGGTTTGGACCGGCGATTCCCGGCCATAGGCGGCGCCGGCGATCAGGCGCATCGCCGCGCCGTCCTGCGCGATTTCCGGCAAGGTATCGGCCGGATGATGGTGAAAAGCCGGTTCGGTTTCCTCGTGCGCCTGCGGCAAGGCGACCCAGCTTTGTATGCCGTGCAGGCGCGTCTGGCGCATGCGTTCCTCCGGCCCCGTGCGTTCCGAATGCACGATGCCCTTGCCCGCCGTCATCCAGTTGACCGCGCCGGGCCGGATCGCCTGCACGAAACCCAGGCTGTCGCGGTGCAGGATCTCGCCCTCGAACAAATAGGTGACCGTGGCCAGGCCGATATGGGGATGCGGGCGCACGTCGATGCCGGTTCCGGCAGCGAACGCGGCCGGCCCCATGTGATCGAAGAAAATAAAGGGTCCGACCATGCGTCGCTGCGCGAAGGGCAAGACGCGCCGCACCTCGAAGCCGCCCAGATCCCTGGTGCGCGGTTCGATCACGAGATCGACGGGATTCTCTTCGGCCATGTCGCCTCCCAATAAAAGTGGTCTACGGCTCTCGAAACGCTAGATCGGATCATGTTTAGTCGGAACCGCAAAGCGGTTTCGACTAAACATGT
>ERZ869936.2286-NODE-2286-length-11514-cov-5.466533_pt1 | contig 11514 bp, 8 predicted proteins | sample MGYA00520876_ERZ869936 | MGnify/ENA primary metagenome ERZ869936 (study PRJEB32218, sample SAMN09650985) | biofilter metagenome | isolation source: enrty point of leading RO module | place: Saudi Arabia: Thuwal, RO plant located on Red Sea | collected 2016-02-17 ... | reverse complement strand
CAGGTATTTGCCACCTACTTTAATTCTGAGGTTGATTTTGATATTCCCGGAAGTGAAGATATTTACAGCAAACAACAAGCAGAAATCATTTTAAAGAAGTTTTACCAATCCGGCTCACCAAAAGGGTATAAAACATTACACAGCGGTCAATCAAAAAACGGAAGTAACTATGCAATTGGTAATTTAGTTATAGATACCACTAAATACAGAACCTATATTCTTTACAAAACAGGCAATAAAGTTACCATTCATGAAATTCGCATTGAAAAAGACAGCGAATAAGCCAAGTTGATTTAATTACAATTTAAAATACCTTTGTAGCCAAATTAAGTAAATGACTCCGGAAGAATTTATTGATTGGGCTATAATAGAAGATATTGGTGACGGTGATCACACTTCACTTTCAACCATACCTGCAAACACTCAAAAAAAAGCTAGGCTTTTAGTAAAAGAAGATGGCATAATAGCCGGGATTGATGTAGCAAAAACAGTGTTTCATAAAATTGATTCTTCTATTAAATTTTCTGAGATTATTAAAGATGGAGCATCTATAAAAAAAGGAGATATTGCCTTTACAGTAGAAGGAAATGCTCAAAAAATATTAATGGCAGAACGCTTAGCCCTCAATTTCTTGCAAAGAATGAGCGGAATTGCTACACACACCAACTATTTGGCTTCTTTAATTAAAGATTATAAAACAAAAGTTCTAGATACTAGAAAAACAACTCCGGGAATTCGTTATTTCGAAAAATTGGCAGTTAAAATTGGCGGTGGAGAAAATCATAGGTTTGGATTGTATGATATGATTTTAATTAAAGATAATCATATAGATTATGCGGGAAGTATTAAAAATGCTATTGATAACACACTAGCTTATTTGGAGGCTAACCAACTTAATTTAAAAATTGAAATAGAAGCAAGAGATTTGGAAGAAGTGAGGCAAATAGTAGAAATTGTTAAGGTAGATAGAATAATGCTTGATAATTTTTATTACGAAGATTTAAAGACTGCTGTTAGCCTTATAAATGGAAAATATGAATCAGAGGCATCAGGAAACATTAATGCCTCAACTATTCAAGAATATGCAAAGTGTGGAGTAGATTACGTTTCCGTTGGCGCACTTACCCATCAAATTAAAAGTTTAGACATGAGTCTAAAAGCCTTTGAATGAAAAAAATAATTGCCAAAATAAAGAACAGTAAACTTATAAAAGCCATTCAAAAAAAGCTGGACAAAATTGTTTTACCGGGATTTGAAGGTTTATCATTATTACAAGTTGGCTCTTTTTTTATAGCAGGCTTAAAAAAGAACTCTCTTACCACTAGAGCCTATTCACTTGCATTTCGCTTTTTTTTAGCCTTATTCCCTTCTATTATTTTCTTGTTTTCACTTATTCCATTTATTCCTATTCACAATTTTCAAGAAGAAGTAATGTTGATGATGGAAGTCGGATTACCCTCAGACGCTTATAGTTTATTGGAAAAAACCATACATGGTATATTGTCTAAATCAAATGGAGGACTTGTCTCTTTTGGTTTCATTTTTGCATTCTATTTAGCAACGAATGGAATTAATGCAATGTTAATGTCTTTCAACTCTTCATATTTTAATCAGAATAAGCGAAAGCCTATAATTTTATGGCTACGTGCTATATTATTATTATTTGTTCTATCTTCTTTAATGGTTTTAGCAATTACCATTATCGTTTTTGGAGAAAGCATTATTCACTTTTTAATTAATCAAGGAATAATTAAAGGCGGGTTTAACGCATTTTTATTGCAACTCATAGAAGTGTTAGTATTTATGCTTCTCTGCTTTTTCGGGTTTTCACTGACCTATTACATTGGCAGCCCAAAAGGAGAAAAATTTAAACTCATTTCTGCTGGTTCTACACTTGCAACTTTATTAACCATAATCATATCGTTTGGATTTGCTTTTTATGTAAATAATTTCTCAAATTACAATAAATTCTACGGTTCTATAGGGGCGTTAATTGTAATTATGTTATGGTTATATTATAATTCGCTTTCAATTTTAATTGGATATGAATTAAATGCTAGTATTAAATACGCAAAAAGAGTAAATTTGAAAAAATTAAAATTTGTTAATGATGAAAAAGTGGCTTAGTATTTTATTTATCGGGTTATCCTTTATAGGATTCTCTCAATCTCAAGAAGAACTTTATAAAAAAGGTATTCAGTTAATGGATGCTTACCAAAGTAAAGAAGCATACGAAGTTTTTACTAAGTTGTATGACATTGATCCAAACAATGCTGATTATGCAGCAAGACTTAGTTCAAGCTGCTCAAGATATGGAGTAAGTATGCCTACTGAAGCAGAAAGAATTAAATATTATGAGAAAGCAGAAGACCTTGCAAAAAAAGCAATAGCTTTAGATAATAAAAATGCAGAAGCGCATTTTGCTTACGCACTTGCTCTTGGAAGAATTAATGAAAATGCAAGCAGTAAACAAAAAATTGCCAATGCCAAACTAATTAAAACAGAGGCAGAAAAAACAATAGCTCTTGACCCCAAACATGCAGGAGCTTATCATGTATTAGGAAGATATCATAAAACAATAGCAGGCTTTAATGCTATGGAAAAAGCCATGATAAATGCCTTTTTTGGCGGTGTTCCTGAAGGCGGTACTTACGAAGATGCCGAAAATGCGTTTATTATGTGTTGCAAATTAGAGCCGGATTATATATTACATTTTTATGAATTAGCCGACACTTATCGTTTGAATAAAAAAGTGGAATTGGCTAAAGCAGTTCTAAAAAAGGCTCTACAAATAAAAGTTACAACAGAAGAAGACAAAAAAAGATATAAAAACTGTCAGGAATTACTTGAAGATATTTCTTAATTTCAGAATTCCCATATCGATATATTCATTAATGTCATCGGATAGCTTTGTATAATAAATTATAACTAAATACAATACGCTTATTGCTGAGCATCTTATTAATAAGTCAACTAAAGAGTTCCCCATTTTAGGAGTGTACATACTCATAAGAACAAATAAGGTAATAATTAAGGCTGACAAGAAGTGTTTTACTCCAAAAGGCTGCATTTTCAGCTTAATCCACACAAAGAAAAACTTAGCCAAATTAAAAATAATCAGAGACAAAAATGTTGCAAAAGCTGCTCCGGTTATCCCATAAATTGGAATAAAAACAATATTAAAACCAATAGTAGCTACCATAAGTATCATAATTACAATTATGTTGTATCTGTAATACTTAGAGGTCATAATAATTTCACCATTTACTCCTGAAGCTAAATTGACTAACTTACCAAGCGCAATAAATAATACTACATATTTCCCTTCTTGATATTCCGCTTTTAAAAAAATATCAATGATATCGTCTATTCCACACCATATTAATAAAAATATAAGACCAGTGATAATCAATTGATTTAAAGCAGTTCTGCTATACATATCGGCAATCTTAGGTAGGTCATTGTTTTTCCAGGCATCAGCAATAACAGGAAGTGATATTTGCGATAATGAACGACCGGGAATTTCAATTACTGAACCAATATAACTGGCAATTCCATAAATTCCCGTTTCTGCGAGCCCCAATAATGGAGCTATCATTAAAACATCTATCCTCCACACCAAAGTAGATGAAGCAGTCCCAAGCAGTGAAAAACCTGCAAAACTTGTAATACTTTTCTTTAAGTCTTTAGTAAAGAAACTAAAGTCAATTCCTAACAACCAATGGCCCAAGCGTTTTATGTAATAGGCTAAAGCAATAACCGGAATAATAAAAGACAAGGCATATAAGCTAATCATCCAACTAAAATCAATCAGTTTAAAATAAAAAAGGACAACGACTGCTGCCACCAGTATTCTTGAAAAAATATCTCTTAATATTGATGGAACTGTTATCCTCATTAATGAACGAGAATAAGCATCTAGGATATTAAAAAACGTAAAGTAAAAAAGTAAAGGAATTACCAGATGATAATAATCGATAAACTCTTCAGAGCGTTCTTCATAAATCTTTACAAAAACTCCTTTAAAAACGAAAAGAATAACTGTTACTAAGGCAAAACCCAAAAGCCCTATTAAAATAGAAAATCCTAAAATATTGTTATGCTTCTTTTCTCTGTCCTTGAAAAACGGGAAATACTTTAAAATAACACTTGGAATACCTAGTAAAGTAACTTGACTAGCTACAGTAGCAAAATCAACAATAAGACGAATTAAACCTATTTGGGCAGGCGCAAGAAATTGCACAAACAGCACAACTTGATTAAAGTAACCCAAAAATGCTCCTGCATAGGATACAATAGTTGCTTTAATGGCTTGTCTTTTAACTATTCCCAAAATTATTTTTTAAATAAGTGGTAAAAGTATGTTAAATTTGCTACTTAACTTAACAAAGCTATATGAAGTTACTTAAACTTTTTTTGAGTGTTATTATTGTGAGCCTTATATATGTTCCTTTGAAAGCACAAAATAACACATGGTATTTTGGAAATAATGCAGGAATGCATTTTTCAAATGGTTCTGTTATAGCTCTTACAAATGGAGCTTCTTTTGCATACGATTGTTCAGCCTCTATTTCTGATGGTTCTGGCAACCTGATTATATACACTGATGGCACTACTATTTATAATAAAAATCATGTAGCAATGGCTAATGGTACCGGAATATTAGGTAATATTAATGGAGGTCAGGTTGCTATAATAGTTCCTCAACCAAGCTCATCAAATATATATTATGTTTTTACTGTAGATGCCTTTGCTGGTTCAAATGGATTCAGATATCATGTAGTAGACATTAGCTTAAATTCAGGATTAGGAGCAGTTACCAGTAAAAACAATCTGCTTTTTTCACCCTCTACTGAAAAACTTGATGCCGTGTACAACAGCTGCGATAATAGCTATTGGATATTAACTCATAGATGGAATTCAAATACTTTTTCTGCATACAAATTAACTTCAACAGGATTAAATACTACACCGGTAAATACAAATATTGGTGCAAATCTTTCAGGAAATACTAATAATGGAATTGGTCAATTAACTTTTGCTGATAATGGAAAGAGGGTTGCTAATGCTCTTTATGATATTGGGGCTTTTGAACTTTATGATTTTAATATGAGTACTGGTGTTTTGAGTAACTTAATTACTATTCCAAATTATACAAGAGCTTGGGGTACTGCATTTTCACCAGACAATTCATTGTTATATGTTACTCAGTGGTATGGGCAAAATATTACACAATTTAACTTAAATGCAGGCTCTGTCTCAAGTATAATTAATAGTGCTGTCTCCGTAGGGAATGCATCGGGTCCTGGAACTAGCGGCTACCATATAGGCTACCTTGAACTTGCTCCTGATGACAAAATTTATGCGGCAGTATATGACGATACATATCTAGCAGTAATCAACTCTCCTAATAAAATAGGGATAAACTGTAATATGGTAGATAATGGTTTTTATTTAGCCGGGAAGAAATCAAATGCAGGTTTATGCAGAACAGTTCAATATCCCAGACATCTTAATGAAATGTCTATTTGCGAAGGAGATAGTATTTTAATTTTTGGAAACTACGAATCAAATTCTGGGAAATACACTGATACAATTAAAACTTCTTTAAATTGCGACAGTATTGTTGTAATAAGTTTAGTGGTTAACCAAGCACCAAATGTTACCATAAATAACTTTTCAAACGATACCGTATGTACTAAAACTCCGCCTATACTTCTACCCCAGGGTAATCCTTCCGGAGGATATTATACAGGTTCTACAGGAATTACGGGAAATTATTTTGATCCTTCTCTAAGTGGTGCAGGAAACTTTTATATTACTTATAACTATACAGATAATAACGGTTGTAAAAACGCAGATTCTACTTTAATTACTGTTACTTATTGTTTAGGGATAAATGAATTCTTAAATAGTAATATTTCTGTTTATCCCAACCCAAATGACGGAAACTTTATAATTAACTTAGGAGATTATGATGAATTTATTGAATATGAAATAACTTCAATTGATGGAAGAATAATTAATACTGGAAGCAATACAAGTAAATTAATTCCTATTAATATAAGTAATGAATCAAACGGGATTTATATAATAAAAGTATCTGACAAGTTAAGCTCTAAATTCTTTAGAATAAATAAGCTCTAAATTCAATTTTTATGAATTTTCTTAAATCCTTATTTATTCTAACGCTATTTTTATCAACCTCACTATTTTTTGGTCAAAACAATACTTGGTATTTTGGGAATAATGCAGGAATGGACTTTTCAAGTGGACCTCCGGTACCACTTACAAATGGCGCATTATTTGCCTATGATTGTTCATCATCAATATCTGACAGCCTAGGGAATCTATTATTTTACACCAATGGAGTAACTGTTTATAATAAAAATCATGTAGCAATGGCCAATGGTACAGGATTGCTTGGCAATAATAATGCCGGACAAGTTGCTATTATAGTACCACAACCAAGTTCACCAAACATCTATTATATATTTACGGTTGATGTTTTTATAGGAGCAAATGGCTTCAGATATCATATTGTAGATATGAGTTTAAATAGTGGATTAGGTGGTGTTACTAGTAAAAATAATTTATTATTCTCCCCTTCTACGGAGAGAATTGATGCTATTTATAACAGCTGCGATAATAGTTATTGGGTAGTTACTCATAGGTGGAATTCAAACACTTTTTCTTCCTACAAATTAACTTCGACTGGTTTAAACACTACTCCTGTAAATAGTAATGTTGGCTTGATACATTCGGGAATTACCAATAATGCTTTAGGACAAATGACAATATCTGACAATGGTAAAAAAATTGTATGTGCCACATATGGGTCTGACAGGTTTGAGTTGTTTGATTTTAATATGAATACCGGAATTGTTTCAAATCCTATTACCATTAGTGGCTATACCAGAGCTTGGGGTGCTGCATTTTCACCGGACAATTCATTATTATATGTTACTCAGTGGTATGGACAAAATATTACACAATTTAACTTAAATGCGGGTTCTCCTGCAAACATCATAAATAGTGCGACAATTGTTGGTTCAGCATCAGGTCCTGGTACAAATGGCTACCATATTGGTTACTTAGAAGTAGCACCGGATGATAAAATTTATGCTGCTGTATACAATGATAGTTTCTTGGCTGTAATTAATTCACCTAATAGTTTGGGTACGGCATGTAATCTTGTTGATAATGGTTTTCATTTAGGTGGAAAACTATCTCACGCTGGTTTATGTAGAACTGTCCAAAACCAAAGGTATTATTATAACCAAAATATATGTCAAGGAGATAGCACTTTAATTTTTGGAAATTATGAGAATACAGCAGGGAAATATAGAGACACTATAAAAACATCTCTTGGATGTGATAGTCTTGTTATTATTGATTTAACAATAAACCCAAATTTTCAAGTAGTAAATAGCATCTCTATTTGTCAAGGAGATAGTATATTACTACAAGGAGGGTATCAAAATTCTGCAGGAAGTTACTTTGACACTCTACAAACAATTAATGGATGTGATAGTACAATTCAAACTAATTTAACACTAAATCCTATTTTTTCGTCTTCAATAAATACCTTTATATGTCAAGGAGACAGTATGTTTTTACAAGGAAGTTATCAAAAGACTCCGGGTATGTATTTCGATACTCTTCAAAGTATATTAAATTGTGATAGTGTTATACAAACAAATTTATCAGTTAATCCAACTTATAGTTTTTCTAATAACACATCAATTTGCCAAGGAGATAGTATACTTTTTCAAAGTAGTTATTATAAAAATGGAGGAGTATACACTGTTAATATGAATACTAATTTTGGATGTGATAGTATTTTTACCCTTAATTTAACAACAAACCCTATTTATTCAATTTCAATTTTAGATACTATTTGTTCAGGAGATAGTTTGTTGTTTGAAAATAATTATTTTTCTTCTAGTGGTAATTATCCGGTGACAATCAGTTCTTCAAAAGGGTGCGATAGTATTAGAACTCTTTTTCTTACGGTTAACCTAATCACTTCTTCATTAATAAATTTATCTATTTGTCAAGGATATAGTATTTTGCTTCAAGGTAATTATCAATACACTTCCGGTGTTTATTTTGATACTCTCCAAGCAATTAACGGGTGTGATAGCGTTATCCAAAGTAGTTTATCAATAATTCCATATATTACAACTATTAATAACCTTTCTATCTGCCAAGGAGATAGTATTTTCCTTCAAGGAAGTTATCAAGTAAATGCAGGTGTTTACTATGATACTCTTCAAGCACAATCTACATGCGATAGTATTATTCAGTCAAATCTTACAGTAAACCCAACATATAGCTCTGTAAGCTATGACACTATTTGTAATGGTGACAGCTCGTTGTTTCAGGGGGTATATTATTATTCAACAGGTAGTTTTCAAACAAACTACACAAGTTCATTAGGTTGTGATAGTGTCTCTTATTTGAATTTAACTGTTAATTCAGTAAATACCATTAGTCTATATGATACAATTTGTAATGGTGATAGTATTATGCTATTTGGAAGCTGGTATAATGAAGAAGGGATATATATTGATACAATAAAATCCAATAGTGGCTGTGATAGTAATTACTATATGATTAACCTTTCTGAAGTTTATTGTGGAAAGCTAATTATACCCAATGTGTTTAGTCCAAATGGTGATGGAATAAATGATCTGTTTTTAGTGGATGGGAATATACAAGAGTTAGAAATTAGCATTTATAACAGATGGGGGGAATTACTACATAACTCAAAAGGTATAAATGCTTATTGGGACGGTTATACATATACCGGGAAACAAGCTTCTGATGGAACGTATTATTATGTTTTAAAGATTCAATATACAGATGAAACGGGAACTCAAAAAGATGAAGTTTTCACCGGTCATTTAACACTTGCAAGAGACTGATATAATTGAATTGTATTATCCACTATTTCATTTTTATTGTAATACTTCTGAATAAAGCTTATCCCCTTTTTCCCAAGTTCTAAACGTAATTGACGATCTATAATTAGTTCTTTTAGTTTTTTATAGAGATTATCGATGTTACAGTTATAGATAGCTAAGTCTCCATTAAAATCGGCTTCAATTTCTTCCATTAAATAACAAACAACCGGTTTTCCAAAACTCATTGCTTCAATAGATAATGAAGCGAAACTACCCAAAAGCATTTGGTCTATAACAATATCAGCTTTATTTTTTAGAATATCCATCACCTCTTCATGTGGCATTCTATAAATCTGAACATACTCAAAATCAACACCTTTAGATTTGAGTTTATCCAGTGTGTTTTCCACAAACTTAGTTCCTTTAACTAATTGGTTAGTTGGCGCATGAACAATAACTACTTTTTCATTTTGTTTGGGTTCTTCAAATTTTAGTTTTTCTGAAGAAGCAATACCAATATTATTTATAAATACGTCTTTTATCACTTTCTCTTTGGGAATAACTGTTAATGCACTTGCATACAAGTCTCTATAAGCAAAGAATTTATGAATAAATAAATTCTGCCACCACATCATCATTTGCTTACGAGTATCGTATTTAGGTATATCATATTGAAACAAGAAAATCCATTTAATCCATTGGATTAGGAAGAAATTACTTGACCATATTTTTTTGGTAGTAGAGGATGTAGAAAATTGTATATGCTTTACATAAGGGTTTCGTTTGCTTTCTACTTTCCCAACTAATCTAACCTCAGAGCCACAATACGTCATAATAATTTTCTTACCAAATAGCCGAAGGATGGGCAAATCCAGATTAAACATCAACAGACTTTTACCAAAGTAAAAATGAAATAGGTCGAAATTGAAAACACATTTCCAAAAGAAATAAAAAGGTACATAAATGAATCGTTTAAAAAGATGATTATTTGTAAAATCTATATTCTCATCATGATTATGTATCAACTTATTTGCTTTGTAAACAATAAACTTAGACACACACCCTCTCTCCCGCTCTGCTTCAGCAAGATGCCCTCCTATTCCGGCAACATTGTATGGACCATGAAATATTCTAAGTTGAGATTTCAAGTAAACTTATTTAACATAAATCTTCTTCAGTGAACCCAAATCTCTTTGAAACCAAAATGGTGCTTTAGGCTCAGGAAGAAAATGATTTATCACATCAGATTTTTTAGACTTTACTGCCCTAATAAACAATTCAGGGTGTTTTTTATTACGCTCCACTAATTCAAAACCTCTTTCCTCTAAAAATTCCCTTACATAGTTATAATCTAACCTTCTATTAATTAAGGGAGAATAATAATCATGCAACATATTTAATTTCTTTTTATCGCCATTAGCTTTTTTCATCAAGAATTTAAGTTTTTCTGCCTCTGTATCTAATAAATTATAAGCTATTCGTTCTTTAAAAAGTTCTATATCGTCTATCATATTAAGCCTTTCTCTACCATACAAATACAAAAATAACACACCATCATCTTTCACTAAACTACATAATTGATTTAATGATTTATTAAAGCTTTGACAGTGATGAACCACTCCCCAAGAATAAACTAAGTCAAATTTTTGTCCGTTTAATTTTTCGGCAACTGTTTCTAAAGGAGAAAGTTGAAATTGGGTTTCTACATTACATTCCTTCAGCGCTTCTTTGGTAGCATCTATAGCTGATTGATTAATATCAACACAAGTCATATTCCCACCAAGTTGGGCTAAACCGTAGCTCCATCTTCCATTACCACAGCCGGCATCCAACACTTTTTTTCCTTTTATCCAATCTCTTGAAATTTGCAACTCCTCTTTCTCAATAATATCAGCCACATTAGACTTAAACCATGGATCGCTAAGTAAAAAATCACCATCAGGGAACTTCTTCCATTGATCGGAAAATGATACAGCGGTTTGTGCAGCAGTAAGATTAACAGACTCTTCTAAATCATGAACCATATTGTAAAGCAACTTATATAAATTATCAGTTTGCTGTCGCTGTGATTTAAGTCTTCTTTTGATGTCTCTGTATATTCTAACTAATTTTTTAAGCATACTTTATCGTTTCCAATGAGATAAATCTCTATTTAATATTTTTTCAGCCTTTTCTATGTCATTCATAAAAAAGTCTACTAACTCTTTTCTAAATTCTGTAGAAAGTGGTTTTCTCTTTTCAAATTTAGTATTTGCATTTTTAACCATGTTTAGTAGGCTATAATTTGCAGGAATTCCTATTTTTCTTTTAACTCTTGTAAGCTTTTTGCTACTTAATTTTCTACTAATTTTAAGTAACAAAGGAGATTTAACTCTCTTGTTTGCATTTACTTTCGAAAAATCTTTAAAGCCATAATACTTTACTCCTAAAAATTTGAGAGTCGACTTATATGTTTCTAATGGTTTTTTATTTAAATCAGTATTTAAAATAACTTTTACATTCTCTTGGTCTACCTGAGAATAAAGTCTCTCTAATTGTTCTCCAAAACTTGCTACTCTCCCATACCACAAAACCTTGGGGTCAACACATTCATCAGGCACTCTTT
>ERZ869936.2285-NODE-2285-length-11516-cov-33.764418_pt1 | contig 11516 bp, 8 predicted proteins | sample MGYA00520876_ERZ869936 | MGnify/ENA primary metagenome ERZ869936 (study PRJEB32218, sample SAMN09650985) | biofilter metagenome | isolation source: enrty point of leading RO module | place: Saudi Arabia: Thuwal, RO plant located on Red Sea | collected 2016-02-17 ... | reverse complement strand
CCTAACACTTGTCGAGGGCCACAAGCGCTTCGGCCGCGGCGACATCCGCAACGTCGATTTGACGGCCCAGGCGTGTCGCCGCCCGCGTCGCGGCGGCCACTCCCCGGCGCAACGCGGTCCGCTCGATCTCTCGGTTCGTTTTCTGCGCCGACGCATCCTCGGCGACAGCCGCCGCAGCGAGCCAGCCGGCCAAGAAGCCGCCCAACAGCACATCGCCGCAGCCGACGGTACCGACGATCTCACTGGCCGCCACGTCCAGACAGGCCGACAAGACTCGATCCTGGCGAACGAGCATGGCCCCTTCCCCGCCGGTGGAGACGAGCAAATTCTCGATCGTTGCCGCGAGCGGCGTCGCCGCGGCCAGCAACGCATCGCGCCCTTGCGTCGTTCGACCGGTCAATTCGGCCAACTCCTGACGGTTGGGTTTGATCAGCCACAGCGGCAACTCGGCCGCTGCCCGTAATGCGTCGCCACTGGCGTCCACGGCCACGTCGGCACCTGCCGCCAGGCACTGCTTGAGCAAGTCGACGTACGCTTCGATACTCAGGCCCTGGGGCAAGGAACCGCAGAAGGCCACGAGACTTCCCGCAGCGGCCAGTTCGGCGAGGTGGTCTTGCAGGTGTCGCAGATCGGTCGCCGCCACCGGAAAGCCCTCTTCGACTATGTGCGTATCGGCGACGGGTGCCTGCGGGTCGACGACCGAAATGTTCTCTCGCGTCCGACCCTCGACCGCAACGAAGCGGCAGTCGATCTCCGACCCCGCCGCCGCGGCGTGTTCGGCGAGATACTCGCCATACCAGGCCTGCTCGCCCCGACCGACAAACCCGGTCACGGTGCAATCCTGCCCGAGCGACACGATCGCGCGGGCCACGTTCACCCCTTTGCCGGCCGGATAGCGGGCCAAGCGACGTCCGCGGAGGTGTGCTCCGGCGCGAAATTGCGGAACTTCCACTACCCGATCGATCGCCGGGTTCAGCGAGACGGCCACGACGCGTTGAAAGGACTTCAAGTTCGATTCCCCTCGATCGGCAATGGCTCGCAGCGCGAGTCGGCTTGGCGGCGGCGGGCGCTCATGCCGGAAAATTGCTCAACAGACGAAGGCCAGCCAGTAAAAGACCCAACCGGTGATCGCCGTCAGTGTCATATCGATGGCCGCCAAACGAGCCCAGAAGATGTGCTTGGCGCTGAACGACGAGGGAACCGGATCGCGGGCAAAGTGCCGCAGCGCCGTGAAGATGACGTAAACCCAGAGCACACAGGTCGAGATGGCAAAGATGAGGTGAACCCACAGCGACCAGTTCACGGCGCCCTGGGTCCAGTCGTCGCTGTAGTAGGGCGAGTCGGCGGCGAGGTCACGCCAGCCGTTGAGGCGAATGTCGATCTCGAAGAGCACCACCGTGATCAGCAAGACGATTCCCAGTAACAGCTGTACGCGCTTATGCAATGCATAGCGGCGCTTGAACCGGACCTGGTAGATGCTCCAGGCCATGACGGGCAGAACCAGAAACATGGCCACGAACACGACATCCAGCATCAGGGAGCTGCGATTGCCGAGAAAGCCAGGCATGCGGAGTCAGCGTAGTGAGAGGCGGCGGGAGGAGGGCTTCTCGACGTGGCCGCGAGACAGGCGAAGACGCCGCATCGTGCTCGGCACAGAGAAGAAGGACGCGGTGATTCTATAGGATAGACGCCGCCGTGAGAAAGGCGACGCGCAAGCGCGGCGGCGATCGTCGGCCATCTGCCCAGGTCACGTCTTCACCACTCGCATCGAACACGTCCGCAGCGACCACCACGGCCGAGCAACCAGGCGAGTCCCCCCAACAAAGGCAGCGCCATCCAGAAGCTGGCCGGCTCGGGCACCGGCACGCCCGAGGTGCTCAGCACGATCAGATCGAAGGGTACCAGCGGAGTGCCCAGCGAGCGGCTGACCTGGTTCACCGTCAAGAGAGCTTGCAGACCGGCCAGGTCCAGTCCGGTGGGAAAGACCAAACCGATCGAGCCGGAACCCGGTGCCAGCGCCGCTTCTTCAAGTTGCGAAGTGAGCGCCGTGGTCACGCCCGCCAAGATGGGCGTGTGATTGCCCGGCAGGAAGCTGTTCGTCGCGTTCTGCAACGAGTAGCCGATGATCGACGAACCGTCCGGGTCGAGCGTGACTTCGCCGGTGGTGGGATCGTAAATCAGATCGGGAATGCTGGGATCGCCGGCGGCCGCCGGAGCGCCCAGGCCCGCGCCATCGGCGTCGTCGGGCGGCGGTCCGGTAAAGGCGCCGAAGATGGTCAAGATGTCGGAGACATCGACATCGCCGTCGTGGCCGTCCGGGTCGGTGGTGGCCTCCGCGGGTCCGTGGACATCGCCATCGCTTCGCACCATGCCGAAAGACCCGGGGCCCGTGAAGTTCGTAAACGCGACTAGGATGTCGTTACCGATCTCGACATAACCGTCGCAGTTCACATCGCCGACCAGGCACGTCGGATTGGGCGGAGTCACGGTAAAGTCGCCCAACACTGGGAACTGGGCCGTCGCGGCACCGGGGCTCCAGCCAATTTCCTCTTGGACGATCGGTTCCGAGTACACGACGCGGAGCGTGTAAACCAGGCCACCAAATCCCGGATTGGCCCACACGCCCACGGAACTACCCGGAATGTAAATCGTATCCTCAGCCGGAGAGACGCCGAACAGCGTATAGAACCAATGCACCGGCTGGCCGGGTCCGGTGAGTTCCGCCTTCCAAACGTCGAAACCAAAGCCGCTGTACTCGACGTACTCGGAGTAGACGTGGGGGTTGGCGGTACTTCCGCCGGGATACCCCAGCGACGTCCAGCCGACGTCCGCATTGTCGTACGACGTTCGCCAGAAATCGAAGGCGTTGGCCGAGCCCGAATCTTCGTTCACGTCCGTCGACCACAAATCGAAGATGCGACCGGTCGACGTGGGCCAGGCGGCATAGTTGCCGTCGGGGTCACCCCATCGCTGGGTTCGTACGTCCGTTCCATCCAAACTAGACGTATGCGAGTTGAGGATCTTGTTGTTCTCGAGACCGACGATGTCCGTCATGTAGAATGACTCGCCGAGCGTGTAGAAGTCGAAGAAGTACTCGTAACCGAGAATCGTCGAGCCGCTGGTCAGCACCGTGGGGTCCTGGGCCAACTCCATGTACCAGTCGCCCCCGTTGCCAACCGCTTTGGCCGGGTCGTAGCCGTAGTCGTAAGCGATCGCCGCCGGCGCGAGTGCCACCAACAGCACGAGCAGGATCGAAAGCTGCGGAATCCGTGGCAACATATTGAGGTTCCCCACCCAAGAAGATTGCTGGAAACGACAGAGACCCCCTCGAGGGATCGCCTGTATCGTAACAACCGCGGTGCGATCGAATCAATCGTTTCGCCGCCGATGGGAAGACGACATGGGGTGAGCCAGGGGCTTTCGCGCGCTGACTGCGCGAATCCGCCCAAGTTGCCGCGGGAAACCGCCTGGCGTGCGGCCTCGACGCCTGCCCCACACGTGCCCGCCGCCCAGCATTTGTGATGATCTGCCTAACTCTCGGCCGTCTGGGCCGCCGGCGATTCTTGCTTCGCGGGCTCGCCCGGCGGAAGTGCGTTGCCACGGCTCACATCATCCGCCCCGCGCAGCCGCCGCACCAACGGACGAGCGTAGCGGTACGCGGCGACGAAGGCACATCCGAGCGGGTGGGGACGTCGCGCGGCGACCAGTCGCCCGACCGCATAGAAATGCGTCGCCCAAGTCTCGTTCCACGGCATCCGGCGGCCCCAGAAGTCGACCAGGTCGAACTCCGGATCGCCGTGCAGGCGTTCCAGGATCTTCAAGTACATCTGCTGACCGGGGCCGAACTTGCGATACTCCGCGTCGTAGCCCATCTTGACACAGAAGTGACATCCCTTGGCATGCCAGGCGTAGTCGAAGGCGATCGGAGTGCCGTCGAACTCAAACACGAACAGGGCCAATTGTCCCCACTCGGCAAGTTGCCGCGCGTTGCGAATGTAGAAGTCCGCGATTTCGGGCCGCTGCACGACCGCGGTCCCGTTAGCGCGCTTCCAACTCTTGGCTTCGATTTCAAAGCCCAGCCGCATCAGACGTTCAACCTCGCCCGGCGAGAACTCGGTGTAGGTCCGCAGTTCGACCCCCCCTTCGCGTTCCATCTTGCGGGCATGTCGCAGACGCGTCTTCATCTGGCCACCGGTGCGCGGCTTCAGGTAGGCGTCCCAATCGTCGCCGATCGTGGTTTGCGAAGTGAAGTATTGCTTGTGCACATCGCAGAAGTAGCCCGCTTCTTCCAGTCGACGGCGAAGTTCGAGCCAATGGGGCTGGCCGGTGGCAAACTGTTCGAAACAGAGGGCTCCGACCGGCAGTCGCTGGATCCCGTCGACCAGCTTGCCGAGCACAGCGTCGACGTCGGCGAGAGGATCAACCAGCAGATCGCCGTTGGCCGACCAATCGTTGATGGGCAACGATGCCGTCTTGAGCAGCCGACAGCGACGTCGACCGAACAGCGGCAGCGCCGCGACAAGTTGGCCATCGAGCTCGACCGCCAGGGCAAAGAGCGGTGCCCGTGGTGCGAACTGGGCAAGCCACTGTTCTACCAAGGCGGCTCGCGCGGACGGCGCGGGGACCGGACTACGCCACCACAGATCATCCCAGGCCCCCGCCCGCGAACGCAGTTCGGCCAACGAGTCGATGCAAATCAGCTTGGGTGTCGTCACGGCGTTCTCTCGGAGAAATTCGCGGGCGAAACGGCTGCTATAGCCTAGCTCACGACCTCGCCGGTCGATGTAAGTAGCCCGCACGAGAGAGGGTACGGATTGTGCCGGTTCTAGGGACTGCAGGGCATCGTCTGGCGTCACCCCGATCCGCCCCGCAGGACGCTCCCACGGGAAGTGCCCCACGGGAAGTGCGATCCGCCCGGCTATTCGGCGAGCAGCTGGGCCACGGGCGATCCAGTGCAGATTGCCAAACGTCGACCGGTGGGGGTTTGCAGCCGCTTGCCATACTCGACTCCCAACGTGGCCAAGATCGTGGCGTGCAGGTCGGGAATCGAAACGGGGTCCGAGGGAGCACGCGACTGGCCGGTGGGATCGGTCGCTCCGATCCGTCGTCCGCCGGCAATGCCGCCACCCCCGACCAGGCAGGAAAAGGCGTGTGGCCAGTGGTCGCGGCCCTCGTTCTTGTTGATTGTCGGCGTACGACCGAATTCGCCGACACAAAGAACCACCGTCGACTGAAGAAGATCGCGCGCGGCCAGATCGTCGATCAGCGCGCTCATCGCCGGGTCGAGGACCTTGGCCCGTCCCCGCTGCTTCGTCAAATTGTCGACGTGGCTGTCCCAGCCATTGAGCGATACCTCGACGACGCGAACGCCACGCTCGACGAGGCGACGGGCGACGAGACAACCGCGCCCGAACTCATGGCTTCCGTAGGCGGCCCGCGTGGCCTGCGACTCGGTGTCGATGCGAAAGACATCGAGCTGCCTCGAATCCATCAGCTGCTGAGCGCGGTCGACCGCGCGCTCGTACGTCTTCACTTCCGCCGCCGCCTCGCGGCCGCGACGAAACGAGTTCGTCAACACGGCCAGGTTCTTGCGGCGACGGGCCAGTCGTTCGGACGAGACGCCGGCGTCGACATTCTTGAGCGCGCCGCCCGGCTGATGCACTTTGAAGGCGTCGTACTGATGCCCCAGATGACCGCCCTCATACGACCTGGGCGGACCGAGCAACGACAAATAGGGAGGCAGCGCGACCTCGACCGTGGGGAGTTGATGGGCCAGGATCGCCCCCAGCGTCGGATGCACCACGTGACGAAGTTGCCGATGTCCCGTCCTGACCGCATGCCGACCACGTTCGTGCGACGTCTCCTGCGACACCAGGGAACGAATGACCGAGACACGGTGTAGTTGTTCCGCCATTTGGGGATAACTCTCGGCAATCTCGACACCCGGAATCGACGTCGAGATCGTCCCCAAGGAAGTCGAGATACCCGCCGGTCCGCCTGGGTGCGGATCCCAGCTCTCCAGCTGGCTCTGACCGCCATTCATCCAAAGCAAGATCAACGACTTCGCGCGGCCGGTGCCGCGCTCTTCACGCGCGCGGACCCCCAGCGGCGGCAGCAGGAACGAGAGCCCGCCGGCGACGCTGATCCGCAGCGCGTCGCGTCGCGAGAGCTGTTGCCAATCGAATGGACCGGGTCGGCGTCGCATGAGGCAGTTCGAAGTCGGCTTGGTCGAGTGGGGATCAGCGGTTGTGGACGAACTCGGGCGAATTCACCAAGCTCCACAGCGTGTCGGCAATCACCTCGACGCGGGTAGCGGAATCGGCCTGTTGCAGCTGCGGCAGAAAGTGCTTTTGTTCGGTGCGATCGGGTCGCCGGGCGAGACAGACGAGATAACACGCTTCCAGACATCGCTCGTCGCTCGACGAGAGGTACGCGAGCTGATTGGCCAGGCCGACGGTATCCGCGTCCAACGAATCGCGAATCGCCTGGCCATTCATCTGCAGCAGCGCCTGTTCGGTGGTGACGGGTGCCGGCTCCAATTCGTCGCAACCGAAATCGCCATACTCGCGCCCGTACTCGCGCGCGGCCGCCTCTTCGAGAAAGCGACCGACCGGGTCGACCTGCCCCACCAGCGTGTTCACGCTGGCCGTCTGTCGAAGCGAAGCAAAGGCCTCGCACGGCAGCAATCGCGAAATGGGAAACGCGGCGAAGTGCCGCAACAGCTTATCGATCTCTCCCTCGTCGCGCAGATCATATCGCGACGCCAATCGAAACGGACGGGACGCGACCATCACCTGCAAGACATACTTGACGTCGTAGCCGCTGGCCACGAAGGCCTGCTCGAGGACATCCAGCAACGGCGATAGCACGAGCGGCACGTCGGGATCGGGAAGATTGTCGACGGGACTACTCAACGGTCGCCCGTACACGATCGCCCACAGACGATTGACGATGGCGCGGGGAAAGCGTCGATTTTCGCCGTGGGTTATCCAGCGAGCCAACTGCTCTCGATCGGCGGAGGCGTCGTCGTCCGAGTTCGAGTCGGCGCCCCATTGCGGCTCGAACGGAAGGCACGCCGACGCGGTTTCGCCCTCGGGGCGGGCATCGGGTGTGGGAGTGTACTTGCGGGTCGCATCGTCACGGACGACGATGCCCTCCAACGACGCCTGGGCAAAGTAACCCGCCAGCCCTTCGAAGCCATCCTGTCGCCAGCTCGAATAGGGGTCGTCGTGGCAACGGGCACAATCGAGGCGCTGTCCCAAGAAGGCACGACCCATCCGCCGTGTGATCATCTCGACGTTCAACTGGTCCTCGCTAATGGCCGCCGTCACGAAATTGACTTCCGGCCGAACGGCGGGCGAACCGCTGGCGGAAATCAACTGCCGGGCCGTCTCGTCGAAGGGGGCGTTGGCGTCGAATCGATCCGCCAGGTACGTGACCAGTCGCGAGCGGTCGTAGAGGTCCGTCTCCGCACCGAGCGTGTCAACGAGCGCTCGCGCAAAGCGTTCCGCAAAGTAATCGGCGAACTTGCGATCTTCGAGCAGTGCGTGGGCCCAATGCCGCAATCGATCGGGACGACGATCCGCCTCGAACTCGCGGATCTGAGCAAGCGACGGGATCACCCCATGCAGGCCGAGCGTCAGTCGACGCAGCACGGTGAGCTCGTCGGCCTCGCCGACCGGTTCCACACCGCCACGCAGCCAGATCTCGACGCAGGCCGCGTCCAGCTGCTCGAGGTGCGCATCGCCAGCGTCGAGCGGACGGCTGGTGATGGAGGCGGCCGACCGCGACCCCCAAACCACCGCGCCGGTCGCCATGATCACGACCGCCAAAAATCCCCACTGCTTCATCAAGAGATCGATGCCTGACCCGTTGATTTCTGCCTAAACCCTTAATTGTAACCGGTCGTTTTCCGATCCGATACAATTCGGTCGCCTGAAATGCGCCATGCCCCGCCCTCACGGTGGTCGATTGCCCCCTGTTGAAGTCGCCGCAATCGGTAAATTGCAACTATATTGGGGGTCGCCTGGGACTTCGAAGCGGCGCGAAGACGGTTCCTATGTGTCAGGGCTGGCGGGGCCGGCCGGATTGAGCCGGAGTGACTCGAATCGCATGAGCGCCATTCATACCGAATCGCCGGGGACCACCGTGCCAGGCGAGTTCGCGGTGCGCGAGGCCATCGCCCCGCCGCCCAGCTTCCTCCGCCGACCGCACCTGGCCTGCGGCTGGATCCTCGCTTCGGGAGTGCGCATCGTTTGCCTTGCCGCATTCTGCGCCCTCGCGGCGTTCGTGCCGCTGTTGAACATCTGGTTGCTCGGCTACCTGCTGGAAGTGCAAGGTCAGATCGCGGCTGGCGCGCCGCTGCGTCGGGCCTTCATCCTGGCTCACTTCACGACCCGACTCGCCGCCACGTTGTTGGGCATGTTGCTCTGGCTGGGGCCGCTCTACGTCATCGGAACCTTTGCCCAGCGTGCGCGGCTGATCGATGCGGAAAGCTCCGCCGCGATCTGGCTCAACTATGGTTTCTACGCCTTGCTTGGCGTGGCGATCCCGCATCTCACGTTGGCTTTGTTGCGAGGAGGTTCCTGGCTTCGATTCGTAAGGCCGCTGGACAACGTGCGTTGGTTGCTCGATAGGCTGCGGCACGGTCAAGTCGGCAGTCATCTTCGGCAATGCGTCGGTTGGCTCCACGCCGAGTTGCTGCCTGGCCCTCGATTCTGGCTTGGCCTGCGGGCCTGCCTGGGAACGATCGTTATCTTGGCCCTGCCCGCCACACTGTTCGTCTATGGCAGCCTGAGTGCATCGGGCGGCCACTACGGCGCGGTCATGCACTACGTGGGGGCCGCTCTCTTCGTCTTCGCAATGGCGGTGTTGCCTGTGACCCAGATCGAGATGGCCCGCCAGAATCATCTGGCCGCGCTCTTCGACGTGCGGGCTGCGGTGTCGCTCTTCGCACGTGGACCGCTGTTGATCACGTTGGCCTTGTGCGGGCTCTACATCGCCGCCGCGCCTCCTTACACGCTCAAGTTCCTGCTCGGCTATCCGCTCGAGCAAGCGATTTGGCGACGGATGGAGCTGATGACGTACATCGAATCGCCAAGTTTCCTGGCGATCGCGTTCGTGCTGGGGGTCGTGCCGGCCCGCATTCTCCTGGCCGGAGCCGTCCGCCAGGCGGCCTCGCGATCGCGGTCGGCCTGGCATGTCGTCACGGCGCTCTGCGGAATCGTGCTGATCGCCGCGCTGGCCGTGTACGTCGGCTTTCCTATGCGTTCGCTCGACGTGGCCGAGCCGGGCTGGTGGGCCGTGGTCGAACAGCGAGGCCTGCTGCCTCCCTTCACCTGGTAGGCCGTGGACTTGGTAGGGCGACGATGCCCCCGCGCCAGGACAAGATAAGGCGTGCACTGCACTACGCGTCATACCGATAGCCGACGCCGTGTACGGTGCGAATCAGCTGTGGCTCGGCCGGCACCCGCTCCACCCGTTTGCGCAGCTGCGAGATGTGCTGATCGAGCGTCCGGCTGTTGGGAAAATGCTGTTCGCCCCAGCCGTGCCGAAAGATCGTCGGCCGATCGAGCGCCTCGCCCCGATGCTCGAATAGGAGCTGCAAGATCTTCACGTCGCGCAAGCTCAGTTCAATCGTCTCGCCGTCGCGGGCAGCGCGGAGCTGCTTGGGAAACACTTCCAGGTCGCCCATCACGAACGACTCGCAGGCGTTGCCGGAAGCTCGCGCGTGACAGCGTCGCGTGACGGCACGAATCCGTGCCACGACCTCCTTGACGCCGAAGGGCTTGACGATGAAGTCGTCCGCCCCCAGCTCCAGCCCCAATACCTTGTCGATCTCTTCCGACTTGGCGCTGATAAAGATGATCGGAATCTGCGAATCCTCGGCGCGAATCGCGCGGCAGACGTCGAAGCCGCTCCGCTTGGGCATCATGATGTCGAGACAGATGAAATCGGGCCGCTCCGCGCGAAATGCGCGTTCGGCCTCTTCGCCGTCTACCGCCTCGACCACGACGTAACCTTCGCCAAGCAGGATCTCGGCCAGACCGTCACGGATCCGCTTATCGTCTTCGGCCAACAGCACCTTCATGTCGTCGTCCTCCCTCGCGACCGCGAAGCCGATGACTCCGCCGTCTGGCGCTGCTCGGCGGTACTCGCCCCATCGACCGCTGGCGTGCGCAGACGAACATCGAAGCGGGCACCCACGTCCGAAGGGACCAGCTCTAAGTCGCCACCATGCAAACGAGCCAGCTGACGCGCGATGGAAAGTCCGATGCCCGTGCCGGCGGCGTCCTCCAGTCGGTCGGTGCCACGATAGAAGGGCTGGAAGATCTTGTCGCCCTGCAACGCGTCGAGTCCCGGCCCATCATCGGCGACCACGATCGTGGTCGTGTCGTGCTGTTGAGTCACGTCGATCTCGACCTGGGTCGCGCCGCTGGCGTACTTCTCGACGTTGCTGAGCAAGTTCACCAAGATCTGTTCCACCGCGTCGCTATCGACAGAAACCTGTGGCCCTGAGCCCGTCCGGCGGACGATCTCAATCCCCTTGTCGGCCAGCGGCAGGCGAAACTGCTCCGCGACGCGTTCGACAATCTCCTCGATCGCAGCCGCCCGCGGACGGAGCCGAAGCTGTTCGCGCTGCCCCCGGGCAAACGTCAGCACATTGCCGATCAACCTCGAGAGGCGCTGACTCTCGGAAACGATCACGGAAAGTCGCCCCTCGACCTGCGACGTGGCGTGCTGGTCGTCGAGCATCTCGAGATCGGACTGGAGCAATTCGGCATACATCCGCACGTTGGTGAGTGGCGTCTTCAGTTCATGAGAAACCTGATTGACGAAGTTGACCCGCTGCGCCGCCTCACGCAGATTCCGCCGCTGCTCGCGATAGATGAACACCGCCAGGGCCACCAGCGCGACCCCCACTACGGTCAGGCTGGATAACACGCTGAGGTAGAGATTTCCCGCGGCGGCAAAGCTCTGCTCGGGCATATAGTACTGCAGTCGCCAGGCGGCCAGCGGCGAACTCAGGGCCAACTCGGCAAAAGGCTCGGCACCCGGGGGCGGTGCAAGTCGGCCCCATTGATACACGACGTTGCCGCCCGAGTCGAGCAATCGGACCCGTTCCGGCGTCGGCTCTTCTTCGCCGCGCCGTCGAGACGCTTGAGCATAGAACGATTGAGTCGCGGCCGATCGGGAATCACGCAACGCCGTATCGGGCAGTTCGGCGACCAGGTCGGACATCCAGCGAGCACGCTGCAACAAGATGCCGACAATCTCTCCACCCGGTCTTCGGCTCCAGAAGATGAGATGCAAGCCGCGGCCCCAATACCAGGTATACCAGCCGTGTGTGGCCGTCGCCGGTGGCGGTTCCACTTGCCACTCCGCGTCCGCGCGCGACGCTTTGCCCGACAACTTGCCAGACAATTTGCTCGGTCCTTGGCCGCGCTTACTCTGACGCGTGGGTGGCGGTACCGATTGCCGAAGCTGCTGCGGCGCCGCCCCCGGTGAAGTTGCCC
>ERZ869936.2284-NODE-2284-length-11520-cov-7.505451_pt1 | contig 11520 bp, 6 predicted proteins | sample MGYA00520876_ERZ869936 | MGnify/ENA primary metagenome ERZ869936 (study PRJEB32218, sample SAMN09650985) | biofilter metagenome | isolation source: enrty point of leading RO module | place: Saudi Arabia: Thuwal, RO plant located on Red Sea | collected 2016-02-17 ... | reverse complement strand
TTGGGGCTGTGGCTGTACATCGGAATGCGGCAGCTTGCCGAGCGGTTGCGCTGCGAGTAGGCCAGGTTCACCGGTGCCTCGTAGCCGGGCACCAGGCGCTTGTAACTGTTGGTCGTCGGATTCGTGAAGGCCAGGATCGAGGGGGCGTGTTTCAGCATGCCGCCGATGGCGTGCATGGCTGTCTCGCTCAGGCCGGCATAGCCGCTACCGGCAAACAGCGGGGTATCGCCCTTCCACAGCGAAATGTGCGTGTGCATGCCGGAGCCGTTGTCGGCATACATCGGCTTGGGCATGAACGTGACGGTCTTGTTGTGGCGCCTGGCGACGTTCTTGATGATGTACTTATAGATCATCATCTGGTCGCCCATTTTCACCAGTTCCTGAAATCGCAGGTCGATTTCAGCCTGGCCGCCGCTGGCCACCTCGTGGTGCTGGGCTTCCACGTCGAGACCGCAGTCGATCATCGTCTGCATCATCTCGTTGCGGATGTCCATCATCTGGTCGGCCGGCGGAACCGGGAAGTAGCCTTCCTTGTGCCGCAGTTTGTACCCCAGGTTCGGACCTTCCTCGCGGCCGCGGTTCCACTCGCCCTCGATGCTGTCGATGTGAAAGTAGGCCTCGTGCGGGTTCTGGTCGAAGCGCACGTCGTCGAAGATGAAAAACTCGGCTTCCGGGCCGATAAAGCACGTGTCGGCCACGCCCGAGCTCTTCAGGTAGTTGATTGCCTTGCGCGCCACGTTGCGCGGGTCGCGGGTGTAGTCTTCGCGGGTGATCGGATCCTGGATGTTGCAGATCATCACCAGCGTGGGCAGCGCGGTGAACGGGTCGAGAAACGCCGTTTCCGGCTGGGGCACCACGAGCATGTCGCTCTCGTTGATCGCCTGCCATCCGCGAATGCTGGAGCCGTCGAAGCCTAGGCCGTTCTCGAAGACGTCTTCCTCAAGCTTGCTGACCGGAATGGTGAAGTGCTGCCACAACCCCGGAAAGTCCATGAACCGCAGATCGACCGCCTTGACGTCTTTCTCCCGACACAGCGCCAATACTTCTTTTGGCTTCATGATGGTTTTTCCCTTCGCACCGAAAAATCTCGAGCCACGGTTGGTAGTCCTGGCAAGCAACCGTCGACTGGTAGAGCAGCAGGCGTTTGGGGCAGCTTGCCTGCGTCATCATAGGAAATCGGTGGCGCGTTGCAACAGGCGCCGAGAAACGCCGAGCGCCGCCAGAAACCGCGACCTCAGGCTGGCCAAACGGCGCAAGAGATGCCGATTGCCGAGCAGCGCGCATTCCTCTTACGACCACCCTGCGCGGCTCAGTTCGTGCGGGCGAAGAGAAGTGCGAGCGGGTTGCCCGCGGTTCGAGGCCAGCGCTTCGGCAACCCGCTCGGGACCAGGGAGACCCGAGCGGGCTCGCCGAAGGCTCGCTTATTTGATGAACAGCATTTCGCGGTAGGAGGGCAACGGCCAGAGGTCGTCGGCCACGATCGCTTCGAGCTTGTCGGCCACCGCCCGCACGGCGCCCATCGCCGGGATGACGCCCTCTTGAAAGTGCTTGGCTTCGGCCGCGATATCTTCGATCCCGTTTTTCTCGATCTCCGCGTCGAGCGCGGCGATGGTTTTCTCCAACTCGCCGATCAGCCCGGTGACGGTCTTGAGCGACGTCAGATCGCTATCGGAACCGAGCGCCGCCTTGAGAGCGTTGGCCGTGGTGGCCAGCTCGCCCTGGTAGCGGTAGGCGGCCGGCAGGATCATCGTCTTGGCGATGCTCAACGCGGCCAGGGCCTCGGTGTTGATGTCCTTGCAGAAACGCTCCATGTAGATTTCGTAGCGGCTGTGAATCTCGCGCGAGTTGAGCACCCCGTACTTTTCGAACATCGCGATGTTCTTGGGCGCGATCAGCGCCGGCAGCGCTTCGACGGTGTTGCGCAGGTTCGGCAAGCCGCGTTTCTCGGCTTCGTCGTGCCACTCCTGGCTGTAGTTGTCGCCGTTGAACAGCACGGCCTTGTGCTCGGAAATGACCGATTGCAGCACCTTCTGGATCGCCGCGTTCAGTTTCGACGGGTCGCCCCCGGTTTCCTTCTCCAGGGCCGTGGCGATGTAGTCGAGGCTCTCGGCCACGATCGTGTTGAGCACCACCAGCGGGCCGGCAATCGACTGGCCGGAACCCACGGCCCGGAACTCGAACCGATTGCCGGTAAAGGCGAAGGGGCTCGTACGGTTGCGGTCGCCGGCATGCTTGGGCAGCGGGGGCAACGTGTCGACGCCGATGGTCATCGTGCCGGCGTGCTTCGACGACGTGACCGCGCCCTTTTCGAGTTGCTCGAACACGTCGGTGAGCTGGTCGCCCAGGAAAATCGAGATGATCGCCGGTGGAGCCTCGTTGGCGCCCAGGCGATGATCGTTGCCGCTGTGGGCCACCGACAGGCGCAGCAGATCGCTATGCAGGTGCACCGCGCGAATCACCGCGGCGCAGAACACCAGGAACTGAGCGTTCTCGTGTGGGTTGTCGCCGGGGGCCAGCAGGTTGCCCAGCGAGCAGCCCATCGACCAGTTCACGTGTTTGCCCGAGCCGTTGATGCCGGCAAACGGCTTTTCGTGCAGCAGGCAGGCCATGCCGTACTTCTCGGCCACGCGCTTCAGCGTCAGCATGATCAACTGCTGATGATCGGTCGCGACGTTGGCGTTCTCGTACATGGGGGCCACTTCGTACTGCGCCGGCGCGACCTCGTTGTGCCGCGTCTTCACCGGCACCCCGAGCTTGTACAGCTCGCGCTCGCTCTCCAGCATGCAGGCCAGCACGCGCTCGGGAATCGCCCCGAAGTAGTGGTCCTCGAATTCCTGACCCTTGGGCGGTTTGGCGCCGAACAGCGTGCGGCCGCAGGTCACCAGGTCGGGGCGCGAGAAGAAGAAGTTGCGGTCGATCAGGAAGTACTCCTGCTCGGGACCCGCGCTGGCCGTCACCGGAGTAGCGTTCGTGTGGCCGAACAGCTTCAGTATCCGCTGGGCTTGCTTGTTCAGGGCTTGCATCGAGCGGAGCACGGGCGTCTTCTTGTCCAGTGCCTCGCCCGTCCACGAGCAAAACGCGGTGGGAATACACAGCGTCGTGCCGTTGGGGTTTTCAAGAATGTAGGCGGCGCTGGTCGGGTCCCAGGCCGTGTAGCCGCGGGCTTCGAAGGTGGCGCGAATGCCGCCCGAGGGAAAGCTCGAGGCGTCCGGCTCGCCCTGGATCAGTTCCTTGCCGCTGAACTCGGAAAGGGCGCTGCCCTCGCCGGGCGTCAGGAAGCTGTCGTGCTTTTCGGCCGTCAGCCCCGTGAGCGGATAAAACACGTGGGCATAGTGGGTGGCCCCCCTTTCGATGGCCCAGTCCTTCATCGCGGACGCAACGGCGTCGGCGACCGTGGAGTCGAGGGCCTCGCCCATGCGAATCGTGCGCGTCAGCGCCTGGTAGACGCTCTTAGGCAGACGCTCCCGCATCACCTTGTCGCTAAACACATTCGAGGCAAACAGGGCACCCGAAGGGGTCGCATGAAAGTCGAGAGCGGCTCCGTTGGATTTGTACATGTTCACGGCGGTAATGGCATCCTGACGTGCGGTGCTCAAGGGATTCGGCTCCTGGTGAAGCGAGGACGAGAAGGACGGTAGCGCGATAAAGCGCTCTACCGTGGCAACTCGCGTGCCGACGCTAGCGGCAAGGCATCTCAATGCCCACGCGGCACGCCGTAAGATTTTGTTAGAATTGCACTTGCGCCATTGTTCGCTCCGCATCACGGCCGAATCGGGGGCGGATCGAACGCCCGAAATCTGTGCATCGCCTGCCGGAAAATCAGGAAGTAGCCGCTCGCATCGGACCCGAGCAGTATTGGGGGGTGTGCGCGAACGGCGGGCGGTCGCGGCTTATTTCAACCCGCGGCGATGGGCTGCGACGGCTCACGGAGTGAGCCTGCTACATTGCGGCTCGCCCGCCGGCACGCACGATCAGCCAAAGCAGCGGCGTCAAAGTAGCAGGCTCACTCCGTGAGCCGTTCAGCAGAACTGCCCCAAGACGTTGCGGTGCAGGCAGACTGGCCTGGCAGCCCACTGAAGAGTCGGACAGCATCGCTGGCTTCAACGGACGGCTAAGCGTCGATCGCGTGCTGAGCCCGTTCGGCGGCCGGCTGATGAGGCGCGACCGAGGCCGACGGCGGGCGTCGGCTATAGCGTTCCAGTAGCGCCAGGAAGGCCGGCACGAGAATCGGACGCACGATGCAAGTATCCAGCACGATGCCCAACGAGAGAGCGAAGCCCAACTCCGTGATACCCCGCAGCGTTCCGGTCGTCATCGAGATAAACGTGCCGGCCATGATCGCGCCGCAGGCCGTGATGATTCCCCCGGTCTTGGCCACGGCCCGCCGCAGCCCCGGCAACGGGCCGTGCTTCCGCTGTTCCTCGAGCACCCGCGTCACGAGGTAGATGTTGTAGTCCTCGCCCACCGCGACCAGGATCACGAATAGAAAGATCGGCACCTTCCAGTCGAGCCCGTAGTACGTCGAGCCGTAGGCCCAGGCAAAGAAGATCTGCGTGACGCCGATTGTGACCAGGTAACTGAACAGCACCGACAGAATCAGGTACAGACAGATCAGCGGCCGCCGCAGCAGCAGGATCAGCACTCCCAGCACCGTGAGAACGACCAATCGCTGAATCAGCCGTTGGTCGCTGGCGGTCACGGCCGCCAGGTCGCGCACGCCCACCGTGGTGCCCACGAAAACGAAATCGGCACCGTGCCAGTCCGATTCCGCATTCGCACTCTCGCGTTTCAAGCGCGCTTCCACGGCGTCGAGCGTCTCGACCGCGCCGGGCGAAAACGGCTCTTCGCTGAACACCAGGTCGAGCCGCGCGACTTCGCCCTCCAGTTCGCGGACCGGCGTGAGGAAGCGGGCCTCGCTGATCTTGTGCTTGCGGGCCGCCAGCTTTTGCAGCCCGCGGGCGCGAAACGGATTGAAGTACCCGGGGCGTTCGCCGGTCGGCTCCGTGATGCTGCGCACGCTTTCGATCCCGTCCATGTCGTAGAGCAACTTGGTCAGGCGGCCGATCTCGTTTTCGCCGGCCTTGGTATCGAACTCGGCTCCCTGCTGATAGACCAGCAGCGTGATGGGGGCCATCTCACCGGGCGCGAAATGTCGCCGGGCCACCGCGGTCCCGAGCACGCTTGTGCGCTTGGGGCTCAGCTCTCCGAGCAGGTCGTAGGTCATTTGCACGCTCGTGCCGCGATAGGCAAGCGGCGCGAGTAGCGCAATGCTCGAGACCAGAATCAGCCCCGGCCGGGCCACGATCGCTCCGGCGATCCAACCCCAGAATCGGTTCGACCATCGAGCGTCATCGTCCGAGGCGCCTTCCGCACTGGCACTCTTGATCGCCCGCGCGCCAAAGGGCCAGAAGATGACCCGGCCGGCCGCCGAGAGCAGGGCGGGGGCCAGCGTCAGGCAGGCCAATAGCGTGATCGCCAGGCACATCGCGATTGCCGGCCCGCTGCTGCGGAACTTGCCGAAGTCGGCAAAGAACATCATCGACAGCCCGACGATCGTCGTCGCGGCGCTGCCCAGCAAAGCTTCCGATACGCGGCCGACCGCTTCGGCCACGGCCTGCCGCTCGCCGAGGCCGCGGGACAGTTCCTCGCGGTAGCGGGCAATCAGAAACAGACAGAAGTCGGTGCCCGAGCCGAACAGGATCACCACGATGAAGATCTTCGTTGTGGTGAAAACCTTGAAGTGCCACCAATCGAAGCCCGGCACGGTTTTCAACTGCGTCAACAAGGCCAACACGTCGATCGACACGATGAGCGCCGTGCCGATGCTCACCATCGGCACCAACACCAACAGCGGAGCGCGATAGACGGCCAGCAGGATCAGCACGACCAACACCACGGTGGTCCATTCCGTGTTGCGGATGCTTTCGGAGGCCGATTGCAACATGTCGCCGGCGATGGCCGCCGAGCCGCTGATGCCTACCTGCAGCCCGGGCGGGGCGTCTTGTTCCGCCTTGGCCAGCAGGGCACGCACTTCGTCGAGCCGGTCCACGTTCGAGGTGGCCATGAACTCGTCTTTGATCTTCAGCAGCGTAACCGCCGCCTGACCGGCCTCGCTGCGGCGACTCGTCAGCCGCGAGCCGACCACGTCGGTGTTGCGATTCCAAACGTCGGCCAGCTCGAGGTCATCGGCGTGCTCGCGGAACATCACGGCCAGCGAGTCGGACCAGAGCAGGTCTTCGGTCGAGAGCGGCCGCCCCGGGCGCTCGACGATGATGGCCATTTCGCTGCGGGCCCGTTCGTCGGGAAAGGCCTCGTGCAACAGGGCCATGCCCCGGGCGCTGGGCATCGATTCGGGCAGGTAGGCCAGATCGCCGTCGTGAGTGACGTCGTCCCAGCGCGGCGCAACGACGTGCAGCGCGGCGGCTAGCGCGACCCACAAGAGGATGACCGGTGTGAAGTGGCGGGAGACGACGTCTCCAAGCCGGCTAAACATCGTGCCGCGTGCTCCGGGGCCGACTAGAGCGGGTAGGCGATCAAGCGGATGCGCCGGGAACGAAAGTTCGTTCGCACGACCATCCTATGCCCTTTGCCCGCGGAGCGAAAGCCGGTTCAGGGGGTGCGCGGCGGGAAACCCCGAGCCTCTGGCGGCCCCGGGGCGGCGGCCGGACGTAATGTAGCAGGCTCACTCCGTGAGCCGTCGCAGCCCCTCCCGAGCCGTCTGCCCCCACAAGCCCGCGCCGCGCGCCGACGCCCCGCGCGCCGACGCCCCGCGGGACGATCTCTGGCGCGGCCGAGCCGGGGCGGTGTCAGATCCGACTACCGCTGGGCCGTTTGGCGACGGGCGGCCTGGATGGCGGCACTCAGCTCGCTGTCGGCACCATCGTCGGCCAGGGCCAGCGACTCGCTCGACTTGCGGGCTACCTGGTGCACCACGATATCGGGCTGCACGCCCACGTGGCTGATCGGCTGGCCGTTGGGCGAGTAGAACTTGGCCGTCGTGAGCCGCACGCCCGACCCGGCGATCGCCAGGGGGAAAATCCCCTGCACCGATCCCTTGCCGTAACTCCGCTGACCGACGATGTTGCCGCGGCGGTGATCGCGGATGGCCCCGGCGAAGATCTCGCTGGCACTGGCGCTATCGCCGTCGATCAGCACGACCAGGGGCACGCGCCACGTGCCGGCCTTGTGTGCCGTGTAGTTGTAGTCTTCCAGCGGGCTGCGGCCCCGGGTCGAGACGATCGTGCCTTCGGCGATGAACTTGTCGGCCACTTCGACGCTGGCGGTCAGCAACCCGCCGGGGTTGCCGCGCAGGTCGATGATCAGGCTTCGCATGCCCTGTCGATGCAGCTTCCACAGGGCCGCGTCCAGGTCGCGGCTGGTCGTCTTCTGGAAGCAGGTCAACTTCATGTAGCCGATGCCGAAGTCGGGGTCGACGATCTTCACGTCATCCACGCTGGGCACTTCGACGTGCTCGCGGCGGACCGACAAACGGCGTCCCTGGTTCTCGCGATTCACCACGAGAATGCGGGCGACGCTGCCTTCGGGCCCTTGCAGCAGATCGGCGGCCTGGTCGGTCGTCAGTTCGGCCGTGGCCTGGCCGTCGACCTCGGTGATGCGGTCGCCGGAGCGAATGCCGGCACGGTCGGCCGGGCTTCCGGTGATGACGTTAACGATCAGCAGTGCCCCGGCGTCGGCCTTCAGCTCAATGCCCAGGCCCACGAAGTTGCCTTCGATCTGCGAGTACACATCGTTGAGCTGGTCGCTGGTCAGGTAGGCCGAGTACGAGTCGAGCGCACCGATCGCGGCGCACGAGAATTCCAGGGCCACGGCCGTGGCCGGAATTCCCAGCCGCTCCTGAGCGTAGCGAGCCGTGGCCCGCACCAGGTCGACGGCTTGCTGCCGCGAACGCACTTCCCGCTGCTCGATGAAGCGGGTAATGCTGTCGTTGAACGCGCTGACTTCCTCGGGCGACTTGCCGGGCATGTGCTGCTGCTTGAACGTCTCGTCGTACAGGGCGATCTGCAAGTCCTGCGTGCCGCGGGCCACCAGCGACTTCCACTGGGGTGTGGCCACGTGGTGGGTTTCGATCTTCGACAACACCTCGGAGTAGAGGTTCAAGGCCTCGTTCTGGTCGATCGTCGACAGCGCCCGCAGAAAGCTCGAGTCGTTGTACCGCCGGGCCAGGTCGTAGTGGATCTTGGCCAGGTTGTGGCGGTTGCCGAGCGTGGAGTCGTGCGGAAAGTCGCGCAGGGCGTCTTCGTAGACCGACAGCGCTTCACCCCAGCGCCTTTGGGTTTCGAACTGCTCGGCGCGATGCAGCACTTCGCGGATCTCGCTGCGCTGCTGGGCAGCGGCCGGAATGCGAATCTGCGCGGCCGCGGGGACGGCCAGGCCGACGAGCAACAGCGCAAGAAGGAGCCACCGCTGGGTAAGCTTTGGCATGAGCCCTTTCCGTTTTCGATGCGTCGAGGGGTGCGCCGCAACCGTGCGTCGGCGAAAGGAGCCGGGCCTTGGGGAAGGCTCGGCCACGCAAAGGCTGCGTCGACCGTAAGGGTATCCATCATGTGGCCGGGTAGGCGGGTCTAGAGCGCCGGCCAAGTTGAATATAGGCCACGATTGGGCAGTGGTCAAAAACGCGGCGGCAACTTTTTTCACCCGGCAAGCCGCACGATCGCTACAAAGCGCGCCAGGGGGTGCACCGCACGCGGAATGAGCCGAAAACGTGCCAGAAATCAATCGCGCCAAGCGCGCCGCACGCGCCGGTTGCACTCACTGCGCGCACTGGACATCCCGCCAAACAGCGCGCGAGAACCGCGAGAACGCGTGACAACCGGACCCGCTGCTTCACCGTCACGACAGCGATGAATTGACGCCAAAGCGTGCCAGGAAGATCGCGCGAAAAGCGACGCTGTCAGTCTTGCCCGCCGGCTGCCCAGTGCTACAGCTTGACCGGCCGTCGCTTGCGGATCGATTCGGTCTGCTTTTGGCACAGGATCACCGCGTCGCGCGCCAACTCGCCGTCGAGCATGGCCGACGGCTTGCCGCGCCGCACCGCGCGCGTGGCCTCGGTCAACTCTTCGACGAACGAATCGACCGGGTCCGACGAAGGCATCGTCGGACGCTCCACTTTGCCGTCGGCGTTGAGTACGGTCAGCGGCATGCTCGCCTCGGGCTTGTCGCCCACGACGGAGAAGTCGTACAGCAACGTCGCCTTTTGCAGGTGGATCTCGAAGCCGGCCGAGAAACCGCGCCCCTGCTGATGGATCACGCCGCTAGCGGCGCTGACCACGAGGTTAGGATCTTCGAACGCGAACTGCGACACGAAGTATTCGGCCACCTCGCCCCGCATGCGGCCCACGGTCGACACGCTGGTGGGCATCCCGCAGATCAACCGGATGTAGTGGGCATCGTGCACGTGCAGATCCAGCATCGGTCCACCGACCTTCTCCGGATCGTAGAAGTGCGTGAGCCACTGCGGGTCGGAGATGATCCGCTTGAAGTGACCGCCCAGCAGCTTGCCGTACTTGCGGCTCTTGATGGCCTTGTAGGCGAACGCGTACTCGGGAAAGAACGGCAGCACCTGCCCGATCATTAGTTGCTTGCCGGCCGACTGGGCCGTGCGGACCATCCGCGCTCCGTCGGCCGCTTTCAAGGCGATGGGCTTCTCGCAGAAGACGTGCTTGCCGGCCTTGAGTGCCGCGATCGCCACAGCGGCATGCGCCGCGGGCGGCAGGCAGATGTCGATCATGTCGAGCTTCGGATCGGCCAGCATCTCGTCGAGGTTCTCGTACTTGTCGATGCCCGAGAGATCCATCTTCCTGCCGGCGGGACCGAAGTTGCCTTTGATGCCGCGCCAATCGCCGGCCAAGCGTTCGCGCTGCGTTTCGCATAGCGCAGCGACTTTCGCGCCCTTGAGCTTCTCGTAGGCCAGGTAGTGGATCATGCCCATAAAGCCAATGCCAGCGATGCCGACGCGAATCATGCGGTCTCCTTGTTCGAGTGTGCGGGTGGGTTGCCAGAGGTGTCGAGTCGAGCACACGTGGTGCGGGTTAGTAAAGGGCGCCCGGCGGCGCTTGCCTGGCGAGTCGCGTTTCGACTTCGCGGTCGATCGCCCGCCACAGCCAATACTTCTTCCACGAACTGGCCGCTTCCAATCGCTCGGCGTATTCGGCCACGACCTGAGCGCGGATCTCCGGCTCGGCCGCCGCGCGAGCCCGTTCGAAGCCGTCTTGGACGAAGCCGTTGCTGTTCGCTGCTTGCTTTCTCGATTCGCCGACTGCCATGCGAGCGTTCTCCCAGTTACTTCGCTCCCTCGCGGGCCAGTGTAATCAACATGGGGTCGGGGAGCTCGGTCGCTCCGACCTGGCGCAGCATGTTGATGACCTGGGCCGTGGTGTAATGGGCGTGCGTGCAGACGTGCAGCAGAATATCGCTGCAGCGCGTACCGAACCGTCCACCTCGGCTACTGACTTTAAACACAGTTTGATCGAGGTCGGTCTCCGAGAGCGAGGCCAGGTACTTGGTCCAGCGCGCGTCGAGCTCGCCCCACTTCGCCCTAAGTTCATTTAACGAGCCGATGGCGCCTTCGCCTGCCTGGTTGCCGGGAAGCTTTCCTCGTACGTCGCCGGGCGTGAGGGGATCCTCGTCGCCCTCGAGGGCTCCCAGCCACACAAATTCAGCGGCGTACAGATGCAACAACGACTTCCAGATCGATCCCTGCCCGATCGGCAATTCCTTCCGCAGCGCTTCGGTGGAAAGCGGCTCGGCGGCGGCCAGCAGTTTGTGATTCACCCAAGCGCGGTGCGCTTGCAGCCGTTGCATCAAGTCGATGGCGTTCATGGTTGGCTCCTCGAGTTCACGATGGTTGCCTGGTTGGTGTGGGGAGCCAGCACTCCTATACCCTTGCCGGACGACGGAAGCAAGCGCGGGGGGACTGCGGGCCGCACGTTGAGTGATGCCCCCAAGCGTGGTAGGCTGAAGGCCCGCCCAAGAGAACTCTCCGGAGCGTCCCCATGCCGGCTCAACCGCTGCCTGCGAATGCTGGAACTTCTCGGCGTGCGTTTCTCCACCAGGCGGGCGGCGGGCTGGGAGCGATTGCTCTGGCGTCGCTGTTGTCGCGCGAGGGTTTGCTGCGCGCCTCGACCGGCGGTGCCTCGGCGCGTCCGCTCGAGCCTCAACCGTCGCACTTCGCTCCGCGTGCCAAGCGCGTGATCTATCTGTTCATGCACGGCGGGCCGAGCCACGTCGACTTGTTCGACCCCAAGCCCGAATTGGCCAAGTACGCCGGTCAGCCGCTGCCCGAGAGCGTGGGCCCGGTGATGACGCGCCGCAAGGTGGCGCACAACCCGTTGTTGGGCCCGGTGAAGCCGTTCCGCCCGCGCGGCCAGTCGGGCCTGGAGATCAGCGACTTTCTGCCGCACATGAGCGAAGTGGCCGACGAGCTTTGCGTGCTGCGCTCCTGCCATGGCGACAGCGTGAACCATCCGCAGTCGGTCTATCAGATGAACACCGGCAGCATCC
>ERZ869936.2283-NODE-2283-length-11525-cov-5.612380_pt1 | contig 11525 bp, 7 predicted proteins | sample MGYA00520876_ERZ869936 | MGnify/ENA primary metagenome ERZ869936 (study PRJEB32218, sample SAMN09650985) | biofilter metagenome | isolation source: enrty point of leading RO module | place: Saudi Arabia: Thuwal, RO plant located on Red Sea | collected 2016-02-17 ... | reverse complement strand
GCGAAGAGCGGCGACTACGCCGCGGAATTCGCCTACCAGGCGAACGGGGACGGTCCACTGGCCCGGATCACGGAACAGAACTGGTGGCACGACACCGAGAGCCGGCATCTGGGCTTCATCGTGAATACGGGGGGGAAGCTGCCGAGAATCTACTACTACCGGGATTTTCGGATCCCCGGGCAAAAGAATGACGAACCCGCCGAGGAGTAGCGGGTCATGGCCCTCAGACAACGTCGGGGGTAGGTCGGCGGTCCTCGGAAATTGATATGACACCGCTTCTTTCATGTGTTTGAACTATCGAAGCCCGAAGGTCCCGAACTGAGGAGAACCAATCCAACCCATGCGCGTTTTCCCCCTTGCCGTCCTCATTGTTGCCGGATTTGTTGCCTCCTCCAGCGCGCTCCCAGCCAAGCCGCGCACCTGCCGCGTGGTTTTCCCCGAGCGTCCCCCCGACGCCCCGAAGAGCGCCTACCTGTTCGATGGCAAGGAAAGCCGGCGGACCGGACTGCCCAGCATGAACCTGGCTCCCGTGATCGAATTGCCGAGCGGCGAACTGACCATCGCCATGACCTCCCAGGATGTCGACGATCCGGAGGAACTGGCTCCGCAGGCCCCGCGGCTCAAGATCCCGGAGAGCGCAGGGGATTGCTACATCGTGGTCACGCCGGATCCGGAGAACGAATATCTTCCGATCAAGATGGAACTGGTTGATCCGGAAGCATCGAAGCTCGAGCAGGGCGGGATGCTGTGGTTCAACCGCACGGACCATCGGATCATTGCCCGGTTGGGGGACTCCAAGGTGTCGATCGAACCCCAGTCGCAGTCGATCTGCAGAAGCCCGGTCATCGAAAGTGGCCATTACAGCGCGGAGTTCGAATATCAGGCAAACGGCGAAGGGCCAAAAGTGCGGATCACCGAACAACGGTGGTGGCATGACATCGAGAGCCGGCACCTCGGTTTCATCGTGAACACGGGGGACAAGTTGCCGAAGATCTTTTTTTTCCGGGATTTTCGGGTTCCGGGCCAGGGCGGAGACGGAGCTGCCGAGTAATTGCGATCCTGAGGCTCTCAAACGCACGGGAAGGGCAGATCGTTCGATCAAGATGGATGACGAATTTTGAACGACAACATACCCAGAGAATGGGATAGAAGGAATCCGAAGATCGGCGAATTTCCCCTTTCGTTTCCGGTGGAGAGCCATAACTTCCCGGCGTATGTATTTTGTGATGGCAATGAACTGTGTGCGAAAGCATCCGGGGTCGCTGCCTTCCCGAGCCTTCCGGAAGGGTGGATTTGCCTTGGTGATCACCATATCGCTGATGGTCCTGTTGGCTCTGCTGGCGGTCGGGCTTCTCTCGCTCTCCACCATCACCCTCCGCAGTTCCTCGGAGGCAGTGGCGTCTTCGGAGGCCCGGGCCAACGCCCGGCTGGCACTTTCGATCGCCCTCGGGGAGCTGCAGAAATCCATGGGGCCCGACCAGCGGATCTCGGCGAACGGCTCGATCCTTGCGGAGGACGACGATTCCGACATGACCCACCCGCGGTGGCTGGGAGTCTGGGATTCATGGAAAGCCAACGATGGCGATCCTGCGGGAGAGGATGAGCCCAGCCAGCATTCGACCATCGGAGACGCGGAAACGGGCATCCATCCGAGCTACAAGCCGAATCGCGAGGACCATTTCCGGTCCTGGCTCGTTTCCCTCAATTCCGAGGCTTCCGCCAATCTGGAGGCCGCACGCAGTTTGTCGCTCGATGCAGCCGTGATTCCGACCGCGACCCAGGACGCCGTGATTCTTGTCGGGAAAGGGAGTCTCGGTGAGGAGTCGGAGCGGGAAGACCAGGTCAAGGCGCCTTTGGTCTCGATTGTCAGCGGGAGCACCGCCAGTTCGAATTCTGGACACTTCGGATGGTGGATAGGTGATGAAAGCCAGAAGGCCAACATCATGGATAATTCTTACAAAGGCGACGACCCGAACAGTCTGGCGGAGCGGCTGAACCGCCAGCAGGCACCCGCCTCGCTGGGTAATTCGGAGATCAGCGGTTTGGAGAACCTCGCGGATCAGGATCCGCTTTCCTTCATGCCGTCGCGCAAGACCCTTTCACTGGTCGATGGCGTGACCGAACGGGCTGCGGAGCAGTTCCATGACGTCACGACCACGTCGCTTGGAGTGCTGGCCGACGTCCGCGAGGGTGGTCTCAAGCGGGATCTTTCGACGATCCTGGAGAGGCCCATCGATCCTGAGGAGGTCTATTCGCTCAGCAGTTTCGTGGACTTCCAGCGGGCGGATTCGGTGAAGACCGGCGGGGATGACTTCATGCTCTATCGCTTTGACGACATGGTGGACAGCATCAGTTCCACCGGCGAGGCGGCGGTGCCGATCCAGGACCTTGCCGCCTATTATCAATTGTACGACCGCTACAGGTCCGGCTCCATGGGCGGGATCCAGTATTCGTCCAGCGAATCGTCACCCCCCAACAGCAATCTGAGTGACGGGCTCATGGTCAGCAATCCGGATTACGGCGACACCCAATCAGATCTGGACAAGTACCTGAGGCAGTACACGGCCCTCTACCGCAGCCCGTTTCCGGTGAAGATCGAGATCCTTCTGAGCTACGTCGTTGAGCCGATCCTGCCGGAACCACAGCCGACGAGAGAGAATCCGAATCCAGACAAGTACAAGCTCCGGGTCGGGATTTCTCCGGCGATGACCTTCTGGAATCCCAACAATGTCCCCCTGGTGATGAACATCGGCAATCCCGACCTGGCCTCCATGATGATTCGGGAAACGGCCATGCCGTTGAAGGTCACGTTCAAGAAGTCCAACAGCTATGGAGGGTCATCCACCCAGGAGACGGAGTTCGAGTTCACGAGGATCACGGGCACCCAGCAGGGAGAACTCTACACGCTGTTCGTGTCCGGAAACTACCCGACGGTCTTCGAGCCCGGCGAGAGCAAGGTGTTCGCGCTTCGTTTCGCCTCGAACACCGACTCCAATTCTGCGAGCAACTATGTCGATTTCTACCTTCGCGGCACGGGATATCGATTTGCGGAGCCGTTCGTGGCGGAGTTGGAATTTGCACCCTGTTGGCATCCGGATAAGTTCATCCGTCCGAAGAGAGGGGGAAATGTGGGGGGGAATGCGAACGCGAAGGTGGAAAACATTTTCACCTTCAACGAGAACGATTACATCTCGGCCTCCATCGAGCATGGCAACAGCAATGCCTTCACGATTGATTTCACCCAGAAGTCGAGACATGGAAGGAATGCCCCCGGGGTGAAATGGCATTTCCGGTCGTTTGGAATCCGGAGCCGCCTGAATGCGGATGCTTCGTACAAGACGGACTTCATATATCAGGGCTTTCCGCTCAGCGGAGCGGGGGCGATTTCCAATCCCGCGGCACGGAAAATCGAGGTGCCGGCGAGGTCGGCCCAGAAGCTCATCGATGCCATGGGTTCGAAGTTCAACCCTCGCGATGATCTTCCCCAGCCCTTCTTCTACTATGCGATGAAGGCGGCCACAGAGACTCACGAGTCAAAGAACACGGCGGGTCCTTCCGATGGATCCGGCCGCCGGTTTCCGACCCGGCCTTTCACCCATTCGACCGCGATGGCCCCCGTGTTTCTCGACAGCACCGATCCCGTGTCTCTCTATAATTACGGGTGGAACTGGTTTTTCATGCCGCTCGACAACCTCCTGGATGCACCGGTCGAGATCTCGCGCGGCAACAGCGGATACTACGGGGGAGGCTACACGGCCGAGAACGGTGTGACGCATGTCGTACAGCAGCAGTTGCCTGTTACCCCGCCGATGTCGATCGCGGGCCTGAGTCACGCCCATCTGGGTGGGTTCAGCTTGGCGACCGAGGCACCCGCCGCCGGGTACCAGGGCCTGCGGAACCCGGTCCCCGCCGAGTCATGGCGACGCACGACCGCCCTCGGCTTCGATGGGCTCGCCCCCCACACCCTGCAGGCGATCGGCAACTCCTACGCCCACCCGAACATTCCTCCGGAGAAGGCCCTGACGACGTGGAATCGACGGTATGCCGGCAGCTCCATCACCAGAGAGCCCTTCGCCGATCACTCGTACCTGGCGAACAAGGCGCTCTGGGACGAGTTCTTCTTCTCATCCATTTCCCCGAAGCCTTCGGATGCCGAGGTGTTTTCCGGAGGGGAGTCAGCGGAGGAGGTGGCGCGCAGCTTCTTCTTTTACGGTGAGTCCTTGCCGAATCCACGGATCGTCCCTTACGAACAGGGTCTCGATGAGGAGCGCTTGGACGATCTATTCAATTCCTACGGCGACTTCCGGGGAGGATTCGCCGACAAGATCGCAAGCCACTTGATGGTGGAAGGTCCCTTCAACGTCAATTCGACCTCCGTCGAGGCATGGAGGGCGCTCTTCTCCAGCTTGAAAGGGCAGGAGGTTACCTATCTGGACGCCGAATCGGCCCTGGTGGTCGGCATGAACCTCGACTACGACGAAGCCGACGGGGTGCCGATTCCCGGGGGGCCTCTTCCCAATGGCAAGGGATATCAAGGCAGTCCGTCCGATCCCAGTGATCGCGAGCAATGGACCGGTTTCCGCGAATTGACCGAAGCCGAGATCGACGAACTTTCAGAGGCGATGGTCGAACAGGTGAGACTCCGCGGGCCGTTCCTCTCGCTTTCGGATTTCGTCAATCGACGTCTCGACGGCAGCTCTTCCGCGAAGGAGCTCGCACTCAAGGGTGCCCTGCAAGCCGCGCTCGACGATCCGGACGTCTCGATCAACGAAGGCTTTCGACGCTCCCCACGCGAATTCACCAATCGCGAGGAATCCTTCGTTAATGCGGAGTTTCCCGAGGCAATGGAAGGGCCGGTCGCCTACGGAAGTTCCGCGTATGTCGACCAGGCCGATATCCTGAGGGGGCTTCCCGCCCAGCTCACGCCGCGTGGCGACACGTTTGTGGTCCGTGCCTATGGAGACTCCGTCGATGCCCGGGGGAATGTGACCGCCCGGGCCTGGTGCGAGGCGGTCGTCCAGCGGCTCCCGGAATACATCGATTCGGTGGATGAGCCCGAGACCATGCAGGCGGATCTCAGTTCCGAGTCCAACCGTGTCTTCGGCCGCAAGCTTGCCATCGTGCTCTTCCGTTGGCTCAATCCGGCGGAGATCTGATCTTTCAGCACAGTTTTCCGCGTCAGTCATGCATATCTTCCGCAGGTCTTTGCTCACATGCTCGGTCGTCTCGCTCCTTGCGTCCGGTGCGGAGGCGCAGAACAAGGTGGAACTTCAGTTCCTGGCGTTTCCAAAACACCAGCGGCCCCAGCCCGTCGAACTCATGGTTGCCGAAGGCGAGACCATTGAAGTTCAGACGCCCGGCAACGAATTGTCGCCGGTTTACAAGGTCTCGCCGCTCGCCTCCATCGTGGTGGGAAAGACGACGATCAACGACGAGGGAGAGAAGTCGTTTGATGTCTATGGCCAGGCGAAGTCGCTCGGCGTCTCCAAGCAGATCATTCTTCTGATCCGCAAGGGGGCGGAGAACAGCGATGGATTCGTGGTCCTGCCCATCAACGGCGAGTTGGGTGATTTTGCAGGGGGCAGTTACTTCTTCATCAATGCCTCCAAGCTTAATGTGGCTGGCGTCATCGGTGATTTGAAGTTCGCGCTCAAGCCGGGCCAACGGCGCATGATCAAGCCCGAGCCGGATTTCGAGGACGACATCTGCCAGGTGACATTCGCGTATCAGCGCGATGACGACTGGAAGACGTTCAAGGATACCCGTTGGCCGACGAATGAACGATACCGCTCGATGATATTTTTTCACCAGGATCCGGAGAGCGGTCGCCTCGGGGTTGCTCCTGTGATTGACATGCTGCCCTACCAGTCGACCGGCACGAACTGAGAAGAGTCTGAACCGAATGAACGTTCTCACCCACATCGCGAAGCAATTCGCCGCCTCTTTCCGGCCTTGGCAGGCCTGTATCCTGTCGGCTGCGTCCGTGCTGCTTCTCGATGTTGCGAGCGCGGAACGGATCCTTTACGAGAGCTTTGAGACACCGGTGGTTCTGGAAGGTGCCACGGATCCCGACGGCTGGGACCAGGGAGGGGGGCATCCGAGCTATCGCCGTGCCGCGAACGAAAGCGGGCAGAACTGGTCGACTCCCTTCGGTGAGCAGGGGATGTCGACCTACAGCAACGGAGTGGGGCTAAAGGATCTGGGCTACATGCCCTACGAGTCAGGTGAATACGTGCTCAAGTTCAACATCACGAGCAGCGCGGCCATCGGTGAGTACCGGGTGGAATTTTTGACTCAAGATGACTTGTTCGGTGATCTCCAACCGGAGGTGATGGTTGCGCATCAGGCTGGCGACACCGATGGCAGCAAGGACATGTCGTTTGCCGGGGAGCTCCGTTGGCGACGTGAGTTCGACCCCGAGAATGAGGAGGATTTCATTCCCAAGAAACTCCTGATCAAGCTGATGCAGGACCCGGATCGCTCGAACTGGCGCCACACCCCGATCTGGGACAACGTTTCCGTCGACTGGATTCCGGACGTGGATTCCGAAGGTCCGACGGTCGAAGACATCGTTGACGACAAGGATGGTGCCACCGTTGCGATCAACTCACTCGTGACCTACACGGTGACTTTCAACGAGGCGATGGATCCCGCGACGGTGGAGATCGGCGATTTCGGCAATGCCGGCTCGGCCGACGTCACCATCGAATCGGTCACTCCGATCTCGAACGACACCGTTTTCCTCGTCGAGGCCAGGCCGACAAGCGGCGGCACCTTGCGCTTGAGGATCAATGCCGGAGCGGATCTCGACGATGCGGTGGGAAACCCGATGGAGACGTTTTCAGCCATTCAGGACAATGTGACGATTATCGTGGACGCCACCAATCCGGTCCTTCTTCCGGGCGACATTGTGGATGACCAGGGAGGCGGCACCATTCCTGAGAACACGGTGGTGACATATACCCTGACCTTCAGCCGGGACATGAACGCCGCCACCGTGGGTCCCGACGACTTCGAGAACGCCGGCACCGCGCCGATCGCGAGCATCGTACCGGGGGACATTTCAGAGACTTCTCCGGGTGTCTTCACCGTCGGAATCACTCCCACCGGCTCCGGCACCCTGCAATTCAAGGTGAAGGATGGGGTATTGCTCGAGGGCGCGGGCGGCGGAATCCTGGACACCACTCCGGGGATCGTCGACGACACCACCATCATCGTCGACTCGACTCCCCCGACTCTGGCTCCGGTCGATATTACCGACGACACCGAAGGCAGCCCGGTCGCCGTCGGCACGCTTGTGGCCTACGACGTGATCTTCAGCGAGGACATGGACGAGTCCACCGTGACCGCCGCCGACTTCGGCAACGCGGTGACGGTCGGAGACGCAACTTTCACCATTGATTCCGTCGAGGAGACCACTCCAGGAGTGTTCAGGATCGAGGTGACGCCGAGCAGTCCGGGAAGCATTCAACTCCAGGTCAATGCCGGTGCGTTGCTCACGGATGAAAATGGCAACGCGCTGGTGACAAGCTCGGCGATTGTGGACGACTCGACCGTCACCGTGGAGGTTGGCGGTGATCCCTATGCAAGTTGGTCGGGAGGGCTCGCCTTCGAAGGTGATGACAACGAGGACGGCGTGACCGATGGCATGGCCTGGCTTCTCGGGGTTTCCGCTCCGAGCGTAGGTGCGCAGGAGAGTTTGCCCACGACCAGCATGAGTTCCGGCCAGTTGGTGCTTTCCTTCCGGTGTCTCAAGACCGCCGATCGTGGCGGGGCGTCCCTGAGGGTCCAGTACTGCACCGACCTTGGGGCGACGCCGGGTGATTCCTGGTCGGACAACGAAGCTGAGGTGCCTGATACCGACTCGACGGTGAATGGGATCATCTTCGACACCACCGACGAAGGCGATGTCATCCATGTTTCCGCCACCATTCCTGCGCAGGCTGGCGGCAGGGTGTTCGCGCGGTTGGCTGGTGACCTGCCCTGATGCTGGCAGGGGATGCCCTCAGGGGATCGAAAGGCGAACGTATTCGCGGGCGATCCGGTAGAAGGTGGTCATGCTCTCGATGTCGATCCACTCGTCGGGCGCGTGGAGCGCGCCGACCTTCGGGCGGCTGACGATGGTCTGGATCCCGGCATCGCAGAGAAACCTCGCATCGCTGCCGCCCGAGGCGCGGACTTCCCGGACCGGGTGGCCGGTGATGCGCTCGGTGACCTCGAACCACAGGGGATCGGGATTCAGTTGGGACGGCTCGGCGGTCACCATGGGTTCGACGGCAAGATCGGGACCCAGCAGGGATCGCACCCGGTCGAGCATCCCGTCGAGCCGGTGGGGTGCCGGGAAACGAAGATCGATGGTGGCCTCGGCCGCGTCCGGGATGCAGTTGGGGGTCCGGTTCGGGGTGTGCAGGGTGGTCACCGAGCAGGTGGGTTTCCAGTGGTCGGTCTCGGTCGGGATCGGGAAACCCTCGGCCAGCCGTGCGAGTCCCGCGGTGAGCCGGGCGGCGGCGTTTTCCCCGAGCCATGGACGGGCGGCATGGGAGGCGGACCCTCGGGAAACCACCTTGAGGTGGGCGATGCCCTTCTCCTCCACGGTGACGTCGTGCAGCGAGCCGCCGTCGGGCACGATCGCATGGGCGGCCGAAAGCCCGCACTCCCTGACGAGGTATCCGACGCCGTGCTCGCCGCCCCGTTCCTCGTCGGAAGTGACCACCATGCCGAGGGGGATGCCCGGCGCTTCCCGGTGGAGGTCGCAGAAGAGTTTCAGCATGATCGCAAGCGCTCCCTTCATGTCTCCGGCACCGGGGCCGTAGAGGCGTCCGTCCTCGATCCGGGACCGGTAGAGATCGAGGTCGGGATGCTCGATCACGTCGAGATGGCCGATCATGAGGATCTCGGCCCGGTCGCAGCCCTCGGGTAGCGCGACCAGCGACTCGTATCCGCCGGACTCGTGGCGCTGGATCTTCACCGCGTTGAGCGACTCGAGGTGGTTCAGGAAGAACGAAAAGGCCCGCGACCGTTCGGCGGGGCGGCTGTCGGTGCTGGGGATCAGGATCAGGTCGCGTGACAGGGCGACGAGGCGGTCGGTGATTTCGGGGAGGTTCATCATCGGTCGTGAGCGTAGTCCCAGGAAACCGGGAGGTCCTTGCGGGCGGCATCGAGAAGATGACGGCACTCCGCGAGCCCCTCGGCGATTGCGAGAAACTGGCCCTTCCGCACGAGGCCGTCCTCATCGAGATTGAAGTTCACCGGTAGAATGCCCCGGAGTTTCTTGCGTTCGAACAGGTCGTCTTGGCGGTGCAGCCGGTCGAGCAGCTCCGCTCCCTCCATCGGTTCCGCAAGTTCGAGATTGCGCATCCGCCACGAGCCGTGCGGGCGGAAGTGCCTTGCCAGCACGGAAGGGTAGGTGGCGCCGGTGACCCGTGCGTTGATCTCGCAGACGTAGACGGTGATCACCTTGTCTGCCCGCACCGTGACGAGGAAATCGACGCTCGCCGCGCCCCGGTATCCCTGCCGGTGCAGCCAACTGGCGGCCTCTCCGGCCTGCCCGAGGAGTTCGTCGGCGAGTCCGGGGTGTTGGTCGAGATACGAGGGAGGCGATTCGTTGCCCTGATGGATGCTGGCCGCCGGGTCGAGGATCTGCTCGGTGAGATCGTAGAGATGAACCGCCTCGTTGCTGAGAAAGATCTGCACGCTGGGGCTGAGGATCGCCTCGATGCCGCGGGTTCCCGTTTCGAGCCATGCCTGGACCATGCAGGGACCTTCGTGGAAGAACGCCCCCGGAAGGTCCTGCGGCACTTGATCGGTGGGTGTCTTGAGAAGCCCGATGCCCGAGGCGCCGATCTGGGACTTGATCACGGCATGGGCATGCCCTTCGCGACCGAGGGCTTCGAGCGCGCCGGGAATCTCGGCGGCGCTGGCCGCGAGCCTTGTCGGGAAGGTCGGCAGGCCCGTGGCTTCGAGGTGCTGGTGGAGCAGCAGCTTGTTGTTGCCGCGGTGGCTGCCCTCCGGGGTGGAAAGGGTCTGCTTGCCGAGCTTGGCGGCGATCCGCCCGATGACCTTGTCGGTGACGAAGCCGTCGATCGTGCCGGCCGGTTCATCACGCACCCGCCCGATGAACGGGTGCTCCGGAGAGCGCCGGTGCTTCAGAGAGCGACCCAGCTCCAGGAACTCGTCACGGGTCAGGATCTCGATTCTCGGCAATCCGATCCCGAGATCACGGAAGAATCCGGTGAGTGCCGGTTCGGGGGATCGCTCCAGGACGAGAAGGTTGTCCTTTCCACCGAAGATCAGCCCGAGGACGGGCAGCAGCCGGCCCCCGTAGCTGTCGACGCAACGGATTTCCTCGGCGAGCAGCCGGGCTCCCCCGCGGTTTCCGAAGAACAGGGAGAGGAGGTTGGCGAAGAAGATCACGCTGCGTCGCTCCCAGCAGTTCGGCGCCTTCCCGAGGCCGCGCACCACCTGCGGATTGCTAGTCCCACGATTCGAGACCATGGGGCAGGATAGGGTCGGTATGCCGGAGTTGAAAGGAGAACTCCTCTCCCGGCCGTGTTAAGAAGTCGTAAAATAGGTCGCCTTTCTCCGGGGAGCACGGGCATTCTGGGGGCATGGATCGTGGAGGACGTCCCTTGCTGGTCGTGGATGACGACCGGAAGCTCTGTGGCCTGATCCGGGACTATCTCGGACCGCTGGGCTGGGAGGTGGACATGAGGCACACGGGGCCCGAGGGGCTGGAGGCGGCCCGCGGGGGAGGGTACGAGGCGGTGATTCTCGATGTGATGATGCCGGGTATGGATGGCTTCGAGGTGCTCAGGGAGTTGCGGAAGGATTCGAACGTGCCGGTGCTGATGCTGACCGCGATGGGCGAGGAGGCGGACCGGATCGTCGGTCTCGAGATGGGGGCCGATGACTACCTGCCCAAGACCTTCTCAAGCCGGGAATTGCTTGCACGGCTCCGGGCGGTGACGCGTCGTTCCTCCCTGGAGCCGGAAGGCGCCGGACAACGTTTGAAAGTCGGTGCCTTGATTCTGGACGAGGGCACCCACGTGGTGACTTTGAATGGAGGGGAGGTGGATCTCACGACCCTGGAGTTCGCCATCCTCGCGGCACTGATGAAGGCGGGAGGCAGGGTGAAGTCGAGGGAGGCCCTGCTCGAGGACGTGTCCGACCGGCGCTTCGACGTATTCGACCGGTCTATCGACGTTCACGTCTCCCAGTTGCGGCGGAAGCTTGGCGATGACGCGCGTCATCCCCGCTACATCGTCACCGTCCGGGGCGTGGGCTACAAACTGGGTGAGGGGGTGACGGAATGAAGCGCGGCGTCCGCTTTCCTCTCCTCGGGAAGATGCTCGCCTGGCTGCTTCTGCATCTGGCGGTGCTTGCGACGGCGTTCGTGCTTTTCGTCGGTTGGCAGTTGCGCCGCGGGCTGGACTCCCTCCTGAGCGGCGCGTCGGCCGAGCGGCTCACCACACTTGGGTCGGTGGTTTCGAGCGAGATGAGGAATTCTACCCGCGAGGAATGGCCGG
>ERZ869936.2282-NODE-2282-length-11528-cov-19.503530_pt1 | contig 11528 bp, 8 predicted proteins | sample MGYA00520876_ERZ869936 | MGnify/ENA primary metagenome ERZ869936 (study PRJEB32218, sample SAMN09650985) | biofilter metagenome | isolation source: enrty point of leading RO module | place: Saudi Arabia: Thuwal, RO plant located on Red Sea | collected 2016-02-17 ... | reverse complement strand
TGCGGGTTGTTGTGGCGGACGATCGCGAGCGGGAGGGGCGCTCAGTCGGATCGAATTCCGGGGGAAGTCAATCTGCGATAACCGGTCCTACGAGGGGAAAACGGCTGTTTCCGGCATGCGCTGCCGGTGTTGTGGTGTGTGGCTCGGAGAGCGGAACTCTCGTATTGACGCATTTTGAGCGGTATGCCACATTCCCGCCTCTCGCGTGCGGCGGAGACTGCACGCGAGCCCTGTCCCACCGAATTCGGCTCGTTCGGGCCGAGAAATCTGATGCTGCCGCGGCGCAATACGCGTGCGGCCGAGCAGGTCGAGCAAAGGAGTGCGATCGCTGTGAAGAAACTCATCGTTTGTCTGGCTGCCGCGGCCGTCGTGGTCGGTACGCTCATTACTGCTCGCGAAGGTGCGGGTCAGGACAATAAACCCCAGTCCCAGTCTGCGAAGACGCCGCACCAGATCGGCCTGATCGACATGGCGCACGTCTTCAAGGAATACGAGAAATTCAAAGCGCTCAGCGACTCGCTGCGGGCCGAAGTCGAGTCCAGCGACGCCGAAGCCAAGGCCATGGTCGAGGTGATGCAGCAGCTTCAGGCGGAGCTGACCAGCGGCACGCTGACCGAAGGCAGCCCCGAGTACTCCGCCAAGGAACAGCAACTGCTCCAGAAGCAGGCCGAACTCGAATCGTTCCGCAAGATGAAGCAGCGCGATTTCCTCCGGGCCGAAGCCGACATCTATAAGACGGTCTACCTGGAAGTCCAGGACGCCGTGACCAAGTACGCCGAGTACTACAACTACACGCTGATTATGCGATTCAATCGCGCCAAGGTTGAAGACGCCGAAAATCCGCAGGAGATCATCCAGAGCATGAATCGGCCGGTCGTGTTCCATCGCTCGAAGGACGACCTGACCGATCCGATCCTCGGCTTTTTGAACAGCAACTACCGTAAGACGGCCGGCGCCCCGGCCGGCGGTTCGACCAACTGAGGCGGCCGAATCGGGAACGGTTTCGATTCAGGGTCAGGCTGAGCACGAGTGGGCCATCGCGTCCACTCGTGCCTTTGCGTGCCCGGAACGAGAAGTTGTCAGTTGTCGGTGATCAGTAATCAGTTTCGGTTGTCAGTGTTCCGTGCTACTAACGGTAAGAATTATCGCGTGGAACGGAAATTTCGCGTGCAGCATACTCCATGTCGTAGACACCCGACTCGGCGGAGCGAGTCGGCTACACTGGTTGCAGCCGGAAGCCTCGCTGGGAATTCTGAGGACCACGGGGCGAGACGGTGCGGGCATGCTCCCGACAACTGAGAACTGACGACTGACAACTCAAGCGATCTGTTCAGACTGACCGGACGATATTTGCCCACAGCAGCGGAGGGGGGGACCAGGGATGGGCCACCGAAAGCAGCGCACAATCTCGCGGCGGGTCGTGATTGAGGGACGCGGTCTGTTTCGGGGCGCGGCGGTGACGATGGAGTTGCTGCCCGCTCCGGAGTTTCACGGCATCGCCTTCCAGCGGATCGACCTGGCCGACCGCACCCGGATTCCGGCTCACGTGCGGTTTTTGACAAAGCAGTTCCGCTGCACGGCGCTCACGCGGCTGGGCGCCTCGGTGGAGGTTGTGGAGCACATTCTCGCCGCGCTGGCGGGACTCCAGGTCGACAACTGCCTGGTGCGTCTCGATGCTCCCGAATGCCCGAACGGCGACGGATCGGCCCGCGTCTTCGCCCAGGCGCTGCTCGACGCCGGAATCGTCGAGCAGACCGCGCTCATGCCGCGGATCGCCGTACAGGAGCGGATTGTCGTCTCCCACGACGACGGCTGCCCTGCGATCAGTGTGGGACCGGCCGGTTCGGGTCGACTGACGGTCACCTACGATCTGGATTATCCCGGCGGGGTGATTTCCCGGCAGATTCGCACCTTCGAGTTGACTCCCGAGAGCTTTGTACGGGACATCGCGTTCGCACGGACGTTTGTCATGGAATCCGAGGTCCGTGCGCTGCGGGCCCAGGGAATCGGACTAAAGACCACCGCACAGGATCTGCTCGTCTTCGATTCCAGCGGCGCACCGATTGAGAACAGATTGAGGGCCGACGACGAGTGCGTCCGCCACAAGATCCTCGACTGCATCGGCGATCTCGCTCTCGCCGGGGCGGAAATCACGGGAATCGTGCACGGCCGCCAATCCGGACATCACCATAACCACGAGGTCGCCCGCGAAATCGCCAGCAAATCGACCGTGACCCGCGGCCGCGCCGCATAGTGCCCTGTCGGGGCTGTTTTTCGGGGGTTGGCTGGACCACTGATTCGCACGCAACCTCGCGAGATTCGTGCTTTCGAGGGAACCGTTTGACCCCAGAGAACATGAATTGACAAACCACCAGTCCGGCTGCGGCCCTGCCCCGAGAATCCGACGACGCAACCGCTTGCCGCGACGCATCAGGATGTTGCCATGAACACAAAAATCTCACCTCTCGCCTGCGTCGATCCCCGTGCTGAAATCGGCGAACGGGTCGAAATCGGCCCGTTCTGTCTCGTCGGCCCCGAAGTGGTGCTGGGAGACGACTGTATTCTCGACAGCCACGTCACGTTGACCGCCAGAACGCAAATCGGAAACGGAAACCGATTCTGGCCGAACTGCGTCATCGGGGCGGAGCCTCAGGACAAATCGTACGCAGGCTCCAACACGCGCATCGAGATCGGCAACGGCAACCAGTTCCGCGAAGGCGTGACCGTCAACCGTGGCGCGGACAAGGAAGACGGCTGCACGCGCATCGGCGATCGCAACCTGCTGATGTCCAACGCCCACGTCGCGCACAACTGTCACGTCTACGACGACACAATCCTCGTCAATGGAGTTCTGCTGGGCGGGCACGTTCACGTCCAGGACCGGGCGATCATCTCCGGGAATTCCGTCGTCCACCACTTCTCGACGATCGGGACGCTGGCGTTCGTCAGCGGGGGGTGCCGCGTCCCGAATGACGTGCCGCCCTACATGCTGTGGGCCGGCAGCGATGATCCCAGCGTTCGCACGATCAACCTTGTCGGATTGCAGCGCTCGGGGATGTCCCGGGAGGCGATCGGCCGCGTGAAACTCATCTATCGCATGCTGTACCGCGAGCACAAATCGCTCGAAACCGTTGTGGAGCAGATTCAGGGTGAATTCGGAGCGGACTATCCGCCGGAGGTGAGGACGCTGGTTGAATTCCTCGAGGCGCAAAAACGTGGTCGCATGGGCCGGGCGCGAGAGCCGAGACGAGACGTTGCGAAGCCCCAGGCCAAAGCGGCGTGACCCAGGACCGTAGCTGAAATCACAATTCCTCGTTCCCGAACTTCTGTTCGGGAACGCACCGTGGTGTTACCGACTCTGTGCCCAAACAGATGTTTGGGCATAAGGTTTGACAGAAGCTTGGGCACCAGGTCTGAGCGGCGTGACTCAAGACCGGAGCTGAACTCGAAATGCATGAGTGGGACGCAGAAGCGATGCAATGCTTGAAAATGGCTGTCATCGGCGTGGGCGCTCTGGGCCGTCACCACGCACGGATTCTCTCGCAAATCGAGAACATTGACCTCGTCGCCGTCGCCGACCCGAACGAGCAACAGGGGCGCAGCGTCGCCGAGACCAGCGGTTGTGAGTGGACGGCCGACTATCGTGAACTGATCGGCCGCGTCGACGCAGCCAGCATCGTGGTGCCGACGTTCCTGCATCGCCCCGTCGCCGCCGAGTTTCTGCAAGCCGGCGTCCCGGTGCTGATCGAAAAGCCGCTCGCCGGGAACGTTCCTGACGGTGAAGCCCTGGTCGAGCTGGCGGCGGAAAAATCGGTTGCGCTTCAGGTGGGGCACGTCGAACGATTCAACCCGACGTTTCAGAAGCTGCAAGCGGTCACCGGCGCGGCAAAATACATCCGCGCGGAACGGCTGAGCCCTTATGCGTTTCGCTCGATGGACATCGGAGCGGTCCACGACCTGATGATCCACGACATCGATCTTGTTCTGGCGCTCGCTCGTTCGCCCGTCGACCGCGTTGAGGCTTTCGGAGCCAGCATCGTCGGCGGCTGTGAGGACGCGGTCCAGGCCCGGCTGGTGTTTGAAAACGGCTGCATCGCCGACCTGACGGCCAACCGCGTCTGTCCGCAACCACGCCGCACACTTCAAGTCTGGTCCGACACGGGGTGTATCGACGCCGACTTGCACCAGCGAAAGATTACGGAGTTTCGTCCCGGCGCCGCGCTGCTGGCCGGCGAACTCCCCTACGACCTGGCCATGCAGCCCGGCGCCGAGATCGCCTCGCTCAAGCAGCAGATCTTTGAGCGGTTCATAACCATCACGGAGACGGACGCCGCCGCGGACGACGCCCTGACCGCGGAACTGGCCAGCTTTGCCGCCTCGGTGCGGCACGGAACCACTCCGGCGGTGGACGGCGCCCAGGCCCTCGCCGCACTGCGGATTGCCGGCAGAGTTGTCGAATCGGTTCAGAACCATCGCTGGGACGGCGTGGCCGACGGTCGGATCGGACCGCACGCCCACGCGATCCACACCAAGCGGCGGGCGGCCTGAAGACTCGCAGCGATAGGGTTACTGACACGGATTCGCTGGTCGAGTGCGGCCTGAGTTGGAACAAGCGTCAGCGCCCTCGAGCCCTGGATCAACCGCCTACTGGTGGGTGGTGGCGGGCGTCGGTTAGACTGCCGGTTTGTCAATTCAGATTCCTGGGGTTGAGCGGTTCTCACGGGAGCACGCATCCGGCGGGGTTTGGTGTGGTCTTGCGGACCTGCCGAACGGACAATAACGCCCTGACAGGGCACTCCGTCCCGGCGCGAACTCCAGATGTTGGCCCCATTGGCGAGGAGTTGCTGCGCGCATGTCGGTCACTGCTGTCGTCGGTCTCCAATGGGGGGACGAAGCGAAGGGAAAGATTGTCGATCTGCTCACCGAAGACCACGAGATCATCGTGCGGTATCTCGGGGGCAACAACGCCGGCCACACCGTGGTCGTCCGGGGAGAGAAGTACAAGCTCTCACTGCTCCCGTCGGGAATTCTTCACCCGGGGAAGACGTCGGTGATTGCGGCCGGCGTCGTCATCAACCCGCGTGCACTGCTTGAGGAGATGGACAGCCTCACAGCCCGCGGGGTCAAGGTTGACGACAACCTGCTCATCAGCGATCGAGCGCATCTCGTGATGCCGTGGCATCCCGCGGAGGAGGCGGTGCTGGAACAACTGCGCGGCGGCGATGCAATCGGCACGACGATGCGCGGGATCGGGACCTGCTACCGGGACAAGATCGGTCGCACGCACGCCATCCGCCTGGGCGACCTGATGCGTCCGGACGTGTTCCGCAAGAAAGTCGCCGACGTGTCGGAGCAGAAGCTGGCAGTGCTGAAGGCCCTCGACCCCGCCTCGCCGCCGCTCGATCCGCAGCAGATCGTCAGTGAATACGAAGAGTACGCCGCCCGGCTCAGACCGCACGTGATCGACACAACTCCCGTGCTTCACCGGGCGATCCGTGAAGGAATCAGCATGCTGTTCGAAGGAGCGCAGGGCAGCCTCCTCGACATCGACCACGGGACGTTTCCGTTCGTCACCTCATCCAACAGTTCGGGCTGCGGCATCCATGCCGGCAGCGGAGTCCCGGAGCGGGCCATCGACAAGATGATCGGGGTCGTCAAGGCTTACACAACGCGCGTCGGCGGGGGGCCCTGCCCCACCGAACTCGACAATGAGATCGGCCAGCATATCCGCGATGAGGGAAATGAGTACGGCACGGTGACCGGCCGCCCGCGACGCTGCGGCTGGTTCGACGCGGTCGCTACGGCCTACGGCGCACGAATCAGCGGCGTTGACACGCTGGCCATCATGTTGCTCGATGTTCTCAGCAAACTGGACGAGGTCAAGATTTGCGAGGCTTATGAAATCGACGGCGAGCGCACAACCGATTTCCCCAGCCACGCCGCAGACCTGGCTCGCGCGCAGCCCGTCTACCGGACGCTCCCCGGCTGGAAGCGCGACATTACCCAGGCTCGCAAGTTGGCTGACCTTCCGCCGGAAGCCCGGGCGTACGTGGACGCCGTGAGCCGCCTGCTGGAGTGCTCCGTCGAATTTATTTCCGTCGGGCCGGACCGGGTGCAGACGGTCACCGCCTGAACTCTCTGCAGCGGCTGCCGGAGCCGGCTGTGTTGACGTTGGGACCGGAATGCGCGAGCATATCGATTGATGTGATCTTTCCTGGTCGAGTTCTCGACATTCAATCGCAGTGAAGCCGCAATGAGACGCATCCGTGTCTTCTTGAAGTCGGCGGCCTTCTTCAGCGTCGGCGTAGCGCTTTTCGTGGTCATCTTTCGGCTGGAAAAGGACCGGCCGATGATGATGCTGCAACGCGCCGGCGCGACGATGTTGACGAACCAGCGAGGGGAGACGTTCTCGCTTTCGCTCTCGGGGGAGGAGGCGGGCGACGCCGAACTCCGGCACGCGGCGAAGATCAAAACACTCACCAGAGTGAACCTGGCCGGCAGTCACGTCACGGCCGAGGGCATCGCTTCTCTGAAGTCGCTGCAATCGCTGGAGGAACTTGACATCAGCGAGACGCCGTACGCGGACGGCGCGCTGGCGGTTGTCGCGCAATTCCCGGCTCTCAGGACGCTCCATGTACGGCGCTGCGACTGGCTGGATGACGCCGATCTGTCCGGACTGGCGGGCGCGAAATCGCTTGAACAGCTCGTTGTGCTGGACAGTCCGATCACGGATCGCGGCCTGTCGGAGTTGGGGAACTTGCGACGGCTGACTCACCTGTGGTTGAGCAGTTGTGAACAAATCACAGACGACGGAATCGCCCACCTGGACGGACTCTCGCGGCTCGAGCAGATTTCGCTGGACGGCTGTTCCCGCGTGACCGTCGATTCGTTGTGGCGACTGGCGGAGCATCCGGCGATCGAGGGGATTTCGATCAACGACGTGCCCGTTGATCGAGTCGGCATCAGTCGGTTCACGACCGCGTTTCCCGCAATTCAGATTTCACTGACCGAGCTGGACGCCACGGATCTGGAGCCGATCAGTCGCCTGGGCGCGACCGTGCTGTTGAATCACAACTTCGAATGCGACTCGATCCGTATCGACGGCCGTGCGCCGGGCGGAGTTCGTGATGCCGACTTGCCGGACGGTGCGCGGGCCACGTCGGACGGTTTTCGAGAGTTCGTCGTCCCCCCGCGAGTTCCGGAGACCGGGGTGGACTTATCGGACGTCGCGCTGATCGCGGAGATTGCCGACGTCGCCCCCGGGGTGCGACGTCTCGAACTGCGAGACGTATCGCTGGATGTCCAAGACCTGGAAGATTTGGCGCTGCTGGAGAGGCTCGAATTCCTGGCTTTGGACGCTATCGACGCTCCGCTGGAGGAACTCAATATTTCAGCCCAATCGCCGCGGTTGCGGGCGATTTCCTTGTCGAACGTCAAGGTGCCCGAGCCTTGTTTGCGGATGTTGTCCGAGAACGCCGGGATTACTCATCTCGAACTGCATGATGTTGCATTGTCGCCGCCGGAGTTTTCTTTGATCACGAAGGCTCCCAATCTGGAGAGGGTTTCGATCCGGGCGGCCAGCCATCCGCAGGAGTGTTTGTCCGTGCTGGGTCAGGCTTCAAGTCTGCAGGCATTACAGATTATCGGTCGTCTTCCCGATGAGGGACTGCCATGGCTCGCCGACCTCGATCACCTCATCGTGCTGCGGCTCCACGCCGGCAACTTGTCCCTGCAGGCCTGTCGCGATGCCGCCAGCGCTTTGCAGTTGGAGGCCATCAGCCTGAACCACCTGACAATCGAGAATGAGGGGTTTCGGGAGCTGGCAGGTCTTCCGGCCCTCAACAGCGTCTACCTTCACAACTGCCGATACGACGGGCGAGACCTGCAGTTGCTGCGGAACGCGCGGCCTGACGTTCTCGTCTTTTCGAATACTCGCCGGGAAGGGGAGCGCGTAAGCCCGAGTCCGATGATGCCGGTGAGCGGGCGTTCGTTCGATTCCACCTCACGACTGTTCTACGACGTGGAGTGGCGCGGCGGGAATTGAAGGATGGAATGCTCGTGGAAGTCTCACTACGACCTCGGTGCGACATCGCAGCGACGGCTTCTCGGGTCACAGATGTGGGACACGAACAACAAAGACGCGCTCACAGAGTTGCGCGCAGCCGCCTATAAGCGGCGCGTGACGCGCTCGTCGCAAGCCTTTGGTCGATCTGGCGCTATGTCGGTGCTTCTGTCGGAAACCCCTCATCGTTCCAGGCGCGCCAGCCGCCGTCCATCGAGATGACGTTTGTGTAGCCCATTCGGGTCAACGCGTCCGCAGCAAGGGCGGAACGGTATCCGCCGCCGCAGTACAGGACGAGCGGGGTCGACGGATCGGGAAAGGCCGCCTCGATATCCCGCTCGATGACGCCCTTTCCCAAGTGAACGGCGCCGGGAATTCGCCCCCGCGCGAACTCACTCTCTTCGCGGACATCGATCAAGCCGAACTCTTCGCCGGCGTCCAGCCGCGCTTTCACGTCCTGGACGGTGCACTCCCGCACGCGCGAACGGGCCTCGTTGACAAGTTTTACGAACTTCTGCGAATGCTGTTTGGCCACAGCCGAGTCTCCTCGAGAATGATCGCGTCGATTGACGCGGGAAGTCTGAAACCGCACGCAGGCAGCCGCCCCCGGTTGAGGAAATCGCGACCGATTCGCTGCAGGCTACCGCAAGACGGCCCCGAGTCGCTTTCCGCACGCCTCCACGATCGCTTGTTGATCCGCGTCAACTTCCTCGTTCGTCAACGTTCGATCCGCCGCGCGATACAACATCGACAACACGTAGGACTTCTTCCCTGCCGGAATATGCTTGCCCCGGTACTGCTCCACGAACTCCACAGCTTCGAGATGCGCCCCACCGCTTTCCCGCACGACCTGCTCCAACTCGCTCCACGTGACTTTTTCGTCGAGGACAAAGTTCAGGTCACGCGAGATCGCCGGCTGCTCCGGGACCGGGCGGGCCTGGCCGATCAAGTCGGCGAAGTGGTGCAGCGGTTGCAGGTTGATTTCACAAACGCACACTTCGTCGCGGAGCTTGAGATCCTTCACACCTTCGGCGGCCGGGTCGAGTTCGCCCAGCCACCCCCAGAACTCGCCGTTCAGGAATAATTCGGCGCCGCGTCCCGCCTGGAACTGCGGCACATCGGCCGGCGCGACTGTGACGGCCGAATGCGGACAGATGGAGTGGGCGGCGGCGTCGATGACTCCCCGCATGTCGGCAAACGAACGGCCCCCCACGAAAGCCAAACGGCGAGGTTGAGAGGCCGGATCGGCCGGGGCTGCGCCGAGATACGCGCGAGCGATTTCGAACAGTTCCGCATTCACGTTGCCGCGACGCGAGTTTTCGGCACGAGCGGCGATGAGGCCGGGAACCAGACTCTGCCGCAACTCGTCCCCGTAGTCGCCCGCAGCCGGGGTGATCTTCAATTGAGGGGCGTCGGGATGCGGAGTGAAGATTCCCCGCGTCTCTTCCGTCACGAACGAAAACGTGATCGCTTCATGAAAACCGGCGGCCGTGAGAACGGAACGCAATCGCTCGTCGATCCGCTCTTCCAACGAGGGAGTCCGCGCCACGATCGGAATCGGGCGGTCTTCCGGAATCTGATCATATCCGTGGATTCTGGCGACCTCTTCGATCAGATCGATCTCGCGGGTCAGATCCCTGCGCCAAGCGGGCGGCCGGAAGTCCGCAGACTCCGACTTCGCCTGCCCGACCTGTTCCACTCCGAGCCGGGTCAGGATCGCCTGCACTTTTTCGGCCGAGACATCGATTCCAAGCACGCGGGATGTCTGGGAGAAGCGGTATGTGATGGGCGCGGGTTCCCATTCCCGAATTGTTCCCGCCAGGACCGATCCCTCCAGCAGTTCGCCGCCGGCCGTCTGGAGAATCAATTCGCAACAGCGGCGGCTCGCCCAGTCCAACTGTCGATCATTGACTTTCCGCTCAAACCGGTAGGACGACGGGCTGTGCAGTTTGAGCGATCTGGCGGTGTGGTGAATTGACAACGGCTGGAAGTTGGCCGTTTCGATCAGCAGATCGGCCGTCTCCTCGCTGATCTCGGTTTCCGCTCCGCCCATCACGCCGCCGATGGCGACGGGATGCCGGTCGTCAGCGATGACGCACATTTCTGGATCGAGACGGTACTCCCGGTGATCGATCGCCTGCAGCGACTCCCCCTCCCGAGCGCGGCGGACGACAATCCGGCGACCGGAGAGTTTGTTGAAGTCGAACGCATGCAGCGGCTGGCCGCACTCCATCAGCACGTAATTCGTTGCATCGACAACGTTGTTCACCGGCGCGATGCCGATCGCCCGCAACCGGTCCTGCATCCAGTCGGGGCTCGGCCCGATCTTCACGCCGCGGATGACCCGCGCGATGTAGGCGGGGCAAAGGTCTTCGCATTCGATCGACACCGACGTGACGTCGGACGTTGTTCCGCCTGAAGTCTCCGGTTGAGCCTCGGGAATTGTGATCGGGCGGGCGGTCAGCACGCCGGCTTCTCGCGCCACGCCGATGTGCCCCAGGCAGTCGGGACGATTGCTCGTGACCTCCAGGTCGAGCACCGTGTCGTTCTGGAGGACGTCGATCGATTCGAGGTTCAGTCCCGACATCGTCAGCCGGTCGGCGAGTTCTTCCGCCGGCAGGTCGAGCGACACGTAATCTGCGAGCCAGTTCCAACTGACGTTCATAACAAAGCTTCATCCGCGGGATTCACGATCGCGCCGGCCCAGGCGGCGCAGCGTGAGGCGAGACTACCGGTCCCTCTCGCGATCAGCAAGGCTGCTACGCCGAGGGCAATCGGCGGAGCAGTTTTCGAGCGCGGCCTTTCCAGAATTGATGCTTCCGGACGATCGCCCGGGGTCCCCCTTCGAGATCCTGAATCAGGCCGTTCAACTGATCCCGCGCCAGTCGCGGCTCGCCGTTGTCCGCGTAAATTGTTGCCAACAGATAGACCCCTTCGGGGTGACGCCAGCGGCGCGTGTGCTTTTCGAGGTGATCCCGGGCCTGCTCCGTTTGGCCTAGCGCATGGAGGACTTTTCCCTGCAGCAGTGAAACGTCCCCAAACTTGTACGCCGGATCGGACGCCAGGATGGTTGCCAGCTTCTCCCGCGCCGCCTCCAGCTTTTGCTGGTTGAAGTCGACGCACGCCCCGCCCCAGAGCGCCTGGAGATTCTTGTTGTCCCTGGCCAGCGCCTTGGCGTAGGCCGCCGCCGCTTCCTCCGTCTGACCGGTCTCCCGCAGGGCGTCTCCCAGTTCGACGTACTGGTGCGCGTTCCCGATCTGATTGGCGGCGATTTGCAACCGGTTGATCTCCCGCGACCGCGTCCAGCGATGGAGGAATTTCGGCGGCTTGAGGTCGGACGACGGAAGCCAGCGCGCCAGCAGGTAGATCACCGGTCCCAGCGGCACGAAAACGATGATCCAGATCCACAGATACCGCTCCGGATCCCGGCGAATGCAGGAGACCGCCATCCAGATCATCAGCGGGA
>ERZ869936.2281-NODE-2281-length-11531-cov-18.959655_pt1 | contig 11531 bp, 6 predicted proteins | sample MGYA00520876_ERZ869936 | MGnify/ENA primary metagenome ERZ869936 (study PRJEB32218, sample SAMN09650985) | biofilter metagenome | isolation source: enrty point of leading RO module | place: Saudi Arabia: Thuwal, RO plant located on Red Sea | collected 2016-02-17 ... | reverse complement strand
CGTACGTTGGCGACATGTGGCAGGTGATCGGCATAATCGTCGCCGCGGGGCTCGCAGGCTCGTTGCTGCTGCTGGCCGCGTTTCTCGTCAACCTGCCGCAGCGAGGCATCAGCTACCGGTTCGACGAGGCGCCGGCTGCGGACGAGCCTGGCTTTCTCCGTTTTCTGCAAAGCCTGATTCCCTTGCGGTTCAGCGACGGGAACCACGTTCGCCTCCTGCTGAACGGAGAGGCTTTCGACGCCATGCTGCGGGCGGTTGAGCAGGCGCGGCACACGATTACCTTCGAGAACTACATCTACTGGTCCGGGGGGATCGGCCGCCGGTTTGCCGAGGCCTTCGCCGAGAAAGCACGGGCCGGCGTGCAGGTCCATCTGGTGCTCGACTGGGTCGGTTCCTGGAAGCTGGATGCGTCCTCTCTGGAGTTGATGCGGAAAGCGGGTGTGGAGATCCACCTCTACCACCGGCCGCGCTTCGGCGGCATGCACCGCCTCAATCATCGCACCCATCGCCGGGAACTCGTCATCGACGGACGCACCGCGTTCACAGGAGGGATCGGCCTCGGCGACAAATGGCTTGGCGACGGGCGGCACGCCGGGAACTGGCGCGACAATCATTACCTCGTAGAAGGCCCGCTGGTCGGCGCGGTCCAGTCCGCCTTTCTGGACAACTGGCTCAAGACCTCCGGCGCAGTGCTCGCCAGCGAACTCTATTTCCCCGAACTGTCGTCTCGCGGGGATTGCCATGCCGGGTTTCTCCCGGGCTCGCCCGGCGAGCGCATCAGCACGGGCCGTCTCATGATCCACTCTTTCCTGAAGGCCGCGCGGCATTCCATCCGGATCGAGCAGGCCTATTTCGTCCCCGACCGCGCCCTCCGCGACGCCCTGGTCGAAGCCGTCGAGCGCGGCGTCTCCGTCGAAATTCTGCTCCCCGGGGAGCATATGGATTACCCGATCGTCCGCCGCGCCTCCCGTTCCCTCTGGGGTCCGCTGCTGCAAGCGGGCGTCAAACTCTACGAGTATCAGCCCTCCATGCTGCACGTCAAAACACTCGTGATTGACGATCATTGGGTCGTCACCGGCTCTGCCAACTTCGACTTCCGTTCCCTCTATCGCAACGACGAGGTCTATCTCATCGTCCGCGACAAGGAGTTCGCCCGGTTGCATCTCGACGTGTTCGGCTCCGACAAAGAGAAATCCCACGAAATCACGTGGGAGGCTTGGAACAACCGTTCCCCCGCCGAGAAGTTGCTGGACAACGCGGCGGCCCTCATGCGAACCCAACTGTGAGCAAGCGGAGGCCGCGAGCGGTCCGGCGCGCGGCCGAGGGGATGCGCGCCGTATTCGGGCCTACGTTCTCCATCAGGCGGCGGTCATCGCTGATCTCCGGCTCCACCTCTCCGCAGCGCTGCACGTAGAATGCGACGGTCCGGCCTCAGCCCACCTCCGGCGTCCAACCCGCCAGGACGTCACTCACCACTCACGGACAGCAGGCGGACGAAATCCCACGTCCGCTGACCCAGAACAGACCGACTTCCGCGATGGTTGCAATTTTCGACTGGCTGCCTTCGAATTCACGACCCTTGGAGTCACTCAACCCTCTGCGAAACATCTGGAATCGAGCAAAATGAGAAAACGAGCCGGAATCCTGCTGGCAATGGGGATCGCGTTGATCCTGCTGTATGTCTTGCTCGATCCAACGCAAGTCGTCGTCGGCCGGTTGATGGGGGACGCATTCTACGACGGCCGTCCCGCACGCTATTGGGCTGCGCAGTTGACCGGCGGGCCGGCCGAGCAGGCGGACGCCCGCGAGAAACTCTCGAACGGACAGGCCGACGCCTGGCCGGTCCTGCGAGACATGTCCGAGTCCACGGCAGATGCCGAGTTACAGATCGTGCTTCTCGAACTGATCGCCGACTGCGGCGCTCCCACCGCAGAAGTGGAAAGCACACTGCTGGCCGCGCTCCAGACGGATGACCCGCATGTCAAGGGCGTCGCCTTGGCGGCGATTCCCAAAGCCGGCGTCGCGCCCGATGTCGCCGTGCCCGCGATCGTCGAATTCCTTCCTACGGAGAATTCAGTCATCGCCTCCCGCGCGCTCAGTGAATATAAGGCCGCCGCCGCTCCCGCGTTGCCCGACCTGCTGGCCGTCATGCAGGATGAATCGATGGACACCGAAGCCCGCTGGAATGCCATTCGCACGATTGGAAAGATCGGTCCCGCTGCGATCAGCAGTCTGCCGCAGTTGATCGCCGCGCTCGACGACGAAGAAGACACCATCCGCGAGCATTCGGCCGAAGCGATCGGCGACATCGGGCCCACCACCGCGGAGCAAGGTGTGCCGGCCCTGATTCCGATGCTGGAAGACCCGGCCACTCGAGTCCGCCGGGACGCCGTCCGCTCCCTGGGTTACATCGGAGAACCGGCCCGCGTCGCAATTCCGCAGATCAAGGAGTTGCTCGACGATCCGGAAGAAATCGTCCGCGACGCCGCGCAGACGGCGCTCGAAACGATCGCGCCGGAGGAAGCGGCACAACTCGAAGCGGAAGCCGGCAGCGAAGCCGAGCCGGCGACCCAGACGCCCTAATCCCAGATGACGCTCTCAACCGCACGGCTCAGTTGTTGCTGCGCCTTTTCGTCGGTCGACCAGTACAGGCCGATGAACGAGTAGACACGCCCGTTCTTCCGGAAACAAAGGACATCCTTGCTCATCTCGTTCTTGTCCAGCGTCGCTTTGAAGAGCCCGCGGTGACCGGCCGTCTCGTTGATGATCACCTCTTCCATCGGGGAGACGACCTCCCAACTCGGAGCGCGAAACGACGCCTCGCTGTGATACTGCTCCAGATCCAGTGACGCATCGTCATTGAAACAGACGACGTAGAGCATCGCCCCCATTTCGGGTGAACGGACCCGGTATCGCGTCAGGAAGACCTCTTTGTCCAACTCCCCGGGCGGCAGGCTCGCGTTGGCGATTTGAGTCCACCCGTCGGGCACGAGGAATCGGAAACCCTCAGACGCGCTGCGGTACACCGGGGAGTCGCGCAGTTCCGGGGCACTGGGCCCGCCGCCGCACCCAACAAGGACGACCAGCATCGCCGGCCCGAAAAACCATCGAACATGCACGAAAGATTGCTCCCACGCCGCGCAGGATGCCGCGGCTCGTAGAGTTGCCTGTTTTCCGGAAGTTGTTGCCCTGGAGTCTCAGCGACCAACGGGAGCGGCTTCCCGCTTTCGAGCGGCAGCTCGCATAGTCTGAGGCACTGCCTCCTCGCTATTGAACTGAGACGACTTCCCCCTCGGCACGCGTTGCCATCGCGTGCAACAGCGAATGATCGGTCGATCCTGTCAACGACCGCACCGAGCCATCCGCAAACAGAAAATACACCACTTGCCCATGCCCCGAGAAATAGTCGTACGGTTCGCTGAACGGGCTGTTGAGACTGCGGTTGCCCATCCGCGAGAGCGCCATCGCCGGCGCCAGTTCGACCGTTGCAGTAAACACAGGCGCGCCCGGAGTCGTCCTCACCGTTCCCCCGGAAATCACACCGGCCCACGGCGCCTTCGCGAACAACGCGGCCCTTTCACCAACGGCTATCGTCATGCTCTGCCCGTCGACAATGTCCCGCATGCGGATGCGGCTGTTCCGCTGAAACAGCCCGTTGCCGAAATCGGGATCCGTGTTGATCAATCCGAACGAGCCGAAAGACGCCGCGTAACTGGTCGTGTGCGCCTGGCCCATGCTTTCGTTCACCTCATTCAGCACGGTAAACACTCCGCTTCCGTAATCGGACGGACAATTCGCAACGGGGATGCTCCGCGTGCGGATCGGGATGTGTGCATCGACGCCCACTGCCTGGTTGAAGTCGATCTGGTTGTGCAACGCGCCCTGGTCGATGTATGGCAGTGTCAGAGCCAGCCAACTCCAGCCCGGGTCGTTCGGGTCCATCTGAATGCCCGGCGGGGGCGCGTCAAAGATGTACATCTTGTCCACGCCAACGGCCGACGGTGCGGCCGACGGCGCTCCCGGAGGCGTCCCGGCCGTCCCGAAGAACAGGTAGCCCGGCGGCAAGGTCGCGTGCGTGTCATGGTAGATGTGCAGCGCCAGGCCGATCTGCTTCAAATTGTTGCGGCACTGCGTGCGACGCGCCGCCTCGCGCGCAGATTGCACGGCAGGCAGCAGGATCGCGATCAGCACGCCCATGATGGCAATCACCACCAGGACTTCGATCAAAGTAAACCCCCGGCGACGCATGGCGGCACCCTCCCCTCATTCTTCGTGCGCGATTGGTCAACGGTCGCTCCCGTATAGTAATCTAGGCCATAACCACTGAGAACGGGAAATCTGCACGGTCCGTTTCGCATCGATCCGGTCTGTGCCGGCACAAACTTCGCTCATTGTCCCGCAAGAACGTCCCCCTCTTCCAGCGGTTTCGTTCAGCTTGATCCCATTCGCCGCCCCGCGCCGGTCTGCCAGTGATGATGTGGCTCCACGAGTTCAGCGATCTTGCGGTGGTGCCCATTCTGCCGGTCGTCGGCAGTCTGCTGGTGTTCATCATCGGCGGCGTACTCACTCTGCTCGCCGGCCTGTTCACCATGCGCCGCGAAACACTGCGTCAGGTGCGGGCCTTCTTGTGGACCCAGAAGTGGGGACTGCTCGTGCTCATCCTCCTGGGGTTCGTCCTGATGCAGGGCGTCGCAGCCGTCTGGGAGTGGCGTCGAAACAAAGATGTGCCGCCGATTGCCGTGACGGGCGAGTGGCGTCTGTTTCGCGGCTCACTCGCACGCGCCGGCTGGGCCGATTCCCGCCCCGGCCCACACGGCGGAGGTGTCCAATGGACGGCGGAGAGGAGCACACAATGCTACTCCTCTCCCGCGATTGTTGGTGACTACGTCCTGGCCACGATTTCCGACGGCCGGGACGCCCGAATTGTCTCCGTCGACGCGCGCAGCGGCGAACGAATCTGGAGCGCGGCGCCGTCGGGTTACAGAACGACCTTCTCCTCGCCGGTTGTGGCAAGAGCCCGTCTTGTTTGCGGCGAAGGCCTGCATCACACTCCGAATTCGCGCGTTGTCTGTTTCGACTTGTCGCAGGGATTCCCGCGACTGGCGTGGGAATTCGCCACAGACAGTCACGTCGAATGCACGCCGGTCATCGATGGGGACCGCGTTTTCGTGAATGCGGGGGACGACGGCGTCTACTGCCTGAATCTCTTCGGCGACGGAGACCAGCGAATCGCATGGCATCTCTCCGGAACCGATTTTCCAGACGCAGAAACGGCCCTGGCGGTCGCACACGAACGCGTCTACGTGGGGCTCGGCCGCGGGGGCTCGGCGCTCTGTGTTCTCGATGCCGGGACAGGTCGCGAATTGCGCCGTTTGCCCATGCCGTTTTCGGTTTTCGCCCCCCCCGCGATTGATGGAGATCGCCTGCTGATCGGGATGGGCAACGGAAACTACCTCGAGCAGCCGACCGGTGCAGCGGGTGAAGTCCGTTGTCTCGATCGGCACACACTCGAAACGCTGTGGAGTGTTTCCACATCCTCACCCGTGCTCGCCTCCGTCGTCATCGATCGGGAACAGGTCATCTTCACCTGCACCGACGGCGCCCTGCACTGCGTGCAAATCGACGGCGCCCCCGTTGCGCAGTGGACCGCGCCGGCGAACGTGCTGGCGGCTCCGGCCGTCACAGACGTCATGGTCTATTGCATCTCCAGCGACGGCGTCCTGACCGGGCTCGATCGCGCGCGGCTCATGCCGGTCTGGCAGACAAGGCTCGGCGCTCCGGGTCACTATGTCAGTTCTCCGGTCATCGCGCACGGGCACATCTATGTCGGCACGCCTCACGACGGTCTGGTCTGCGTCGGCGATCCGTCCACATCCGCAGACAGCGATTCCACGCTGGGAGGCAACCAGATCGTTCCGGAAACGAAGCGCATCCACCTGCTCTGCTCCGCCGCGAAAAACCGCGACTGAAATGCCCGACGCACCTCGCTGGGTCTATCGATTCTCCGACAAGCTGCCGGTTCAGGGCGCCGCCGCGACGCTCGACCTGATCGGACGAAAAGGAGCCTCGCTGCGGTCGCTTGCAGAGGCCGGATTCGCGGTTGCGCCGGGATTCACGATCACAACCGACGCGTGCAACGCCTATCACCGGCACGGCCAGTGGCCCGCAGGACTCCAAGAACAGCTCGCCGCGTCAATTCGGATGCTGGAGTCGGAAACCGGCCGCAAGCTGGGAGACACCGCAAGCCCCCTCACGCTCGCAGTCCGCAGTGGAGCGGCCGCATCGATGCCCGGGATGCTGGCGACATGTCTCCATTGCGGTCTCACGATCGATCAGGTGGAGCGGATCGAAACGGAGGAAACCTGGGAAGCGTTCGAAACCTACCTGTCACATCTCGGTTGGCTTCCCCAACCACCAGCCGCGCACACCGACAACCGCGAGACGGCTCGCGATCGTTGCCGTGCTCTGGCCCGCCGGTTCGGGACGGAAGCCGGCCGAGCCTTCCCCGCCAGTCCACTCGATTCTGTTGCCTCGGCCGTCACGACTGTTTTCAATTCCTGGAACCGCCACTCCGCGATTCGCTATCGCAACTTGCACGGAATCACATCGGCCACCGGGACGGCCGTCACGGTCCAGGCCATGTTTCCCAGCCGCGTCGCGGGCGTTGTCTTCACGCGTGATCCGGCCGAACCGCACAGCAATCTGCTGCGCGTCGAGGCCCAGCGAGGACTGGGGACGAGCGTCGTTCTCGGCCGCGAAACTCCGTTCTGCTGGCAGGTCGATCGCGATTCCCTCGCTATCGTGAACTCTCCATCAGGCGACGCTCCACCCGAATTGCAGAAACTCGCAGAACACCAACTCGGCGTACTCGCCCGTGATTGCCTGAAGATCGAAGAGATCTTCCGGGCGCCGGTCGACGTTGAATGGGGTTTCGACCGCGACGCCCTGACGTTTTTCCAGGCCCGCCCCATCCCCGTGCCGATTTCCAGCGTGCAGATCGCTTCGCTTGAGCACCGGGAGCATGCCAGGCTGGCGGACTGGAGCCGTACCGGGCGTCGATACTGGGTCGCTCACAATCTCGGCGAAACGCTCCCGTATCCCACCCCCATGACGTGGTCCCTGTGGCGTCAGTTTCTCACCGGGCGGGGAGGTCTGGGACGCCTCTACCGTCGACTCGGGTTCAGACCGTCGCGGCGGGCCGGCAAGGAAGGCGTCGCCGAGTTGATCTGCGGCCGGATCTACGCCGACGCCGACCGATACACCGAACTCTTCTGTGCAGGATATCCGTTTCGGTTCGATATCGAGTCGTTGCGTTCGGACCCGGCCGCGCTGGAACGACCCCCGCAGCGATTCGACGCGGCTCGGCTCGATCCCTGGTTCCTGCTTCGTTTGCCTGCGACAGTTGCCACGCTCCTCCGTTCCCGGCGACGAATTCGCAATCTGTCGCGAACGGCTGTGGAGTCGTTTCAACACGAGGTCCAGACCGATCTGGCAGCCGCCCTGGAGCGCGAGCAGCAACCGGTATTGGCCTCGTTGCACGATGAGGAATTGCTTGAACACTTCGAGCGCCGCTGCCGACTTGTGTTCGATCAACTCGCTGCTGCCGCGTTCCTCCCGGGAACGCTCGCAAGCGGCGCCTGGTCGTCACTGGAGCGGATTCTGGAAGAGTCTCTCGATCCGGATGTTGCGGCGTCGATGCGTCGCGAAATTCTGGCGGCCGTTCCCAATCCACTCGTCGATCGCCGGCAGCATCTTCTGCAAAGGTTGACGTGCGACGAGGACGCCCGTCACGCGTATCTCGCTGAGTTTGGTCACCGCGGACCTGATGAAATGGAACTCGCATCGCCGCGCTGGCGGGAACTGCCCGCCATGCTCAATGCTCATCATCAGATTCACCCGACCACGGAAGGTTCGAGTCCGCCATCGGCGGAAGACCTGCGCCATCGTCTCTGTCAGATGCTGGCCGGTGCCGGCGCGGATTACCTGGAGCCTCGCATCCGACCTCGGTGGGAAACCGTCCTCGCGCTGACACCGTATCGAGAACTTGGGAAACACGAATTCCTGCGAGGATACGCCCTGCTCCGGGAAACTCTTCAGGAAATCAGCGCACGCCTTGGAATCGGTGACGACGTCTATTTCCTCCACTGCGCAGAACTCGCGACATCCCGGCTGCATTCGATCCCGGTTGACGAAATCGCCCATCGCAAGGCGGAACGCCCTCTGCTGCTTCGCTCCAGGCCCCCCTCTCTGATCGACGCCGCGCGACCTCCGCATCTGTTCCGACGCTCCGAAGAGCCCACAGGCGCACCGGTTCACACGCCGGCTTCGACCTGCGCCTGCCGGATGCTGGCGCCCGGCCGCGCTGCCGGCGCCGCCCGGATCATCAGAGACGACGCACTGCCGGACCGGATCAGTCCGGAGACAATCCTCGTCGCCTCAACAGTCGACCCCGACGCCCTGCCCGGTCTCTGCGAAGCAGCCGCGCTTATCGTTGAACGCGGCGGAGCGCTCTCCCATCTTGCCCTGTTGGCGCGACAGTTCGGCATCCCCACCGTCGTCTGCCCCGAAGCCACCGATCGATTCACCAACGGACAGTCTCTCAGCGTAAACGCGGATTCCGGCAAGATTCAACTTCGCGACGGCGCCCTGGACTAGCCCGGATTATTCATCGAGTCTTGCGCCACTGAGGCACAGAGCGCCCAGCGAGGGCGTCGTCAGCAGAACTCTTGACGACCACGATCGTTGCCCAAGACCCGGATCATGTCGTAGGAACCACCGAATACCCAGTGCGGGGACCGGCCACGACGCAACCGGAGGCGAATGGAATCGGAGCGGCGAAGCTGCGCCATCATTTAACTGCGGGCGTCAGCCCGCAGTCTACCAGCGAGCCGAAAACCGAGCCGCGAATGCGGCGACAGCAACCTCTCTGCCGGAACAGTCCTGTCGAACGGCGACCCGTGGAGTCTTCGTTGTCCGGAACATAGCGCCCATCGGTGGTGAACCACGAAGACACAAAGGACACCAAGCCAAAGGTCCGGGTCAGTCCTCGAACCTCTCGGCCATTGGAATTCCCCTTCTCTGACTCTTCTTGGTGCTCTTCGTGCCTTTGTGGTCGTCCAATCGAGCACTCAAATGCGAAACAGGCTGGCAGAATTTCCGCACCATACGGATTGATACCGCGAGTCGCACGGAATCGAGTCAGGAAATCTCCGACCGTTTCTCAGGTGTGTTGCTCGCTCACGCGGTGCAGAACCGAAGGAACCTCTTGCCACTTCTCCCTTTCCGTGATTTCCGTGGTGAATAATCCGGGCCACCCCGACCGGATTCTGCCGTGCACGTCAAAACGCGCTGTTCGACTCCACTTCCTGACCGGCGCGCGTCCCGATGGCCCGCCAGACGTTCAGGTCGATGTTCTCCGAAATCCCCTGCACCGAACCGTCCATCATCAGCACGTGCACCATCCCCTCGTGGTAACTGCGTGCTGTGATCGCCGCGTACGTCGGTTGGGTGCCGCTCTTGCCTTCCTGCTGAGACGTGTAGTCGATGCTGTACGTCGTCCCACCCAGGTCATAAGGCACAACTGTTGATGGTGAGAAGAGCGTCGTAAAGCCCGCGTGGTGGACGCGCCCGTCAGGCCACACAGTGTGTCCGGTATTGAGCGTAAGATCCGGCCCCATCCGCGTATCCCCCGGCATCCCGTCAAATGTTGACGGGCTGGATGGCTGCAAGGCGCCGGGATCGGCCGTGTTCCGCAGATACGGTTGATAGGCTTTGACTTCTGCAGCGGCCATCGTGTGCGAGAGTCCATCGACGAAATCGGCCGGCCTGAATTTCGAATTGACTCCAAACGCCCCGTTGCCGATCGCCCCGCTCACCGGATCGTAAACCAGCCACGTTCCCATGTTGAAGCCGTAGGTAATCGGCCGCACATACGGCAATCCTCCCAGCGTGCGATAGTGATCGTTCGGATCGCTCGGGCAGAGATACAACGCCTGCTTCATGGCGGTCACCCCGCTGCTGACCTGCACGTGCCAGTCGACGCTCAGGTCAATCTGATTGAATGCGGCCGCCTGTTCAATGTAGGGCAACAACCTCCCATGAATCGACCACGATGCGCCGCCGCCGGCTGCGTTTTCTTCCGGCGTCGTGCAGAAACTCGGTGGAAAGACGGAATTCACGTCGAGATAGTTGTGCAGCGCAATCCCTATCTGGCGCATTCGGCTGCGGCACTGAGTGCGCCGCGCCGCTTCTCGCGCCGACTGCACGGCGGGCAGCAGAAGCGCGACGAGAATCCCGATGACGCCGATCACGACGAGCAGCTCGACCAGCGAAAACGCCGTTCGACCTCTCACGCGACCGTGCAAGTTCGCACCCATTGACATACCCGGGATCTTGGAAGCATTGCGCGGTTTGTTACGAAATGCAGGCTGCGGAGCCCGCCGGCGATCAAGCAGAATCCGCGTCGAGTTCGCCGTAGTCTAACCCACAGCCAGAGCCCAGGCGAAGAAAAAACGGGGGCAGGTCTCTCTGACGTCCGTCGCCGCCGAGGCAATGCCGAAGGCTGGTAAGCCGGCTCAGACCCAGGCGGAACTGGATGCCCTGCGTCACAGCCCGCGGCGGGGCACTCCGTTCGGCGACGACAAGTGGACGAGCCATCAGTCCGGGTCAGTCCTCGAACCTGTCGGTCATTGGAACTCCCCTTCTCTGACTCCTCTTGGTGCTCTTTGTGCCTTTGTGGTGGACTAATCGAGCACTCGGAGGCAAGAACGCTCTCAATTTAGTCTTAGCGATTTTGGCGGCGTAAAATGCCGCCAAGATCAGGTGCCGCTGGCGCCCGGCGGCCCGCTGCTGATCTCCGGTTCCACCTCTCCGCGGCGTTGCAGTTGCAATGCGACAAACCAGCACAAAACGGCCCAGCAAGCTCCCAGCGTCCAGCCCGCCAGCACGTCGGTCGGCCAGTGAACTCCGAGATAAACGCGGCTTGCCCCCACCATCAGCGAGAGCAACGCGGCGAGGACGAGAAAGTAAGCCTTCTGCTTCCACTGGGTGTGCATCCGCGCCAGCAGTGCGCCCAGAGAGAGGTAAGTGGCCGTCGACATCATCGCATGCCCGCTGGGAAAACTGGCGGTGTAAACGATCGATCCGTGCGGCACGAGGTCCGGTCGCGGACGATCAAAAACTCCTTTGAGCGTTTGGCTCACGACAAACCCTCCCGCGACCGCCGCCAGCACCAGCAGCGCTGCCCGGTATCTGGACTGCAACAGCAGATAGCCGATTACAGCGACGCTGATAAACGTCAGCACGCCCACCCCGCCCAGTGCAGTAAAGTCCCGGCCCAGTTCTTCCATCCAGCCCGGACCCAACGGATCCGAAACGTCGTCACGTGTTCGCATCGACAGCAGGATCATCTCGTCGATCGGCTGGCTCTCCCCTTCCAGAACCTCGTCGGTGATTTCCGCAAACAGCCATAATCCCGCCGGCAGCAGGATCAGCGCCGCGAGCGTCGAACGCTCATGCTTCCCGACCCACGC
>ERZ869936.2280-NODE-2280-length-11549-cov-35.799113_pt1 | contig 11549 bp, 16 predicted proteins | sample MGYA00520876_ERZ869936 | MGnify/ENA primary metagenome ERZ869936 (study PRJEB32218, sample SAMN09650985) | biofilter metagenome | isolation source: enrty point of leading RO module | place: Saudi Arabia: Thuwal, RO plant located on Red Sea | collected 2016-02-17... | reverse complement strand
CACTTCATCTATAAGAAAAAAACGTAAAAGAAAATAATATGGGAAAAAAAGGACCTAAAGCGGTCCCGAATGCTATAAAAGCAATCTTGGGCCGTAAAGAAAAAGGAATAGCTACACCCCGCAAAGGGTACGGTGTATCTCCAATGAAACGCGCCTACGGCAAAAAAATGTAATTATGCCAAACTATAACGACAACCCAAATATGGTCCCGCTTATGCGGATGAGCCCTTATAGCGGATACCAGAAGCCTGTTAGTAAATATGCAAGACCTGCCAACGCAGAGCCTATTAAAAGAATGGAAGATCTTAATAAAGGTCAGCGAGCTTTAGCTAAAAGTGGAGATGAAGGTATCACAGCTGTAGCTAATATGACCGGAAAGACAGAAGAAGAAGTTAAAGCAGGAATTTCTCGAAAAATGAAATTTTGTGGCGGTATGTCTAAGCCATACGGTAAAAAGAAGTAATGCCTTATAAAAGTGATGCGCAGCGTAAAGCCGTATGGGCTTCTCGCAATGAGCAAAAAGCAAAGCGCAAGAAAAAACGTAAGACAAAAAAGAAACGCTAATGCCACAGAAATTAAGCCCGGCAGCTCGCAGAGCTAAAAAAGCTCGTGACCTAGCATACGCGAAAACTCCCCGCCGTCGTAAGATGAAAGCGGAGAATCAAAAAAAACGCCGTGATGCTATCAAAAAAGGTCGAAGCTTAAAGGGGCTTGATTATGATCATACTTTAAAAAGATTTGTTTCTGTAAAAAGAAATAGAGGTGGTCACGGTAAAGGAACTAAAAAAAATAACACTAAATGAAACCATTCACAGCTAAACATGCAACTTGCACGTGCGCTATGGATTCACCTTTAGACCGAAAAAAAGGTAAAGCACCCTCAAGAAAAAAATCAAAAGGGTACTACGCTGCGGTTAAAAAAGGGCGTGGCACAGGAAGTAAAGCCGGTGGTGGTATGACCGCTAAAGGCGTTGCTAAGTACCGCAGAGATAATCCTGGTTCAAAGCTAAAGACTGCAGTTACAACTCCTCCTAGTAAATTAAAAAGAGGAAGCAAAGCGTGGAAGCGTCGCAAATCATTCTGCGCAAGATCAAGAAGCTGGACCTCAGAAAGAGGTAAAGCAGCGCGACGTAAATGGAATTGTTAATATAATATACTATAATTTAATTTAATCTAATGGCAATACAATTCGGATCACCAAAGATCGTAAAAGAATTAAGCTTCAAGAAAGAAGCTAAAGATAAACTTATCAACGGCATTGACAAACTAGCGGAGGCGGTAGCAAGTACGCTCGGCGCTTCCGGTAGAACCGTTGTATTAGAAGACGACTTCGGCAACCCTCACGTTACAAAAGATGGGGTAACCGTAGCAAACTACATTAACCTAGAAGACCCAGTAGAAAACCTAGGTGTAACTATGCTTAAGCAAGCATCGCGTAATACCGCATCAAAAGCCGGAGATGGTACTACAACCTCAACGGTACTTGCTCAAAGTATAATCAAAAACTATTTTAAGTTAGATGGCGAAAAGTATTCATTCCGTGATATTAAAAACGGTATGGATAAATTTGTAAAACTTGCTGTAAAAAATCTCAATAAAAAAGCCTTGCCAGTTGATGACAAGCGACTAAACCAAGTTTCTGTAATATCATGTAATAATGATACAGAGCTTGGTAATTTTATTGCAGAAGCTTTTCGATCAGCAGGCGATAACGGTGTCGTAACAATGGAAACTTCTCCAACTAACGAAACGTATATTGAAACTGTAGACGGAACACACATTAAGTCTGTCAGCAAAAGTATACACTTTTACACTAATAAAGAAAAAGAAGTGTCGGAACTTGAAAAGCCATTAGTATTTTTATGTGCTTCAGAAATTAGTAATATCCGACGAATTCAAACAATATTAGAGTTTGCGATCAAGTCCAACCGATCGTTATTACTCATTGCCCCTTGCGACCAACAAATCGTATCCGCACTTGCAATGAATCACGTAAAGGGCAATATTAAGTGCAATGTTATTGATCCTCCGTCATTTGGACTAAAACGGAAGGACATCCTCGACGACATTGCCCTTCTCACGGGTGCTACTGTTATTGATGAGAATCTTGGAGATTCCCTCGACAATATCACCCCAGAAGCGTTAGGGTCAGCCTCAAAGGCTATCATAGATACCGACGGAACAACATTAGCTATTGATGAGGTTCCGGAAGCGGTTGCAGAGCGGGTAGCTTACCTGCAAGAGCAACTAGATAATGAAGACCACATAGTAATGCGACCACACCTTGAAAATAGACTAGCTCTATTAAACGGGGGTGTTTCAATTGTATATGTAGGTGGTGACACAGAAGTTGAAGTTTCTGAAAAGAAAGACCGTGTTGATGACGCAATACACGCAGTTCGTGCCGCAAAGAAGGAAGGTATTCTTCCAGGCGGAGGTGCTGCGCTTTGTTATATTGCGTCGTTGAGTAAACTAACCGGTGCAAACGAAGGTGAAGATGTTGGTATTCGTATTATACGTAATGCTTTACACTCTCCGTTTGTACGTATTCTTAAAAACGCAGGGTTAGTACCATCTGAATACGAAGTAGAAGGATGGGGCTATGGTGTTGATGTAATTGACGGTAAAGTAAAAGATATGCGTAGAGCAGGTATTATTGATCCCTTGCTCGTAACAAAGTCTGCTTTACTAAACGCATCGTCAGTAGCTACAACGATTTTATCAACGGATTGTGTAATTTCAAACGTACGTGACTATGAAAGCGATAGGTAAATACATTATTATAAACGAAATAAAAGAAGATCTTAAGAAGACAGAAGGCGGCTTGTTGCTAGCCGAAAGTCATCGAGAAGATATACGATATAGAACAGCTACAGTTAAGTCCACAGGGACGCACGTAGAAGGTATTAATGAGGGTGACACTATATGGTACGACCGTCATGCTGGTCACAATGTTGAGATTAATGACGATTTGTATTCAGTTATCCAAGAAAGAGATGTAATTATAGTATTATAATGGATCGTTCTGATTTTATAGAACGAGGCGAAGTAAAAGTTGATTTTCTAAAATACTACAGGCTTGTCAGCAGATGGGCCTGTAGAGAAAATGATTTAAATATTGCTGACCTCGAATTGTTATTTTATCTGGATCCTATTAAATATTTTACAATACAAGATTTCAAAGACGGAACATTCTACTATAGCTGGGATAAAATGCGGTTTTACCGTTTGCAAAAAGAAGGTTGGATAACCAAAATACATAAAGGCAACGGAAGACTTGGCGATCACAATAAATATACGGTTTCCACAAAAGGACACCGGTTAATTGGTCGAATATATAAAATATTAATAGGACAAGAGTTATTGCCTGAATCTACAAGAAGAAGTAAAATTATGAAACGTAATACTTATGTAGATAAAGTTTACTCACAGGCAATTAAAAAATTTAACAAAGATAATTTAGATGGCTAGAATATCAACGTATGAACAGGATTCTACCGTATCGAAAAACGACAAAGTTGTAGGTACAGACTCTGTTACTGGAGAAACTAAAAACTTTACATTAGGTTCAATACTTTCTTTAGTTACAGGAACTATTAATGTTCCGAATGAAAACGAAGTGGACTCTTATGTACACACACAAGGATCAGCTTCATCAACGTGGACTATAACGCACAACTTAGATAAATATCCATCTGTTACCGTTGTAGATAACGACGATGATGTTGTTTATGGTGATACAAATTATCAAGATAAAAACACAGTTATAATATATTTTGGTGCGGCGTTCGCGGGCAAAGCATTTTTAAACTAATAGAAAATGGCAATAAAACATTTAGCAAATCTCGATCTAAATCACAACGAAATAAAAAACGTTAGGATAGATGTAGTTACTGCGGACCCCTCAACTAACTTATACGCGGGCCGTGTAATATACAATTCAGCAGCCCATGAAATGAAGTACTATAGTACTGAGTCTGGCAACGCAGGGTGGGTTAGCATGAAGAACACTGATACAGACGTTGACGTTAGTTTAGCAAACTTAGTAGCTAGATTACCTCAAATAACAGAGGATGTTACTATAGGTGATGCAACTGATGTTGCTATAACGACTTCGGGTGATTTAACAGTAACAGGTGATTTAACTGTAAACGGATCAACTACAACCGTTAATACAACAGAGCTTACCATCGAGGACAACCTAATGACTCTTAATAGCGGTCAAACAGGCACACCTCCTACATCATTAAGATCAGGTATAGAAGTAGAGCGTGGGGATACGGCTAACGCTATACTGCAATTCAACGAAAACACTGATAAGTGGGAGTTCTCCGTAGATGGTGGAACAACATTTACAAATTTAGGTGCTGACCCGGCTGATGCAAGTGAAACCGTAAAAGGTATTGTAGAATTAGCTACAACAGCGGAGGCAACAACAGGTACAGATACAGCCAGAGCTGTTACACCCGCTGGATTAGCTGCTCATGCTACTGCAAGAAGTTTTGCTGTTAATTTAGAGGCTTCAAATTCTGCTGTAACAAAATCTACAAATACATATACAGTAACACATGGACTAGCCACTAGAGACGTTATGGCGCAAGTTTACGAAACTGCTTCTCCTTATGAAACAGTACAAGTAGACATTGCTAGGGCAACAACGGGAACCATAACAGTTGCGTTTGCCGATACTGTAACAGATGGGGACTACAGAGTCCTTATCACTAAAATAGACTAATAACATATGTCGATTAAATTTAAATCAAAATTATCTGAAATTGATGTAGACGGCAAGATCGTTCAAAGCAAACATAGGGTAATAAAGCATACGGATACAGTCCAGGATTTAGTCGTAACTGTAATTACTAAAACAGCTGCGCATCCTGAGTTTGGAAACGGAAGTAGTAGCGGATTTGTAATTGATGGTGTTGAAGGTGCTTATCTTGAATTTACTCCTGGAATTACATATAAATTTGATCAGTCAGATAGTTCTAATGCTAATCATCCGCTTAGATTTTACGAAGATTCAGCAAAAGCAACAGCATATACAACTGGAGTAACCACAAGTGGTACACCGGGGTCCGCTGGAGCTTATACACAAATAGCACCAACAACATCAACACCCGCTGTTTTATTTTACCAATGTAGCGCACATTCTTTAATGGGTAGCTATGTCAAATTTGGAACAGTAACATCCACAGACACTTATTCAATTAATGTAGCTCAGGATGGTAGTAATGTAGATTTAAATTTAGATGCGGCTAGCGGCACTGATTCAACAGTGCAGTTAACTGCGGGTTCAAATATAACTCTTACAAGAAACGACGCAAATCAGGTAACTATAGCTTCTACTGCTAGCGGGGGAGTAACAGTCCAAGAAGAGGGAAGTTCTTTATCTACAGAAGCGACTACATTAAATTTTGTTGGAGATTCAGTAACCGCATCAGGAACTGGGGCAACCAAAACAATAACTATAACAGGTGGTAGCGGTGCGGGTACTGTAACTATTGAAAAAAACACTATTACCGCTACGGCTAGCCAAGTTAATTTTACGATTGATAGCGAGCCAGCAAGTGTAAATAATTTACAAGTTTATTTAGATGGTGTATATCAAGCAAAGTCAAACTACACTTTTAGCGGAAATACTATATCAATAAATTCACCTACAGGTGTTGACGCAGGAGTTAAGGTTGAAATTATACACTTAAAGGTAGTCGATGCAAGAGTTGAATTAAATTCTTACACAGGTGATGGTTCAGATAGGACATTTTCTACCCAATCAAATATAAACAACAAAAACAACGTCCAAGTATATATTGACGGTGTGTATCAATCTAAAGATACATATGATGCAAGTGGGACAATAGTAACATTTAATACAGGTAATGCACCACCAAATGGAACGACTGTTGAATTATTACATATAGTATCAACATCATCTGAAAACGAGTTAGCTAATTATAATGTTTCTGTTATAAGCGCAAATACAAATGCACAAAAAGATTATTTGTATGTATTAACAGCAACATGTACACTAACATTACCATCTGCTCCCAGCGTGGGCGATTCAATAAAAATATCAAATAGGTCTGGGGTAGCAACTGCTACTGTTGCTCGTAATGGTAAAAAAATAATGGGTGCAGCAGAAGATTTAACATTAGACAAACTTAATTCAGGCTTTGAAATGATATTCTCTGGAGATGCACAGGGGTGGATATTAATAGGAGTAGAAGGCGTAGAAGCTTAACAAATAAATAAAACATGGCTAATATATCAAGTTTTTTTCCTAGCGGTGGCGGAGGCGCGGCTATTGGAGATTTTGCAATCAAACCCATAGCAGCAAAAGCAAATACTTATGTGGACACAAATGGGTTTACATGGTTAAAAACAGGTGTTCTAGAAACAACGGTTTCCTTATATCCTGATGCTCCGCTTACTAGAGCTGGAAGTGAAATAGCCGGTTGGTCTTCACATTTTAACGGTGGATATTCTACGTATGGTATTGAATATGACACACTTAATAATGTGGGCATTATAAGATCAGCTAGTAGTTATCCAGGGCTTAACTCTACAGTTGACACTATTGATGTTGATTCAAATGGACTACCAGACGCTACGTTTACAAATGCGACATTTACGGCGGCAGGAAGTCTATATCAAACTCCTCCATTGTATGATGGAACAGATGATTGGATAGCGATGTACGACGGAACCGCAAGTGCGTCAACTGGGCCTAGATACGGTAATTATACCATAGGTAATACATTAGCCGCTAATGATATAGTATTTAAAAAAGCTACAGGCGGGACCTACAATGCTTATACAACAACTGACACCGGAAAAGTAAGTTTATCAGGATATACAGCCCGCGCAGCTGCGGACTGGAGTGGAGCTAATTCAGAATCTGGGCATCTTATTTCAAGTATAGGTATTACAGATGATCATTTTTACGTAGGTGTACAGGCTTATGATAGTAGTTATCAAGCAAATTCTTATGGAAGATATTACTATGCGTTAAATACCACATATATTCAGCAAAGTTTTACTATAAAGTTTAATAAAAGTGATGGTACATTTGACGAAGTTTTATTAGATAAATTACCTATAAATGATTCCGGCAGTGATAAAGTATTTTTATATGACGCGTCACAACCATATACAGGCACAAGTAAAAAAGTTGAACATATTAATAGTGACGGAACTCTTGAATTAGATTTTATTATAACTAAATCTTCTTATGCCAACGGTTTTTTAATTCCGCCTTTTTATTCTGATCATAATAGTAATTTTTATGTATTTGACTCAAATAATACCCATTCTCCAGGAACAATAGATAAATACGATCAAGCCCGTGGGTTTGCAACCCCTCTATACAGCAGGGCTCTTACGGAAGATACATCAAGAACACAAACTGGTTCAGGCCCAATAGGACCACACCAAACCTCAGAAATGAGCGGTGAACCAATATATATGAGAGTACTATAATTATGGCATTAATTGATAACAGTAAAAAAATACAAAAAATTCTTTATTCATCTAATGAAACAGAACAGCCTATACCTTCTGATATGCCTTTAGAAGGTAGACAAGCTTTAGCGAGAGAATGGAGAAATAAAGAATTAGACAAAACAGACTGGATAGCTGCTATTCCCGATCATGGCTCTTATGATGACTATATGACTTATAGAACTAACCTTAGAGATTGGCCATCAACAGATGGCTTTCCAGATACTAAACCAACATTATAATGGCATTAACAAAAGTAACAAGCGACGTTTTAGCAGATGAGTTTTTCACTCGCGCGGCTGCGCCTGCACAAATAACAGCAGATACAACAAAAGAAGTGGATTTTACCGCAGCGGCTGTAATACCGTTTAGCACTAGCGCGGCTATTACATTAAATTTTACTAACCATAAACCTGGTATGGTAAAAAATGTAATTATTACAGACGTAGGAGGAACATCATCGTTAGCTTACGATACTTCTGATACTGTAAAGGTGTTAAACGGAGAATACTCTTCAACATCAGGTGCTGTTAACTTTATTCAAGTAGTATGTGTTAATACTAATACATTCTATGTAACGATTTCACAAGAACCATCGGCATAATGAAAGCAAGACTAGAAGCTGGGAAAGTAGTAAAGTACTCACAAATCCCAAATCAAGTAGATAATATATTAGGTGGAGCACGTAACTTAAATCCTGAAGATTTAGGTTTTTATGATGTTGTTGTTCCAGATTACGATCCGGTAACACAAAGTATTAGTAACTTGCACATGGAAAGCTCTTATGCTTCACCAACGCTGGAAGATCCAAATGCAACACGCACTGTTTTTATTTACGACGTAAACGATAAAACAATATCTGAAACTGTTGACGAACTAAAACAGCGACGTATAAACGAGCTTAATAGCTTAGTATATGATAAACTACAGCCTACGGATTTTTATATTACCAGGTTTACTGAAAAGGCTGTTAGTATACCTTCTGCTATTCAAATTGCAAGAGATGCAATTAGAACAACTGCAGAAACAAAAGAAAATGAAATTAATGCTTTAAGTGATAAAGCGGCTATACTTAAGTACGATATAAATTTTTAATATATGGCTATTAATGAGCGTCTAATACATACCGCAGCAGGAGCAGCAGGTGATGGTACAGGTAACCAAGAAGAAGGACTTATCCTGCACTTAGATGCTAATGACGTAGACAGCTATGATGGAGATGGTTCTGTATGGTACGATATAACTAACCACGAATATACTCCTGCGGTAAACCCTGCGGAGAATTTTAATACTGTTGCTTATACAGGAACAGGGGCGAGTAATTCTATTACAGGTGTAGGTTTTCAACCTGATATGATATGGATAAAAAATAGGGATAGCGTAGATAACCACTATTTGCTTGATAGCCTAAGAGGTAAAAATGGAAGCACAGTCTTTGAAAACCTTTATCCTAACTTAACCAACGGACAAGCTAATGATAATGCTGTTACATCTTTAGATTCTGATGGGTTTACGATGCAGGCTAGCGGTAATGGTAATGCTAGTGGAACTGATTTTGTTGCTTGGTGTTTTAAAGCAGGTGGTGTGCCTAGTGGTAGTGATAAGGTTAGTATAGATGGTACTTCTTATGCTACTATGACAGAGGCAGGATTAACTGATGGAACAGAAGCATTAGATAGTCTAAGTGTAAATACTAAACTAGGATTTAGTATCGCTAAATGGAGCAGCTCAACAGCTTTAACGACAGATACCGTTGCTCACGGTTTAGGACAACCACCAGAATTAATCATCCATAAATCAACCAGCTTATCTAGGAATTGGAACGTTTATTCAACAGGTGTTGGGTTATCTAAAAACCTACACTTAAACCTAACTGACGGAGCAGCAACTAACGAGTATTGGACTGTGAATGCTAATACTTTTTCTATCCACGATACATCTAGCTCTGGAAATTGGGTAGCGTATTCTTTTGCTTCTAAAAGAGGTGTATCTAAAGTAGGTAGTTATATAGGTAGCACAGGCTCTGTTAAAGTTTACACAGGATTTCAACCTGCTTTTGTGATGATAAAAAATGCAGATGTTTCCGGTGACCCTTGGGTTATGTTAGACAATAAAAGACCTAGTGGCGGTGGTGTAAGAAGTTATTTGTATCCAAGTGAAAACTATGTAGAAAATACTGGTGGCGGGAATAGAACAGGTATAACATTCAACGCAGACGGATTTACTTTGGATGACGATGACAGCCATAGTGCAAATGAAAGTGGTAAAAAGTTTATCTACCTAGCCTTTGCAGCAGAGAAGCCTAGTAACTTAATAGATGATACAGACTTAAAATTACATATAGATATAGGTAATTCTAGTTGTTATAGTGGTACTGGTACAACAGTAAACGATTTATCTAGCAGTAACCATACCATTACTACTTTAGCGGGAGTTGAAGCAGCAGACTTTGACAAAGAAGTAGGAAATTTCCTTACTGTAAAAGAAAATTCTAATGAAGGTTTAACAATCGCAGACCACGCTGACTTTGACCACGACAATGGCGCAACCTATGAGGGATGGGTATACCTAGACCCTAGCGGAACAAGCGAAGAGACTTTTTTCTATAGAGGTGAATCGGGAACTGCAAAAGGTTTAAGAATATATTGGCACTCTTCATATGGTTGGTTCCCTAGAGATTTTAACTCTAGTGGTACAGAAATAATAGACCAAAACAATATAAAAACTGGAATAACAGGATACGGTAGAGGTAAATGGTATCACCTAGCATTAACTTTAAGTAGCGCTAGTGATGCGACCTATAAGTTTTATGTTGATAGCGTGTTTATTGGAAGTTATACAGCTAGTACTGGAAGCGGACAAAAGAGCCAAAGCTATGGCATTTCTTTAGGGAAATATGGTAGCGGAGGAACACCAGACTTACAAGGAGCAATAGGACAGTTTAGATTTTACAAGACAGTCCTTACAGAAGATGAAATATTACAAAACTACCGATTCACTAAGAATGACTATCCTAATGGGTTTAATGCTAGTAATACAAGTAATCCTCCAAGTTTTAGTACAGACCATTTTCAATTTGACAGAGTGCACATCACTAGTGGCGACCAAATGATATTCGGGAGTTCTATAAATAGCATGTTAAATAACTTAACTGAATATACTTTTACTGCTTGGTATTATCCCGATAATTTAAACGGTAGAAATACTATTTTTGGTGTTGGGCATACGACAAGTAACAATGTTTGGGCATTATTTAGAGTTAGAGATAATGGCAACGCAGAATATAGTTTGAATGACTCGGGTACAGCGAAAGGTGCAACCTTTACAGGTGCATCACCGTCAAGCACAAACGACCAATGGAATTTTATTGCCTTTACTGTAAGTGCAACAGGTGCAGCAACGTGTAGAGTAAATGGTACAAGTTACTCACCTACCTACAATAGTGGTAGTGATGTTAGAAAGTTTAGCGATGTAGCTTTTAATACTGTTACACTTGGCTCTTTAGATAGAGGCTCAACCGGTCAATTTTATGATCCTTTTAATGGTAGGATAGGACAAATAAGATTATATGATAAAGTTCTTACTAACGATGAAATTGATGCTATTGAAGCATTAGGAAGATAATAATTAAATTATGTCTAAAAAAAAATTTAAAGATACCAAAGTTGGGCAGTTTTTATTAAATAAAATTCCTAACGTAGTGGGAGCAATAGCAGGTGACACGCCTGTTGGCTCTGTAATAGAAGCAATAATCGGGGGTAGTGATATGACCCCCGAAGACAAAGAAGTAGCGCTTGAAAAACTAAGGCTTGAAAGAGCTGAAATAGATGGCACTACAAGAAGATGGGTTGCGGACGCTAGGTCAGGAAGCTTTCTTGCCGCTAACGTCCGTCCACTAGTATTAATATTTTTAACTGTCTCCTATGTAGCGGGTTGGTATTTAGGTTACCCCCTTGACGACATAACAGGATTACTTACCATAGTTATAGGTGGGTATTTTGGATCACGAGGAGTTGAAAAGGTTTTTGGAAACAATAAACACAAAT
>ERZ869936.2279-NODE-2279-length-11553-cov-5.336145_pt1 | contig 11553 bp, 8 predicted proteins | sample MGYA00520876_ERZ869936 | MGnify/ENA primary metagenome ERZ869936 (study PRJEB32218, sample SAMN09650985) | biofilter metagenome | isolation source: enrty point of leading RO module | place: Saudi Arabia: Thuwal, RO plant located on Red Sea | collected 2016-02-17 ... | reverse complement strand
ACGCATGCCCCTCGCCTGGATCGGCGCGCCAAGCGCGTCGAACCTTCAGTCCAGTGCCTTGTCCAGCGCCTGGTCCAGGACGGCGATGATGTCGTCGGCGTCCTCGATCCCGATCGACACGCGCACCACGTTGTCCAGCGCGCCGGCCGACTTGCGTTGCTCGTCGCTCAACTGCCGGTGCGTGGTGGACGCCGAGTGGATGATCAGCGACCGCGCATCGCCCAGGTTCGCCACATGGCTGAACAACTCGACCGCATCGATCAGCTTGACGCAGTTGTCGTAACCGCCCTTCACCGCGAAGGTGAACAGCGCGCCGGCCCCTTTGGGGCAGATCTTGGCGACCCGGTCGTAATAGGGCGATGATTTGAGACCCGCATAGGTCACGCTTTCGATCCGCGGATCGCTCTCCAGCCATTCGGCCACCTTGACCGCGTTGGCGACATGCTTGTCCATCCGGAGAGACAGCGTCTCGATCCCCATCAGCGTGTAATGTGCGCCCTGCGGGTTCATCGTCATGCCTAGATCGCGCAGGCCCACCGCGATCGAATGGAAGGTGAAGGCCATCGGCCCCAGCGCCTCGTAGAAATTCAGCCCGTGATAGGCGGGCTCGGGCGAGGCCAGCGACGGGAACTTGCCCGAGGCGCCCCAGTCGAACTTGCCCGAATCGACGATCGCGCCGCCGGTGACCGTGCCGTTGCCGGTCAGGTACTTGGTCGTCGAATGCACCACCAGCGTCGCGCCATGCTCGATCGGCCGGCAGAGGTAGGGCGAGGCCGAGGTGTTATCAACGATCAGCGGCAGTCCCACCTCGTCGGCCAACTTTCCGATGGCGTCCAGGTCGGTGATGTAGCCGCCCGGGTTGGCGATCGATTCGCAGAAGATCGCGCGCGTGTTCTCGTCGACCGCCGCCTTCACCGCGTCCAGGTCGTCGAAATCGACCAGTGTCGCCGACCAGCCGAAGCGTTTGATGGTCTGGGTCAGCTGCGTATAGGTCCCGCCGTAAAGCCGCGTCGAGGCCACCACGTTGCAGCCCGGCATCATCAGCGGGAACAGCGCCATGATCTGCGCCGCGTGCCCCGACGAACAGCAGACGCCGCCGACGCCGCCTTCCAGGTGCGTGATCCGCTCGGCCAGTGCCGCGACCGTGGGGTTGGTCAGGCGCGAATAGATGAAGCCCACTTCCTGAAGGTTGAACAACCTTGCGGCATGGGCGGCGTCCTTGAAGACGAACGCGGTCGATTGATAGATCGGCACCTGCCGCGCCCCGGTGGCCGGATCCGGCGCGGCGCCCGCATGGATCTGAAGCGTGTCGAAGCCCTGTTGACGGTCTGACATGTGGTGTGGTCTCCCTGAAAGTCCCGGCGACACTAGTCGCCCGCCGCGTCCGGTGCAACGCCGCCCGATCGCGTCACCGCATCCATAATCCTTCGCGCCGGATGCGATTGCGGATCGCCCTTTCGCGCAGGGGCAGGGCGTCGCGGTCGAACAGCGCGCGCACCTTCGCGCCGCGTCCCTGATAGATCATCCGCTTGAACGGCTCATGCGCCTTCAGCACCTTCTTGATCCGGTTCGGCGCGGCGATCTCTTCCAGGCGCGCGACGTCGGTGTCGCTGGCGGTTGCATAGAAGAGCGGCATGGCGCGCCAGTGGCGCGTGACCGCCCCGTCCAGGCCCGCCAGTTCCGGCCCCGGCCGCCCGCCGCCCAGCTCCGCGATCGCCACCGGCAGGGCCGCCTGGTCCAGCCACGGGTCCAGCGACTGGCTGGCCAGTTCCGGCATGGTGCCGTCGCGCAGCCCGGTCATGATGCGCGTCATGCGCGCGGCAAAGATGCGGGGGCAGCGGTAGAAGAACCAACCGGCGTTGAAATACAGGTACCGCTCCCAGTGCTCGTCCGGCTGCGACAGATCCAGCGTCGGCTCGAAGGGCACATCGAACCGGTCATAAAGCGCGCGCCAGATCGCCGTGTAACCGGGACCGTACAGCTGCGGCTCGGGCCATGTCGCTTCGCGCACCATCGAGGCGGCGGGACGGTCGAAATCGAAGGCCACCCTGTCGACGGGTCCCAGGATCAGCGTGTCCGTGTCGAAAAAGACAAAGGGGCGCTCGGGCTCCAGCGCCGCCAGGGCCTCGATCTTGTTGCCCTGCGGATAGGCCGCGCCGAAGTGACGGTTCTCGAACCCGACGATCTCGGCCCCCAGCCGGTCGCTCAGGAGAGCGCGCGCGTCGTCGTCGGCGATGCGCGGATCGTCGGGCCAAAGCGGGCCGGGCTGCGGCGCGGCGACGATCGCCGGTCCCTGCAAATCGGGGGCAGACTGCCGCAGCGATGCGGCGAACAGCACCGCCTCATAGGTCAGCCGGCCCGCCTGACCGACGATCACGATGTCGAATGCCCCTGTCTGCCCGGCCATGTAGGTGTCCGTCCCGTTCCGGGTCTTATAGGGTCAAGTCCCGGGCTCAGAAACCCCGCCCCTGTTCATGCAATGTCGCGTTCGACTGGTCCATGGGCCACCGCACCCAGGCGGTTCGCCAGCCAGGCAGGGATCGCCGTGACATCCGGATCCGGCGCACGGGCAGCGTCCACCGCGGGTGGCGGGGCCTCGAAAATGCGCCGCAGCATCGTCAGGGCCGAGATCGTGGCGTCGGGTGGTGGCTTCGTCCGGGGCAGGCTCGAGAAGAGCTTGCGGATCAGCGCATCCCGAAGCGGCCCGGACGGCAGATGCGTCGCGACGCCGACCGCGATCCGGCCATTGATCGTCGCGTAGCGCCTTACGCGGGCCGGAACGATGCCGACCTCGGCCATTTCGATCCCGACCCAGGTTCCGGGCCGCGGCAGGTGATCGGGCGTGTCGGGCACGATCAGGAAGCCGCCCAGCGACATATCGATCAGGTCACCCGAGGCCAGCCCGTCTTCCAGGTGGATGCGGCACGGCTCGTCGGCGGGAAAGCGTTCCTCGGTCCGCAGGCTGGGGCGGGGCACGGCCATCGTCATCACGATCAGCAGAATCACCATGTTGAAGACCGACCAGAACGCCACCACGGGAAGCAATTCACCCGCGCCGACGATGCGCGTCGCGAAATTCGCGTTCAGGAACAGGCCGGTGCCCGTCGCCACGATCAGGCCAAGCGCGACCAGGATGGTGAACCGGTCCTCGCGCGACAGGCCCGCATCGCTGCCCTTGGGGGTGACCTTGAAGCCATGGCCGTGCGGTCTGATCAGGGTGATCAGCACCAGTGGCATCAGACGAAAGGATTGCAGGATGCCCTCGACGGTCGACGCGATCGGCGCGAAGTCGCGCGGGGCCAGGAACCGCACGAAGCCGAAGGCGGCGGCGATGGCGGTCAGCTGATAGCGCAGCACGTCTTCGAACGACGCGCCAAGCAGCGGCGGCGCGCCGGTCAGCAGAAAGATGGCGGGTGTCGCCATGATCAGCGGCTGGCACAGCGATTGCGACAGCCAGTGGCTTGGCAGGAACAGCATCCGCTGGATCGGCGTCAGACCGGGCCCAAGGGGGCCGCGCCTGGTGTGAAGCAGCTGGATGCCGCCCTGCGCCCAGCGGCCCCGCTGCACGAAATAGGCGTCCAGCGTCTCGGGCGCCAGGCCCACGGCCAGACGTTCGCTCAGATACCGCGTAACATAGCCCTTTCGCAGCATCGCCATCGTCAACAGCATGTCCTCGGTGATCGATTCCGTCGGCATCGCGCCTCCGATGGCCTCCAGCGCCGCGCGCCGGATGATCCCGTTCGAGCCGCAGCAGAACGCACAGCCCCAGCCGTCGCGGCCGGGCTGGATCGTGTCGAAGAAGAACCGCTGTTCGTCGGGCAGCGTGGCGCGCATGTCCAGGTTCGCCTGCAACGGCGTGTTGTTGAAGAAGTAGTGCGGCATCTGCACGATCCCGATCGCGGGGTCGTCGAAGAACCCGATCGCCCGCATCAGCATCCGGCGCTGCGGCACGAAATCGGCATCCAGCACCAGAATGAAGGGCGCGTACGTCCGGGCGAAGGCGGCGTTCAGGTTCCCGGCTTTGGCATGGGCGTTGTCCGCGCGGGTCATGTGATTGATCCCGCGCTCGCGGCAATACTCCGCCAGCCAGTCGCGCCGTCCGTCGTCCAGCACGTGGATGTTCAGCCGCGAGCGCGGCCATTCCAGCGCCATCGCGCCCGCGATGGTCTTTTCCAGCACGTCCAGCGGCTCGTTGTAGGTGGCGATCATGACGTCCACCTCGGGCAGGTCGCCCGGTGCCATTCGCCCAAGCCGCGCCTCGTGCGCGTCCGCCTCGGCCCGCCGGTCGGTGCGGCGAAGAAGGATCAGCGACAGGTTCAGCGTCTCGTACCAAAGCCACACCTCGCCCAGGAACACGACCCAGACGAAGACTGTGCCGAAATTCAGCCCCTCGGCGGGCAGCACGGTCTCGGTCAGCCGCCACCACAGGTAATGCAACAGGAGCGCCAGGAACCCCGCGACGACCAGTGCGGTCCGCAGCGGCCGGTCCGGCGACCAGGGCGGCACGGCCAGAATCGCACCGCCCACCCCCAGCACCGGAATGGCGGCCGCGTAGTCCGTCACGGGCCAAGCCGCGCCAGAACCGCCGCACCGTCGGGCATCAGGGCCGAGACACGCTCCAGCATCGGGGCCACCGCACCGAACAGCCGGGGATGACGCACCTGCACCTCGGCCGTGCGGCCCACGTCGCAGAACGCCGCGGCGACGTCCGGGTCCGAGACGTCCGCCGGGTCCATGCGCAGGAACACCTTCACGCCCCCCGTCTCGTATGGCTCCAGCACCGCCGCATCCACCGCCGAGAGCGCCGCGCCGCGGCCCGCCGCGTGGCGCGATACCACCACCGCCGCGAAGGCCTGGTCCGAGCCGCGCAGCCGAACCGTGGCCCGGGTGCCCGTGGGCAGGTTCTCGAAGGCGCGTTCCTCAAAGATCACCTCGACGAAGCGCCGCTCGCAATCCAGCACCTGAAACAGATCCGAGCCCAGCGTCACGCTGGCCCCGGCCTGGCGCGAGGCGGTCCAGATCACGCCATCGGCGGCGGCGGCGGGCCGAAACCGGCCCAGTCCCTCCAACTCGTCCCTAATCGAGGCCAGTTCGAACCGTGCCGCCTCCCGGCGCGCTTCGGCGGCAAGGCGTAGCGTGCGGATGTCCGCCAGAGCCAGTTCCATGTCGTCCAGCCGGTCATAGGCATAGTCGCGCCGCCCGGTGCCGGCAGGCGAGGGCAGGCCCGCTTCGATCGCCTGCAACTCGACCCTCAGCGCCGCGATCGCCGCGTCGTCGGCGGCCAGTTCCGCCTCGGCCTCGGCCAGCCGGAACCCGGCTTCCTCCATGTCGCGCGCCGGGACCGTGCCGCGGTCCACAAGCGGCTCGAGCCGCCGCCACTCCGCGTTCGCACGGTCCCAGGCCACCTCGTTCAGCCGCCGGTCGGCGCGGGCCTGCTCCAGCTTGCGGGTCAGAAAGACGATCTCGCTTTCGGTCTCCCGCGCCACACGCGCCCTCAGCCCGCGTACGACCGTCTCGGCGATGAATTCCTGTTCGCGCAGTGCAGCCGCTTCGGCCTCGCGCGACGTGACCTCGGCGGTCAGGCGGGCGATCTCCGACCGGCTGGTCTGCGTCGCGGCCAGGTCGATCAGCACCTCGTCGCGCGAGACAGGCGCGGCAAGACCGGGCGTCGGCGTGACGATCACGCCGTTGATCGGCGCGCGCACGGTCTGCACCGGCGCGTTGACCACGGCAAAGATCGAGACATAGCCCGTCGCGCGCGGCCAAAGCAAAGCGGCCACGGCGGAACACCCGAACATGGCCGCGAGAATACGTATGGTTCGGCTGCCCAGCATTCCGGTTACACATCCATTCAGGCTGGGCAGATTAGCCAACGCGGATTGACGGTTTACCAAGAAAGGCCGGTGCCAAGGGAAATCTGCGTGGCATTCTAATCGAATGCGATGCAGCCGCCGAGCCGGGCGTATACCGTCGTCGACATCTAAACACCGGATTCTGCGACAATTTTTTGTTTTGAACGGCGCCGACATGCCGCTAGGTTCCGCCGCAACCGTTGAAAGGCGACCGGCCATGGCCCCGATCGAAGACCATCCCCTGCGATATGCGCTGGCGAACGAGCTGCACGCACGCCCGTTCCCCACGCTGAGGCCGCCCTGCCGCGCCGCCTATCTGGCGATCAAGCAGCCGCAGGATGCCGGCAACCGCGACCGCGAGCAGGACCGCGCGCATCTGATCCGGCTTCTCGACCGCTACGGCGCGCAGCATCCCCAACCGGGCGCCACGCATTACTTCGGCCAGATCGGCAAGCACCAGCTGAAATGGGAATGTCATACCGAATTCGTGACCTACACGATCTTCGGCGACGGCGTGGCCGAAACGCCTTTCGACGCCAGCACCTTCAACATGTTTCCGAAGGACTGGCTGGCCGAAGCGCCCGGCGTCCGCATCACCTCGGCCCTGATCCGGATCGAACAGACCGAGGATGACAAGTCGATCACCGGAAAGCTGGACCAATGGTTCGTTTCGGACAGCCTGGCGGTCAGCAGGGTCCTTGACGACAGCGCCATCATGGCGGGCGATTTCCGTATCGACCAGGCAGGCCACATGCGGTTCGCTCTCTTCGTCCGCCCCAATACGGGCCCCCAGCGGGTCGGCCGCGTGGTTCAGCGCATCTGCGAGATCGAGACCTACAAGACGATGTCCATGCTGGGCTTCAGCCGGGCCCGCGAACTGGGCTCCCGGATCGGGGCCATCGACCGGGAACTGACCGCGCTCATCTCCAACATGTCCGGCAAGGATGCCCGCCCCGAGGCGACGCTCGCCGCACTTCTCGACGTGTCGTCCCGGCTCGAGGACATTTTGGCCAAGTCCTCGTTCCGCTTCGGCGCCACAGGGGCCTACGAGACCCTGGTCAACCAGAGGATCACGGTTCTGCGCGAAGAGCGTTTCTTCGGTCGCCAGACCTTCGCCGAATTCATGACGCGCCGGTTCGACCCCGCCATGCGCACCGTCAAGGCGACCGAAAACCAGCTTCGTTCCATGGCCGAAAGGGGCAGCCGCGCCGCCGATCTTCTGCGAACCCGGGTCGATGTCGAACGCTCGGCCCAGAACCAAGAGCTTCTGGAATCCATGGACAGGCGCGCCGACCTGCAATTGCGGCTCCAGCGCACGGTCGAGGGCCTGTCGGTCGTGGCGATCAGCTACTACGCGGTGAACCTGGCCACCTATATGGCCTATCCCTTCGTCGAACCCACGGGCATCAGCAAGGGGCTGGCGACGGCGATCCTCACGCCGCTGGTGGTGTTGCTGGTCTGGTTCATGGTCCGCAGGATTCGGCGCAACCTGGACTAACCGCCCGGCGTCCACCGCATCAGCACGCGCACCGCGCTGCGTTCCTCGACGGCGCGAAACCCGGCCCGTTCCAGTGCCGGGACAAGGCCCACGAACCCGTCCGACCGCTGCAACTCCGGCCGGGGCTTCAGCGCCGCCGCCTCGACGGCACTCGCGCCATTCTCGGCCGCAAAGGCACAGGCCGCTTCGGCCAGGCGCGCCATCATCCCCGACCGCCGATAAGGCTTGGCGACGAAGAAACACGACAAGGCCCAGACCCGCTCGTGGTCCGAACCCTCCGCCGGTTTCGAGACCCGTCCGCGGTTGAACCGTGGCACATCCACCCGTGGCGTCGCCTGAACCCAACCCACCGGCACCGCGCCGTCAAAGGCCACAACGCCCGGCGGCGGCCCCTCCTCGACCCGGCGGCGGAAGGCCGCGCGCAGAGCGTCGCGGTTCCGCGCCACGATCTCGGGCGCCGGCAGACGCCACCACATGCACCAGCAATTGTTCGTCTCGGACTGTGCGGCGAAGAACGGCTCGAAGACCGGCCAGAGTTCCGGCGTCAGCGGCGCGTAGCGCAGGCTCACCGGCCCCGGATCCGCGGGTCCAGCGCGTCGCGCAGGCCGTCGCCGATATAGTTCACGCTCAACACCGTCAGCGAGATCATAAGGCCTGGCCACAGCACCCGCTCGGGGTAAAGTTCCATCCGGTCAACTGCGTCGAACAACAGCTTGCCCCAGGTCGGAAAGTCCGGCGGAAAGCCGAAGCCCAGGAACGACAGCGCCGATTCCGTGATGATCGCCGTGGCGATCCCCAGCGTGGCCGAGACCATGATCGGGCTCATCACGTTCGGCAACAGGTGGCGCGAGATCATCTTGGAGGGCTTCGTTCCGATCGACCGCGCCGCCAGTACGAACTCACGCTCCTTCAGGGCCAGGATGTCGCCGCGCACGATTCGCGCGGTCTGCATCCAGCTTGTCACGCCCACCAGCGTCACGATCAGGATGAACGTGCCCCCCTCGGGCCCGAAGGCGCCCGACAACGGATCGCGGAACAGCAGCACCGCCACCAGCAGCAACGGCAACAGCGGCAGCGCCAGGAACAGGTCGGTCAGACGCATCAGCGGCCCGTCCAGCCAGCGGAAGTACCCCGCAAGCACGCCGATCAGCGTGCCCAGGACAACCGACAGGATCATCGCGGCAAGGCCCACGGCGATCGAGACCCGTCCGCCCGACAAAAGCCGCGCCAGCGTGTCGCGTCCGATGTTGTCGGTGCCCAGCGGGTGCGCCCAGTTGACCTTCGCATCCCCGTCCCACAGCGCCACGTAGATCGGCCGTGTATCCCGCAACTCCAGGAAATCCCGGCCCGTCGGCACGAACTTGGGATCGTTCCAGTAGACGAAGGGTCCGACAAGGATCAACGCCAGGATCAGCGCGAACACCGCCATCCCCCACAACGCGCCCCGGTGCGTGCGGAACTGGTCCCAGACATCCGCCCACTGGCTGCGCGGCGGCGCGCTCGGCACCGGCTCCGGCGCGACGGCGACCGCGCTTTCGGCGGCGGGCTGATCGGCGCGGGTGTCAGTCATAGCGGATCCTCGGGTCCAGAAGGCCGTAGAGCACGTCGGCGATCAGATTGAACAGAACGATCAGAACCGCGAAGATGAAGGTCAGGGTCTGCACCATCGGCAGATCGTTGGCCTGGATGGCGGTGATCAGAAGCTGACCGATCCCGTTCACCTTGAACACCTGCTCGGTGATGATCGCACCGCCAAAGATCGACGGCACGCCAAGCGCGATGACCGTCACGACGGGGATCAGGCTGTTCCGCAGCACGTGAACCAGCACCACGGCGCGCTCCGACAGGCCCTTGGCGCGCGCGGTGCGCACATAATCCTGGTTCAGGTTGTCCAGCATGCTGGCCCGCATGAACCGGCTGAGCTGGCTGGTGATCTGCAAGGCCAGCACCATCACCGGCATGATCATCTGTTGCAGCTGCACCTTGAAGGTCTCCCAGTCCACCACCCGATGCGTGGTGTCGTAGATCGACGGAAACCAGCCCAACTGGACCGAGAAGACCACGATCACCAGGACGCCGGAAAAGAACGGCGGCACCGAAAAGCCGACCATGGTCACGAAGGTGCCGGCGTTGTCGAACCAGGAATACTGGCGATAGGCCGAATAGATCCCAATCGGCAGCGCGATCAGGATCGCGACCACATAGGCCGTGCCCACCACCCAAAGCGTCTGGGGCAGACGCTGAACCACGATGTCCATGACGGGGCTGCGGGTCTGCCACGAGATCACGCGCTGCTGGCCCTGGGCGAGATCGGTGCCGAAGACGGCATCCGAGAAATACATCGGCTCGACCACGAAGAACTGATAAAGCCATTTCGGAAAGGCGATGTACCAGGGCTGGCCCACCCCCAGCGCCTCGCGCATCCTCTCGCGCACTTCGGGCGGAATGGTCAGCGGCTGGCTGGCCATCGGGTCGCCCGGCGCAAGTTTCAGCAAAAGAAAGATGACAAGACTGATGAACAGAAGCGTGGGAACGCTCAGCACCAGTCGCCGTATGGTGTATGTCAGCATGGCCCGCCCCAATGCTCGCGGGGCGGACCGAAGCCCGCCCCGCGCTCAGGATCAGTTACCGGTCCGGTACCAGTCAGCGATATTCCACAACTCGCTGTCCCAGACGTTCAGGTCGATGCCGCCCAGGCTGTTGGCATGGGCCGAGATGCGGCCGCGGTGCACCAGCGGGATCATCGCACCGTTCTCGATCGCCATGTCGTTGAGCTGGCGGGCCAGTGTCGCGCGCTCCTCGATGTCGGCGGTCTGCGCCAGTTGGGCGTGCAGCGCATCGTACTCTTCCATGCAGAAGCGGCTGATGTTCTCGCCCTGCCACTGGGTCTCCGGCGACGGGATCTTCGAACACAGCGCGTTGCCCAGATAGGCCTGCGGATCGGTGCCGTTGAAGGTGTTGGCGTACATCTCCACGTCGGCATAGAACTTCTGGAAGGTGTCGGGCGAACCCGGGTCACCGCCGAAGAACACCGAGGCGTCGATGTTGCGCAGCTCGGATTCGATCCCGATCTCGGCCCACCACTGCTTGATCAGCGCCTGGAAGTCCTGACGCACGGCGTTGGTCGAGGTCTGATACAGGATCTTCATCGGCACGCCGTTGACCTCGCGCACGCCGTCGCCATCGCTGTCGACAAAGCCCGCCTCGTCCAGCAGCGCGTTGGCGCCAGCGATATCCTGCGTCGAGCAGTCGAAGGTGGTCGAGGCATAGATGTTCGGCACCGGCACCCAGTTGCAGGTGACCTTGCCGGCCTGACCATAGCCGATCTCGACCAGAAGCGGCCGGTCGATGGCCATCGACATCGCCTTGTAGACCGCCGGTTCCTGAAGGAACGGATGCGGACGGATCACCGAACGCTCGTCCGGCCCAAGCGACGGGTCGGGGTTGGTGTGGTTCAGCATGATCCGCTCGACCAGCGGACCGAAGCCCGCGACCGGGGTGCCCTTGCCGCCTTCTTCCATCTTGGCGATGACGTCGGGGGCCAGTTGCAGGTTCCAGGCATAGTCGAACTCGCCCGTTTCCATCACCGCGCGGCCCGCAGCGGTGGCGTCGCCGCCGCCCTTGAAGGTGACGCTGGCAAAGGCCGGCTTGCCTTCTTCACGGTAATTCTCGTTCGCGGCGAAGGTGATCACGTCGTTCGGCTTGAACTCCGTCACCGTGAATGGGCCGGTGCCGATCGGGTTGAAGTTGGCCTCGGTGCACTCGGGCGCCTTGGCGCCCAGACAGTCGGCGAACTGCGCGGCCTGGATGATCGGCGCCTCGCCACCGACGAAGGGCCCGTAAGGGTTGGGCTGCGGCTGATCGAATGTCACCACGACCGTCAGATCGTCCGGCGTCTCGACGCTGGCTACACCCTCGTACTTGGTCGCCTGGGCGCAGCCGCCCTCGGGATGGGTGCAGTATTCATAGGTGAACTTGGCATCCGCGCTGGTGAACGGCGTGCCGTCCGACCAGACCAGGCCCGGCGTGATCTTCCAGGTGATCGAGGTCAGATCCTCGCTGACGCCGCCATTGGCGACGGTCGGGATCTCGTCGACCAGCCAGGGCGTCAGGTTGCCGTCCGAGTCGTAGCGCGCCAGCGGCTCGACCACCAGCGACGCGGCTTCGATGTCCTTGGTGCCGCCCGAAAGATAGGGGTTCAGG
>ERZ869936.2278-NODE-2278-length-11553-cov-17.137502_pt1 | contig 11553 bp, 9 predicted proteins | sample MGYA00520876_ERZ869936 | MGnify/ENA primary metagenome ERZ869936 (study PRJEB32218, sample SAMN09650985) | biofilter metagenome | isolation source: enrty point of leading RO module | place: Saudi Arabia: Thuwal, RO plant located on Red Sea | collected 2016-02-17 ... | reverse complement strand
CCGACTCATTATCAGTGCCCCGCGGCAGATGTCCAACAGATCCAAGTCACGCTCGAACCAGATTCGTCACTCGAGTGGCGCGCGGATCACGGGAGCGGCTCTGGCCGCGTAGACAACCGCAAACTCCCGATAATTCGCCGCCACACTCAAGTGTCCGCAGCACTGATTCTGCGAATCCTGGATCGCACGCCCCACTCGACCAACGCTCAACCCCCGTTCGCTCGTCTCCGAAAGATGTAGGTCGGATGGATATTGAGCGAGGCATCGCCCTTGCCGTTGAACGTCCGCATCCGGCCGCCCTCGACCGCGACCAACTCCCAACCTTCAGCAGCCAGCAGATTCAATCCCCGCTCCAGCGACGGTTCGTAGGAATGATTCGGAGGCAATTCGCCGTCCAGTCCGAGCTTGTCAATCTCCAATCGAGCCATCACTTTGTAGACCGGAGCGGAAACGTCCTCTTCGGCCTTCGGCTCCCCCGCCGCGTAAGAGAACGAAGCGATCGCGATTGCGGACACAAACAGCCAGGCAACGTGACGTTTCACGGAAAGCTCCTCCAGAGAATGAAAGCGTGCAACGCGGTAGAAGGCGAGTGCACGCCCAAGGGATGGTCGGACCAGATTACAATGTCATTGCACTCCACTTCTCGAAGCGGACAGCACGGCCAAGTCTGCATCTCAGTCTATGACCGGGCGCGCCGCCCGCATACCGCAGCCTACCTTTTGGCGTCTTCACCAACCGGCTGAGGCCCCGAAGCGCGCGAGACAATGTCCGGGCGTTTACGGCAATCCGCGTACGTCTCACGATCGTTACGCCACCCGTTCTGGCGCGTTCATCCAGCCTGTCATGCGCCGGCAGAACTTGTCCCCCCGAGGCAGCATCCGCGCCACCCGTGAGACGGAAATCCAAACGAACGAAGGCGGCAACGCCGGATCGCCGAGGCGGGATTCGAACCCGCACCGGGGTCATCCCCCATCGGATTTTAAGTCAGATGCGTCTGCCTGTTCCGCCACTCGGCCCCAACCAGTCGCTCGATTATTCCTCCCTCTCGTCCTCCTCGATCACGTGAATGATTTCGCGGGCGACCCAGTCGCGATCCCGTTTGCGACCCGTGTATTCCGACAGGATCCCGAGCTGTTCCAGCCGCTGCACGTCGCTGTTGGCTGTCGGTTTCGTGATTCCACTGCGCTGCGCGATTTCCTTGACATTGATGGCGGGCATCGCAAAAAGTTCGTCCACGACTTGAAACAGCCTGCTCGGAGCTCCGTCCTCTTTCAAACGATCATGATACCTTTCGCGCAGTGAAATGAGCCGCTCGCTGCGCCAGATCGCGTCCAGCGCCTGCGTGCGAACGGCGTCCAGGATGAACCCAATCCAGTGCGACCAGTATTCGCCTCCATGACGACTGATGTTGAGGAGCAAGTCGACGTATTGTTGCTTATGTTGGTTGATGTACGCGCTCATGTAGACGACGGGGTGCTCCAACAGTCCTTCCTTGACCAGCGAGCGCGAGATCAACACGCGGCCAATGCGTCCGTTTCCGTCGCTGAAGGGATGAATCGTTTCAAACTGGTAGTGCGTCAGTGCAATCACGAAGAGCGGCGGGATCGCGTCATGCCGTGTGTTGACGAACCGTTCCAGTTGACTGAGCGCATTGACCATCTCGTCGCCGGCCGGCATCGGGACGAACCGGGCCCCCTTCACTCCGTGTGTTCGTCCGCCGATATAGACTCCCCGTTGGCGAAGTTCGCCGGGACGCTTTTCCTCCCCTCGGACGTCGGAGAGCAGCAGTCGATGCATTTCTTTGATGACTCGCACTGACCACGGAAGGTCAGACGACACGCCATGCTCGAGGGCCAGGACACAATTCCAACTTTCGAGACCGCTCTCTCGAACTCCGAGGCGGCGCCCGGCTCCAGCCAGAACCAGTTCCTCCGCGGTTGTCTCGATGTCTTCGATTTGTGACGAGAGTTTGGCTTCGCGCATCCAGAGCGTCCGGAGCAGGCCGGCAGCCTTTCCAACTCGCTTGTGAAGTCCATTCAGCTTGCCGAGTTCGGAAACCGTCTGTGTGTACAGGTCGAAATGTTCCAGCCGGATTGCGGGCCAGTTCAGGTCTGGTGGCAGATCGTCGGGCACAAAGGCCCAAGTTTCAGTCGCAACCGGATCCCCAAGCAATCCGTCCGGATACTCCTCCATCGCGGTCTTGACCAGTCTTCCCGGAAATCGACGAGAGAATTCGCTGCGACGCACTGGTAAAGTCGCCTTTACGACAGCTTGGCGTTGGTAAAAAAATATCAAGTATTGTTTACTTACGATCGTCCTTGGTCAAGTCGCCGTGTGAACCAGCCTACGCAACTTGTCCCCCGCTCTCGTTGCCGTTTACCATATAGAAACAGGAACGCCGCCGCCCCGCCGCGCACTCGATCACGCGTGCGTTTGGCCGCGACCCACAAGGGAGCGTGTTTCTCACAGACTCGGGAGCCAGCACGATGTCTGCAAACAACCCGAAACTCTCACCTCCCAACCGCCGCGCCGCATTACAGGTGGGCGGACTGAGTCTGCTCGGACTCAACGCCCTCCAACTCGATCGGCTCCGCGCGAATTCCACGACCTCACAACCCCGCGCCAACTCCTGCGTCTTCATCTTCCTCTTCGGCGGGCCGAGCCACATTGACTTGTGGGACATGAAGCCCGACGCGCCGGTCGAAAACCGAGGCGACTTCAACCCGGTCCCGACCAAAGTCCCCGGCATCGACCTTTGCGAGCACCTCCCGCTGCTCGCCCAGCAGACCGACAAGCTCTGCCTGCTCCGGTCAATGACCCACGGCATGAACGTCCACGGTCCGGCCTGCAGCGAAATCCTCACCGGCCGCGAGTACCCCTTCCCGCCGACCACCGACATGGAGCGACCCGAGGACTGGCCGTCGATCAGTGCGCTCACCATGCAATACGGCCGCCAGCAGCCCGGCCTGCCCAACTCGATCGTCCTCCCCTGGTACCTTCAGTTCCCCGGACAGGAACGCCTGATCGCCGGTCAGCGCGCCGGCCGGATGGGCCGCGGCCGCGACGCCATGCTCGTCGAAGGCGACCCCAGCCAGCCCGATTTCGCCATGCAGGGCTTCCTGCTGCCCGAGGACGTCTCCCACGCAAGGCTGGTCGAACGCCGGCGAGTCCTCTCAAAACTCGCCGAGCAGGCCGATCAGCGCGTCGAAGAGATCTCCGACGTCCGCGACTTCGAGCAGAACCACCTGCAAGCCTACGAAATGCTCAATCGGAAAGCCGGCCAGGCGTTTGACCTCAGCGGCGAGTCGCCTAAACTCCGCGAACGCTACGGCGAATCGAAGATCGCGCAGAGCTTCCTGCTCGCCCGCAGGCTGGTCGAAGCGGGCGTTTCACTCGTCACGGTCAACTGGGAAGACGAAACCAAGATCTCCGGTACCGACACCTGCTGGGACACGCACAAGGACAACTTCGACAAGCTCAAAACGCTGCTCTGCCCGATGTTCGACCGTTGCTTCTCGGCCTTCCTGCAAGACCTCGACGACCGCGGTCTGCTGGAGACAACGCTGGTGGTAGCCGTCGGCGAGTTCGGCCGCACGCCCAAGCTCGGCCAGTTCACGCAAAGCAGCAACACCAAGCCGACCGGCCGCGACCACTGGCCCCACGCCTTCACCGCGCTGGTGGCCGGCGGCGGCGTCCGCGGCGGACAGGTCTACGGCCGCACGACCTACAACGCCGGCTACGTGGAAGAAAAACCAGTCTCCCCCGCCGACCTCGCCGCCACCATCTTCCACCACCTCGGCATCGACCACACCCAAACCTACCACGACCACTTCCAGAACATCCCCCGCCACCTCAGCGAAGGGGAACCGGTGACCGATCTGGGGTAAGGCTTATCGCACTGGCTGTGACTTCAATCTGCCGGGTGCCACTGGCGTTCCGCCAGTGCGAGTTCAGAATCCGATCTCGCTCGCACTCGCGAGATGCTGTTGCCGGCCGCGCCGGCAGCAATGCACCGGTAGGCCACTGGCGTTTCTCACCAGAGTCTACCGTTAGCAGGGCAATCGTGCGTCCTGGATGGCATGCTCACTCCTCGTCAATAAGTCGCCCCTCCGGACTCATGATGAAGCAATCACCTGCGTCCGATGTGTAGATCGGCAGAAAACCGAACAGCGGCCTCAGAGGGATTGTTGAGAGAAACCCGCAGACACGGACGTCCCCGCCTCGCTTGCCATCCCACATGGCGTTCAACTCGATCGCATATGCCGTCCCGTCGCTCGCGACTCCCTCCACATATTCCAGGCAATCGTGCGCCGCGCGGTCCCGCTCCACCCGCTCCGCAAGTTGATCGTAACTCCACTGGCGAAACCGAGCCAACTTCTCGGCGACAACGGCGTCCATCTCATCTTTCGTCATGACGTTTCCATCCCCCGCTTCACCTGCGCCGCAACGGACGGCCTCACCCTCAACACTCGAAGTCAAGCCTCCACCGCGGGTGACCCGACCGGTCGGGTTGTGCAGCAACAGGATGCCTCGCCCCCTGCATTGAGTTCAAGAGCCGGCAGCGAATTCATCCCCGCACCAGTCCCGGTCCAGCTTCCTTCTGCGCGAGACTCCCTGCTACGTCACCTCTCCGTTTCCTTCGTTCCCTTCTGTGCGAACCACCATCGTCCCAGCAAGTAGGGCCGGCTCTGCCGGCCGCGAACGACTTCGAGGCAACTCCACGCCGACTTGATTCGCGCGAGCGTTACGCATCCGTCACGCGGCGGGGTTCTTGTTCGGCCGCTGCTCCGGCGGAACCCGCCCGGGCGGCCGCGAGACGACTCCCCGTCCGCAACCTGCCTGTCGTTCGCGAAGGTCTTTGCAGATCGCGGCCAGGTCGTGGTTGAACTTTGCCGCGTACTGCTCACGGGATTTGCGGATTCTTCAACGATGGGATCGCGCATCCCAATCAACCTCGATCAATTCCGGCGAGTACGCCGTCATGGGAAACATCCCCCACAATCACCGCCGGCCCCCTTGCGATAATAGGTCTCCGAACCAATGCGTTCGAAGAACAACAACGAGTCCACTCCATCAGCGTCGCGTTGCGACAGCACATCCTGAATCGACTCGCCAATCCAGACACGTCCTGTCTGCGGGTCAATCCCGGCTGTCTTCCCGAGAGAGTCCGAGAGATCGTGTTGTTCCCGGAAATCCGACCAGATCTGTTCGGCTTTCGCCGTATCCGATTCGGTCCATGTCGAAGCAGTCATGTTCCGTTCCAGTCTATATCAAGCAAGCAAGTAGGGCCGGCTGTGCCGGCCGAGACCTGTCGGTGTGCTCGAGAACGCCAGGCCTGCTCAATTCTCGGACTTCTCGCTGTTCCATTCATTGATCTCTTTCACAAGGGCCGCTTGGAACGCTTGCAGAGACTCATGCTGGCGTTCAAATCTTGAGAGTTCGTGATCGTAGAACCACACTCCCTCATCGTCGGAATCGAGATCGATCACCCAATAGTTACCGCATTCGTCATCACCGATGACGAAATATCTGTCTGGCCACGGCCCCTCGTCTTCGGTCCAGGGTGTTCCGGGAGACCGTACGTCACGATTCAGGGAGACGATTTCGTCCGGATCATTTCTGAACTCGCGATCCGCCGGGGCCTCCTGTTTCCAGCCCAGGTCGGCCTTGGTTTCAATGAGTGTTGAGGGAAAACTCGCGAGAAAGTCGCGGTAATGCGTGGGAAGCGTGACCGCCAACTCTGTTTCGATCCGATCGATGTCGTGCTTTCTAACCATGCCGCAGCGCCACGACGATCCTTTACTCAACAATGCTACATCCGACATCTTCCCGCATCACGTCAATCTCCGCGAAGTCCCTCCACACATTTTCCCCGATCCCAACCGTTCCGCCAATGAGAATCAACTCTCAGCGCGATGTTCTCCCTTCCCTCCCTTCGTTTCCTTCTGTGTCTCCGACACCGGTCCCGCCAGCGAATGCGCCCAATCTGTCGACCGGTTGACATGCGCAGCAACGAGAGACCTCACCTGCGGGACTCGACTCGAAGGCGCCACTGCGAACTCACCCTGCGCCCCAGTCCCGGCGTCCAGCTCACCCCGCCGCAACTCTGCGCCTCCGCGAGCCCCCCCACGACCACGCCTCTCTGTCCCTTCTGTGCCCTTGGGCGACACTTTCGCGAAGGGCAGGTATGCTGCCCAACTTGTGGAGTGGATTCGCACTGCACTTCTGGGAAGCACCATGCCCACATACATCGAAACGTTCGACCACGATCCCGGCGGCTGGTTCGGGTGGATCAGCAACGCGGGCGGTCCCCGGCCGTTGGAAATCCAGGGCGGGGCGGCAATCTCGCGCAGCCCGTGGTGGATCGACTACAACCATGCGCCGCCGGGGGCGGGGTACATGCACCTGCTCTACATGCTCTTCACGGGCGGCGCGGCGGGGGAGCACCATCGCGAGGTCGCCGGGCCGAACCGGTTTGTCTCCGGCGGATTCGGGACCGACTTCACCGACGCGCGGGTCACGCTGCGGCTGAAGGGGGAACTGATCGCCAGCGGCACGAAGCTGCATCTGCTCTGCCAGGGAACGCACAACGGTCTTTGCACCGGCTGGATTTTGACCGGGCAGTCGTTCGACGTCACGCCAGACTGGTCCGAACAGACGGTCCATTGCACGCCGGACGAGGAGCAGTGGACCTGTCTCGGCAGCCGGCACGACAGGACCGACTTCTACGGCCGCACGCCGCTCAAGACCGTGCTGGCCGACGTCAACGCCGACATCCTGCTGGTCCTCTTCCCGCTCGACATCGCCCCCATGGGACCGCTCGACGGCGACCCGCACCTGCTGAGACCCGAACGCGACTACCCCGTGTGGCGGTCCCGCCTGCCGGAAGGCTACGTGATGCTCGATGAAGTCCGCATCGAGTTCTCCGAGTGACGCCGGCGGGTCACCACGGAGTCACAGAGACACGGAGAGATCACGGAGGCCGCCACCAGTTTCTTGCCTTTGTGCTCGTAACGTACGAAATCTTGTCTTACTGCGCAGATTGTTGCGATTGTCCGTAGCGCACGCTGCCAGCGTGCGTCAGCGGCCTTTGCGATCAGCGGCACGCACGCAAGGCTGCGTGCGCTACGATGTGGGGTTGCGGTCTCCAGCCGCAACAAAGTCACCGACTCGCTCCGCCGAGTCGGATGTCCAGGACGTGGAGCCTCTTGCACGCGAAATTTGCGCGTGGCGCGAAGATTTGAACCGATAGTAGCACGAAGGACGATCGGATTCTGGTTGCCTCAGATTCACTTCAAGTGCCGGGAGACCCAACGTTGCACGATTTCAGCCGGGCTCGAATCCTCGCCGGGGTCGCGGATGATCGCCGGTAGGTCTTGTGCACCGACCAATTGCTGGACGAGCGAATCGGTGTCCGCGGGCGTCTTCAGTGGATTGAGGACGTCCGGATCGATGACCAGGCAGTCCCAGCCGCCGGTGCCGAACGCGAGCGAGTGGTTCATCGTCCAGGCGTAGTCGTGGATCAGTTGTTCTTCATCGTCCGGGAGCGCCGCGCGTGGGATCGACAACACGACCAGGTCGGGCTGCATCTCGCGCACGGTCTCTTGCGCTTCCTGCATCAATTCCGCGAGCGACTTTTCTTCAGCGCTCCAGGCTGTCACATCCAACTCGGCTTCCGGGAAGGCCTGCAGCACCGCCTCAGAGAACAGTTCGTCCGTCGGCGTCATGGCGAGCACCTGCACCGGTTCGCCAGCGTGCAGCCGTTGCCGGGTTCGCGGCAGGAACGGAACGGGCGGGCCGATGTCCGCCAGCGACACGGTCCGCCCGGTGATCGTGCGGGTCAGCAGTTCGGCGATCTGCTGGTGGCCGTCCATGTTGGGATGAATCGCGTCGCTCATCGTGAGCCGCCAGGCGCGGGGGTCTGTTTCCCGCCAGTCTTCGCCGGCCGCATACCAGTCGCAGACCGGAACGTCCATGTCCCGACCGACCGATCGCACGACTTCGCAATAGTCGACCAGTTTCTCCCGCGGCCGGCCCGGCGTGTCGAAGACGGCGTTGGGCGTACAGAGCACGACCTCAGCGCCGGCGGCGCGGCACTTGTCGACAATCGTTTCCAGGTTCGTGCGGTAGTCTTCGAGCGGCACGCGCGTCATGTCGTTGAGGCCGAACATGACCGTCACCAGCGCCGGATTTTGATCGAGGACGTCTCGCTGGATTCTCGCGAGGCCGTCGCTCGTGGTGTTGCCGCTGATGCCGGCGTTGATCGTCGTGACGTCGGCTCGCGGAAACACGCGATCGATGCCGAGTCCGAGCATGTCGGTATACGCCCGGCGACTGCCGGTGTGGTAATAGACGCCCGTCACGCTGTCGCCGAAGCAGACGATCCGCACCGGTTCGCTGCCGGTTCGCAGAAGTTCGGCCGTGCGCGGCGTCGAGGGCGGCGTGACGTCTTCCTCAGCGATCACACGTGCCAGGAACACTGCTCCCGTCGCGCCGTGGCGGCGGGCGTCGTCGTTCCAGATGCCCTCCGCGACGGTGACCCAGGCCTCGTTTTCGCTGACCTGACAGGCGCCGAAGTTGCCCAGCGTCGCGCCGCGTTCGGCGACGACGACCTGCTCGGTGTCCTTCAGCACGTGCAGCCGTTGCGGGTCGACCTGCGCTGCAAGCAGCGGCGCGCGGTGGCGGAAGATGTGGTCGTTCTCATCCCCCCGCCGCGTGTACGCCAGGAACAGCCCATCCTTCAGCGTGAACCAGTGCTGCTGCGTGTTGTAGCTGCCGAGTTCCGTGCCGTCGTCGAACCGCCAGGGCCGCAGCTCCTCATAGTGCAGCCCGTCGTCGCTGACGGTGACCAGCGCCCCGGCGTCGTGGCGGACCGTCATGTAGTACCGCCCGCCGAAGCGGACGACCGACGGCTCGTGCAGCCCTCTGTTTTCATCGAGCCGATGGATCGTGCCGTGGGAATCGTATGTCAATTCGTTCCCGTCGAAGGTGCAGCGGACGACGGTCACCGCCGAGGGAGCGGACGCGTTGATTCCGATGTAGCAGGGCAGGAGGACCGCGCCGTCCTCTTCGGCCACCCATTGCGCACAGGCGCTGCGGGCGAAGTTGAAGATCTCCTCCTGCGGCATGTCGACGACCTTCCACCTCGTCCAGGAACCGTCGGCCGGGTTGAAGACGGCGTAGGCGGTCTGCTGAGTGCGGGGCTTGTCGTCGAGCTGCGCGCCTGTCTTGCTGTAGCGGACCTGGCAGCCGACGGCGATGACTTTCTTTGTCTGCGGATGCCAGCCGGGGGTCACATCGGCGACTGCGATATCGACATCGGGCGATTCGGCGACCCAGTCGAGTTCCGGCCGCGGGTCGGGCGCTGTCCAGGTTGCGCCGCCGTCGGCGGTGTGCATCACGCTCAGGCCAGAGTAATGATCTGATGTGTAAAGGTGCTTCTGCAGCGTCATGACGGCTCGTCGACCGTCGGTCTCGGTTGTTGCGGGCAGGACGACTGCGCGGGGATGAAACCAGAGGAAGTCGCCGGCGTCGTACTGCAGGGGGACGGTCCGTTTCACATGAAACGGAACGCGCAGCAGGTCGTCAGCCGCAAGAGGTTGGTGACCGGCGACGAAAGTCAGCGTTAGAAGCAGGCAGGACAGGGTTTGCAGAGCCGTTCGGTGACCGCGAGTGATCGTCATTTGATACGCGCCTTCTGATTGCGGAAAACGAATGCCGGCCGATGGTGATGCGCAACTGCCGCAGACCGAGATTGTAGAGGGTCGGGCGGTGCGGCCATACTTGCAGGAGCGTCCTGTTCGTCCGGTTCACTGCGACACTACGACGGCCCACTCCCATGTCCCAGCGGCGGATGATGATCGTGATCGTCGCCGCGTGTGCGCTGCTGGCGACGGTGGAGGTTCCCCTCACATTGCGGCGGCCGCTGACGGCCGATTGCTACATCTTCGATCTCGAATGGCGGACGATGATGCGCGGCGGGATGCTTTACCGCGACATCTTCCAGACGAACCCGCCGGGGACACTGTGGATTCACGCGGCTGTGCGGACTTTGCTCGGCACGAGCAGTGAGGCGTTGCGGGCGGTTGATCTGGTGCTGATGGGGTTTGTGATTGGATCACTGGCCGTCTGGACGAGACGTCTGGGGCGCAACCGACTCACGGCGTGGGTGTTGGCGCTGTTGTTGATCTGGTTCTACGGGTCGCAGTCGATCTGGTGCCAGTGCCAGCGGGACGGCTGGATGCTTAGTTTCGCGATGCTGGCGATGGAAGTTCGCTGGCGACGCGGTGGGTCCAAGATCCAGTCGAGGTTGCGCTGGCATTTGCTCTGCTTTGTGGAGGGCGCACTGTGGGGTTGCGCTGTCTGGATCAAACCGTTTGTGATCGTGCCCGGCGCGGCCGTGTGGCTGGCTGATCGGCGTTCGGCTGAGACAGCGCGATCGCAGTGTGCCGACTTTCCCGGTCTGCTGGCGGGAGGACTTGTGACCGGTGCGCTGGGGCTGGTGTGGATGATCGGGGAAGGGGTGTGGCCGCATTTTCTGGAAGTGAATCGGGAGTGGAACAGCGATTACTTTGCGTCGCGTCAGGCGTCGTGGGGTGTGCTGTTGGCGCTGGCGATTCATTTCGGTCCGTGGAGCCTGTTGCATCTGCTCGCAGTGTGCGCAATGTGGTTGTGGTGGCGGGGACGAACGGATGAAGCGGCCGGCGTTCGCCGGGCGCAGGCGCTGCTGGCGGCGCTCTATGTGGGTTGGACTGCCCAGGCGTTGCTGCTCCAGCATGGGCATGCGTACGTGCACTTGCCGCCGCTGATGATTGCCGCCGCGATTGTCGCGGGAGCGCCGCAGTTAACCGCCGCGCGGTTGTGGCGGCCGGTGTTTGCGGTGTGGGTGTTGGGCGTTCTGTGGATGTCGCCGCTGGCGCGGTTCGAGCATCTGCCGCTGTGGCGACGATGCGTTACGGGCCCGGTCACACCGGAGACGCGCGACAGGCTGCGCGGTCCGCTTGATCGCATCTATCCGGGCGCGCCGGACCTGACGCAGCTTGATGCGGTGGCGGAGTTTCTGCGGTTGGGCGGCGTCGGCGACGGCGAAGTCTGCTGCTACAGTTACTCGACGATGAAACTGTATTGGGAGCTTGATATCGAACCGCCCTGCCGGTTCATCTGTCCCCGGATCTACGCCAACCGGTTCTTCGTCCACCGCCGGGACGATATTGCCGCACTGCTGGAAGAGTCGCCGCAGCGCTACGTGGTTTCGGACCTTGTTCTGGACGGATTTTCCGAGCGGGAGGCGAACGCAGTCGGTCCCGGAGGACCGCTTTCACCGCCGCCGACGTACGACGCGGGTGAACTGGACGGAACGTATCCGTGGTCGCATCCGGTGGTGTTTCGTGCGGGGCGTTACCTTGTGCACGAGGTTCGCGGCGGGATGGGAGAGTTCACGTCGCGCCGGCCGCGACGGAGAGAGGCGGTGAAATAGCCCGGTTTATTCACCACGGAGGCACGGAGACACGGAGACACGGAGGAACTTGATCGTGCTTCTCACAATCACGGCGT
>ERZ869936.2277-NODE-2277-length-11555-cov-3.466174_pt1 | contig 11555 bp, 11 predicted proteins | sample MGYA00520876_ERZ869936 | MGnify/ENA primary metagenome ERZ869936 (study PRJEB32218, sample SAMN09650985) | biofilter metagenome | isolation source: enrty point of leading RO module | place: Saudi Arabia: Thuwal, RO plant located on Red Sea | collected 2016-02-17 ... | reverse complement strand
CCCTGTCCGCAGCTAGCGCCGGCCGATCCTTCGCCTGAGCCGACGCCTTCCGCACAGGCTTCTGATTCCAAGAATGTTGAGCGCAAGATGATGGCCCGGGCCGATGGCGGCGCTCGCGGTGCCCAGTTGCAGAAGCTGCTGGCAGAGGACGATAACGCTGCCGTGAGCGTGTTGGTGCTGCTGGTGCCGGAGGACCGTTTGGACGCGCTGGTGACGATGCTCGAATCGAAGACGGGCCAGTCGCTGGTCCTGGTCAACGAGCAGGGCCAGACGATGCTGGTCAGCCCGCAAGTGGCCAATCGGCGGATGCAGCCGGCGACGCAGTCAGCCGCCTTTGCGCCCAAGGCAGGCGAAAAGTCCGATGCGCTGTCGCCCCAGGCCGACGAACGGGCCAAGACCAAGCTGGCCTTGGATCCCAACGCCGCGTTCGGTAACGCGCCTGAGTCGCTCAAGGATGCCGCGGGAGGACCGGAGCCCGACACGGTCGTGGAGGCGAAGAAAGGCGTTCACCCGGCCAAGCCTGCGCCGACGACGACCTCGCCGAAGGCGGCAACCGATCCGACGGCAACGCCCTCCAATGGCGCGGTGGCCAATCGCCCGAGCCAGGGACAGGCTGACGGCACAACGTCCGGCCCGGCTGGTAAGTCCGAAGCCGAAGATACCGTGGACAACTACGCCGACAAGGAAGTCGCCACCAAGAGCGATCCTGCCAAGCGCGCCGCGGTCAGCCGCGACCGCATCGACACCGATGACGAAGCGAAGCCTCGCAAGGTGATCGTGCGGATCATCATTCGCGAAGAAGCCGCGCCTGCGGAGAAGTAAGTCGTGCTTGTTCTCCGCGTCGCGCTGCTGACCATCGCTCTCCCGATCGGCGGTTGCCGCTGCCTGACCGCCGGCTCCTACTCGACCGGCCCCTCCAAGCATCCCACCGTTCTCACGCTTGATTGCGACGGCACGTACTTGCTTCGCGTGCTTTACACCGATAAGCCTGACGAGCCCGGCCGATGGTGGACGGTCACCAACGATGTCGTCGTCCTTCTGCCCGATGACTCGACACGCGCCGAGCATTACGCCAGCCTGAAGAAGGGACCGCTGAGTAACCTCCGCTTGTCGGATGACCTTCGCGGCGCGATGCCGCGCTGACGGCCTGTGGATTCTTTCGGCTCCGCGCTTTCGACTTGCCGATCTCTTACAATGCCATGATGAGCACACAAGAGGTCACGGACACGACCGACGTTGCCGCGGAAGCGGACAGGGATGAATCGCATGCCTCGCAGGAATTGCCCCTGCGAATCGAGGCGGCGCTGATGGCGACGGACCGCGCCCTGAATGCGGGCCGGCTGATCGAAATCCTTACGCCTCTCTGCGGCAAACTCACGCCCGGCAAGATCCAGAAGGCGATCGACGCGCTGAACGACACCTACGAGCAGACGCAGCGATCGTTCCGCATCGAGCAGGTGGCCGGCGGCTGGCAGATTCTCTCGCTGCCGAAGTACGCCGAGGTCGCCGCCGCCCTGAATAAGACCCGCGCCCAGACGCGTCTGAGCCCCGCGCAGCTCGAGACGCTGGCGATCATCGCCTACAAGCAGCCGGTGCTCAAGGCCGATGTCGAAGCCATCCGCGGCGCGGCTTCGGGCGAGATCATCCGCATGCTGATGGAGCGCAAGCTCGTGAAGATCACTGGTCGCAGCGAGGAACTCGGCCGGCCCATGCTCTACGGCACGACGAAAGCCTTTCTCGAAGTGTTCGGTCTGGCCACGCTGAAGGACCTGCCGAAGGTGGAAGAACTCAAGGGCAAAGTCTGATCACCTATCGCCGCCTTCGGGTCCGCGTCGCGCTGATCAGCCAGCCGATCAGGATCGCCACAACCACGCCGGCCACGACGCCCCAGATCATCGCCTCGAAATGCGGCGCGTTGCCGTAATTGATCTGGGAACTGATGTTCGGATTCGCCAGTCGTTCGCGATCGATCTGAAGTCGAGCGTTCAGGTAATAGACCAGGTGTCCGCCGGCGGCCCCCATCACCAGGCCGACGATCAGCAGGATAAAAAAAAGCAGGCCCGTGTTGGGCTTTCGCTTGAGCCGGGCGATGCGATCGTAGGCATCCTCACCCAGCGATGGCTGCGGACCGTAGCCGTACTGCTCCGAGTCGTACGCCTCGTAGACTTCCTCGCCTGCCGCGGCGGCCGCGAGTTGATCCAGCGGATCAGCCGGCATCGGCGGAGGCGCGGGTGGCGGCGGCGGAGGCGGCGCGGCCTTGGCGGTCTCGCGGGCCTTGGCTTCCTTCGCGCCGGGGATGTCCGGGACGATCGTCACGATCGAGCAAGCCGGGCACTTGACCTTCTTGCCGACGTACCCTTCGGGCACGGCAATCTGACGCTTGCAGCGGTGACATCGAAAGTGAATCATCGTGGGAACGCCCCGAGGGAGGCTAAGCCGCGCGAAGTTAAGGCACGGCGGCAGGCGGGTCAAACGGTGGGAGTCCTGGGTCCAGAGTCCAGAGTCTTGTTGAACCAAAGAACTCTAGTGGCGACGCTTGCCCGAGACTCAGGACTCAGGACGCAGGACTCTGGACCTTCTTGGCCAGCAGTTGATCTTCCAGGCTCTTCATCAGGTCGCGGATCCGGTCGCGGCGTTCATCGTCCAACGACCGAAGGCCGAATCTGATTTCATAGAACTCGTGCGTCAGATCGACGACGGGCATGAATCGGCCGGGATGACTTTCCACCAGCGACTCGGCAAAGTGCATGGGACTCTGCGCCGGCGGGCGGCGGTGGCCGTGTCGTTCGAGCATGTCAAGCATCTGGAGGTAGAACCGCAGCCGGGCGACAAGGCCGCGCCGCTGGGCGTGCGGCAGCTTCGTAAGCTGAAGCGCCGCCAGTCTGCGTCGATGCTGAATCGCCCGCCGCACCAGGCTGACCACGCCCACGAGGATGAACACGAGCGTCACCAGCACGATCGTCAGCGTCAGGGCGTCGAACTTCCACCGGCTGAACATGTCCTTGAAGAAGCCGACCACCGCTCCGATCGGGTTGCTCCGGTCGCTGAAGATCGAGCTGATCTTCTCGCCCAGGTTCGTCAGCACCCGGCTGCGAGTCTCGCCGTCATAGGTCACCAGCGTGTTGAGCCAGGTGAACTCGATGTGCTCGTAAAGATCACGCAGGGCGGTGAACAGGTTGCTGTCGGTGGCGTGACTGGCGGCGACATCCTACGGAGGCGTCGCGTCGAACACCTGCCAGCCGCGATGGCCGCAGTCAATCTCCGTCCAGGCGTGGGCGTGCTTCTCGCGCGCGATGTAGTAACCGCCCACGCTGTTGTACTCGCTGACGCGGAAGCCGGTCACCACCCGCGCCCGCATGCCCAGTGAACGCGACATTGCCGCCAGCGCCGAGGCGAACAGCTCGCAGTGGCCCTGCCGGCTCTCGGTGAGGAACTCGATGATCGGGTCCTGCTTGCCCGAGGGCGTGAAATCCAGCGAGTATCGGTAATGCTTCTGAAGATAACGCTCCAGCGCCCCGGCAAAGGCGAAGTCGCGCGGGTCATGCTCCAGCGCCGGGTCGCGATCCAGCGTGGGATCCTTGAACTCGCCGCGAAGAATCTGAAGCGCCATATTGCGCACCAGCTCCGCCTCCACGCGCCAGCCGCGCGCGTAGTCCACCATGCGGATGTATTCCTCCAAATCCTCCGGATCGGGAGGGATGTCATCCATGTCGCTGATGCGCTCGACATTCAGCTGCGAGAAATGATTCGCCAGGTAGCGGATCTTGTACGAATGGACGCCGCCGGACACGTCGGCGCTGTTGTTGGTCGAGGCGGCAAACTGCTGATCGCGCCGGTTGCCCGAGGCGGCCTTGAGCGTCGTGCTGTGCACGCTCAGCGTCGGGTAGATCGTAAACAGGGTCTGGTGCCGGCCCTGGCGCAGGGTGATCTCGGCCTCCTGGACTTCCGCATCATTCGGCGGCGCGGCGATGTTGATCAGCAACCGGCCGCTCACCTGCGGATAGCCCACGTCGCTGCGGCGAATCGTTCGCCCGCGCGACCACGTCTGCGTCAGGCTGTTGTACCGATCCAAAGACGCCCCGCGCAGGAGGAAGTAAGGCTGCCGCTCCTGCACCGTCATGTTCAGCACGACTTCCCGGCTGCCTTCGCCCGGCGGCAATCCGCCAAGCTGCACTTGCGAGGTGAATCCCGTCTGGGCGCGCTGCAACAGTGCCGCGATCTGCGTTTCGCTGAACCGGCTGGTGCGCGGCAGCGTGATGAACAGCATCGCCGCGACGATGCCGCAGATCCCGCCGATCAGCATCGCCATACCGCGGAACTGCCAGCGGTAGCCGCGCGTCGTGACCGCCTTGGGTCGGGCGCTCTCCGCGGACTGCGGCGCCGCGAGTTTGTTCACCTCGGCCACTTCATCGCTGGTCGTCTTGAATTGGAACAGCAGGATCGTGAACAGCGCGACGACGCAGTATGCCGCCAGCAGCATGCCGAAAATCAGGTTCACGCTCAGGATGCTCGCGCCGACCATCTGGAGCAGGCTCAGCACGAGGATCAGGCCGTACTCGCGATTGCTCTTCTTGCCGTAGAGTTGAAGGATCTGCAGCCACATAGTGAAGTGGCCCATGGCGATAATGACCTGCCCCTCCTGGATATACATGTCCACGCTCAGCCAGGCGACGGCCAGCAATGCGGCGATGTTGAGCACCCACTGCGGCAGCGGCTTGCCGGCTGGACCTTCAACGACGTACCACGACAGCGCAGTAAGCGTGCCGGCGATCAGCAAAAGGCCGGGATCGCCGCCCGGCTCAGCCATGCAGAGCGCAACGATGCCCAGCAGCACCTCGATGAACACGAGCCGGCGGAAGAGGTAGACGACGTTCACTTGATCGCCTCCTCGGGTTCGGGTGTCGGGTGTCGGGTGTCGGGTGTCGGGTTTGAAGACGCCAGCAGTGGATCACCCGGCGCATGCTTGCGGAGCATGGCGAACTGCGCATCGACATCCTGCCGGCGGGAGAGCGCCGTCTCCGGCGCGGCGAGCATGGCGCTCATGCCTTCCTCGGCCTCGCGCACGTACTCCTTCAGCCGCGCCGCGGGCAGGACCATGCACCGTCCGCCGAGCATCGAGCGCTGCGACATGCCCGGATGCACCAGCACCGAAGGCTCGGCGAGCATGACCGGTTCGCCCTCGGCCGGCACATTCAAATCCAGCGCCGCCAGCGCCTCGAGCAGCCGCGTGCGGTGCGGCAGGCTGTGATGCAACGAGTACGAAGCGCAGCGCGGCCCGCGCACCATCAGGCCCACCTGGTAGCCGTAGAAGTAGGCATCGCAAATGAGCGACGCGGCGAGGCTGATCGCGCGTTCGACCGGATCATTGGGGTCAGGCCGTCGATCATCCCTGCGTCGCGAGTTATCGATTCCTTTGGGCTTCTTGCCGGTCTCCTGCGCGGCGGTCTGTTGAAGCAGTTCATCGGCGCTGTGAGCCTCCGCGATCGCCTCGGGCGAGAGATCGAGCATGAGCATGATTTTCGGCGGGGCTGGATGTGTGAACTCGCGCGACATCAGGTCGCCGGTGCGGGCCGAGTGTTTCCAGTCGATGTTCTTGAAGCTGTCACCGTAGCGATACGAACGCAGGCCGAAGAACTCCTCCTGGCCGCCGGCCTGCGAGCGCGCCTTGCGGCCGGTCGTGTCATGCTTGGTCAGGCGGCCGAGCAGTCGGCGGTTCACGCGATACAGTTTCGGATAGACGACGACTTCATCCTGCTGCTGGACTTCGAGCACTTTGCGGATGACGCCGAAGGGAAACGACGTGCTCAGCTCGATGCGCTCGAACGTGACCTTGCCGCGTTTGAGCGGCCAGGCGATGGCCTCAGCCTGGATGGTTTCGCGCGGCCCCAGGTGCATGATCCAGCCGATCGGCTGCCCGCCGAGGCGCTGCGGGTTCTCGGCGACGGGGCCTTCCTTTCGCCAGCTTCGCCGGCCTTTGCCCCAGTGCTCGCGAACGACGAGGTTGAACAGCGGTATCACCCGCCGGCGATTCTCGATGCGGTAGCGGATGATCATCGGCTCGCCCACGACGCCGTGTGAGGGCGGCAGGCGCGTGATCGTGACCTTGCGCATCGCGCGGATCGAGAGCAGGATCGATGTGACCAGCCCGCCGACCATCAGGCCGAAGGAGAGGAACAGCAGGTTCGCCTGCGTGTAGACCGCCGCGCCAAAGATGAGCACGGCCACGATGCCGTAAACCATGCCGCCCGGGCCGATCTGGATGCGATGACGGATCATGGGACGACCAGGTAATGGATACGCGCGTCGCCGATGCGGGCGGGCTCAATCGAACTGCCGCTTGTTGCGTTCGAACTCGTCCAGCAGTTGGTTGGGACGCTGGACGCGGCGATTGCCCGGCGCGAGCATGATGAGCAGGCGCTCGCCCGACCCGGGCAGCGGCGCGGTGATATCCGCATCACTGAAGCCGGGTGCCGACGCCATGACCCACACTTCATACTGAAGCACGCCCGCGCCAGGTTCATCGACCGGCACGGCAAACTCGCCCAGCGCGTTGGGAAACGTCTGGCCGAGGTACCGGTTGCGAAGCGAATTGGGGTCGAGAAGCACAGTTACGGCCGCTTCCTCGATCGGGCTGCCCTTGGCGATGCGAGGGTCGTCATCGTCAACGACTTCGATCTTGGACTGCGAGCCATAAACGACGACGCCGCGCAGCTTGTACGTCGTGCAAGCCGGCAGCAGGGCGAACAGGGTCAGGACGAGTGAGATTTGAAAGGGTTTCATTGCTTCTATTGTAGCGGCGAGCGGGCCTCTACCGGGGGCCGGGAAGAAAGGTCAGCGCCAGGCCGATGACGATCGCCAGTGCGACGCCGACGAGGATCAGGATGGCGACGATCCTCATCGCGCGGTGCGGCTTGCGGGTCTTGTCGGCTTCAGGCGCAAAGTCGCCCGCCTGGCCGCGAAAGTGCAGGCCGCACTCGGGGCACATCGTGCCGGCCGCGGGAACCAGCGCATGGCAGCGCGGGCACGGCACGGTCGAGGCCTTCCCCTCGCGGTAGTCGCTGAGCTTGAAAGAGTCCTTGGCCACGCGTCACCAAATAAAAAACGGAACGGAATCTCGATCGGCGTCAGCGACGTTCAACCCGCGCCGATGCGATCAGCGCGTGACCGTCTTTGGCTGTTTCGCTGCCGATCCGGTTCCGTTCCGTCACTGCTCTCTTGGACCTTCGCTTGTCTTCTCCCTCTGCTTCGAGGGCAACCCCTGAACAGTCGGGGTGAATGTGCATCAAAAGGGCGGGCGGCGGCTGGTCTAGCGATCGGACGGATGATCGTCGCGGGGCCTGATACCCCGTTGGACTTGTGTTGCTTTCGCTCCGAGCCTTCGGGCCCGTCCTTGTGCGTCATTCTACCGCGCGACGGAAAGACGCCAAGAACTATTTGACCTAAACCGATTCAACGGTGATTCGGCTGCCTTCAATACGCACGATGCGCACGCGCCTGCCCGTGTCGATCCAACCGCCGAGGCTTGAAACATCAACATCGCGTCCGTCAAACCGCGCCCGGCCGGATGGCCGCAACTCGGTAATCGATCGTCCTTCGTCGCCGACCTTCACATGCCCGCTGCCCACAGCCTCGGAGCCGGACAGTTCTCTCCGCGCCGCGGCGATGCGCGGGTCTTCGTCGGCGTTCTCCACTTCGTCGCCTTCGCTGTTGACCGGCCGGCGCTCGAGCCGGGGATCAGGCGTCGGGTTGTTCGACGCCACCATCGCCTTCTGGCTCGACTGAAGCGCAAGCCGATCGAAGAGCGGGAACGAACCGTGATGCCGAATGAGAAGCACCACGCCTATACCCGCGACGATCATCGCGCCGAAGGTCCAAAGGATGGATCGCTGCAGGTCGCTGACCAGTCCCGGCGTGTAGTTGGGCAGGTTGCCGCCCATCGGCACGACGGACATGATCAATCCGGCGAGGATGGCGACGACGCCCGACAGGCCCAGCACACCAAAGCCCGGCGTGACGAAGATCTCCACGAGCAATAGGATGATGCCCGCCAGGATCAGCAGCAGGTGCCAAAACTCTGATAGGCCCACGAGCATCGGCGAGACGATCAGCAGGAACAGCGCGCTGACACCAATGATGCCAAACACGCCGAAGCCGGGGATCATGCCTTCGACGGCGATGCCGATGACAAAGATGATGATGAGTGCGAAGCGGACCGGCCACCAGATTAGGAAACTCGCCATGGTCTCAGACCATGTCTCATTCACGCGCACGACTTCCGATGCGCCCAGGTACGCCTTGATGTCCTGATCGGTGGCGAACGTGCCTTCCAGCGCCAGACCGTATTTGATTGCCTGTCGCGTGGAGACGGTCAGCAGCGTGTTGCCGGCATGGACTTCCTCGACGAGCTTCCACTGCCCGCGGTCGGCTTCGGTCGCCAGGTCGCGCACGGCGCCGCCGACGTCCACATCATCGCCGCCAGTCGCATTGTTCAGCAGGTCTTTCAGGGCGTCGGCAATGTTCACGCGCGACTTGCCTTCGACCATGATCTGGTAGTCCACATCGTTGACCAGCAGGCGGCGCGGGCTGCCGTCAATCTCCTTCTCGGTCTTGTGCTCGACGAGATACACCTTGGGCCCCAGCACGGCCATCGCCTGAAACAGGGCATAGGGGTAGCCGTTGTCCTGAGCGTTCTCGCGGAACTCTGAAAGCAGCGGACTGAGAATCTTGGCGCGTTCAGTCGGCGCCAGGCTGCCGCCTAAGGCATTGATCGGGGCGCAGTCACCCGTGGTGCCTGCTGGGGCCATGATGATGTGATCGCAGGCCGACGCGATGAGGATGCCGGCCGAGTAGGCCTTGTCATTGACCCAGGCGATGGTGGGAATCTTTGCGCCGCCGGCCGCCTGGATCTTGCCGCGGATGAACTTGCAGATCTCCAGTGCCGTGTCGAGCTGGCCGCCGTAGGTGTTGATTTCAAAGACGATGACCTGCGCGCCGACGGCGATGGCGCGCTCGACGCGCCGCTTCATGCTGTCGAGCGTGAACGGGTAGACATTGCCCTCGACGGGGATGATCATCACCTTCGAACCCGAAGGCAGCGGCACGGTGTTGCGGCGAAGGAGCACCTCCGGCTTTTGCGGCGCAGGTGACGTCACGGGCGACTTAGGCGCGGCATCGTCACCCTTGGGTACGCCATCGGGTCCCTGTGCTAATGCCGGCGCGCCTGACGAAACGAGCGCATTGCCCATCGCCAGGAGCGCGAGGGCGACCAACATCACCATGCGTCGGAGGCAAACATTCATCGTGCTCGATTATACGCCCAGCGGCCGACGAGACCCGAAGGGGGCGCCCTGGGCGTCGGCTTAGTTAGCTTTGCACTGCCGGTATCAGTGCAACGACGCCGTTGCCTGCGATTCATACTTCCACAGCTTCAGCTTCACTTTCGGCAACTCGGCGACCTGCTCAGCCTTGGCCGCCGGTGAGCTGGCGTCGAGCCGGCTGATGAGATAGATCGTCGTCCGCTGGCGCGCGGCCACGTCGTCAATGTCCCGCGCGGTGATCGAGCGAATCTCGCACTGGGCGTACAGCAGCACCGCCGGCTCCAGCGTCACCGGGCCATGCTCATCGCCCTGAAGCGCGTACACCGGGTGGTTGTTTGTCAGCTTGCGGATCTTGTCCGCATCGTGACGGATCGCGCTGCGCGCCATGTCGCTGTTGGCCGCGGGAATCGCCACGACGGCCGAGAGCAGCAGCATCCACGCCGCGGTGATGCCCAGCGTCCAGCCCGGGTATTGCTTGATCGCCATCCGCAGCCCGACGACCACCAGCGTGATCAGCACGATCATCAGCCCGATCGAAAAGCTCCAGTGCATCTTGGTGAACACCGCCTGCTGGAACCAGCCATAGTCCACGAACGGCTCGGGCCAGGAAATGAACAGCGGCGCCAGGATCGACACGATCAAGAGCAGCAACAGGTGTGACCACCGCAGCCATCGCCATGAGCGCGCGAACCGCCCTTCGGCGGCGAGGCTCGAGTAATGCTGGAACAACACACCGATCATCACGGCACCGGCCGGCGCCAGGGGCATCCAAGCAGCCACATCACTGGACTCCGGCTGCAAGAGAAGGAACAGCGTCACCAGCAGGAACCACGAGAAGCCCAGGAACAGCCGGGTACGCGAACCTTGAGACGACGTGCTGAAAGGCTGCGCCATTGACGCAAACAGCCAGAACGACCAAGGCAAGAGCGCGACAAGCACGAGGCCAAGCCGGGTCCACAGGTTTTCAAATAGGTTCACCAGCAGCTTGCCGCTCAGGGGGCGATGATCGCGCCACCAGTTCACGGCCGCGTCGGCATCGTTCTCATAAAGCAGAGCGGTCCACGGCACAACGACGAGCACGCCGATGATCGTCGCCGCCAGCAGTCCCATCAGGTGCCCGCGCCGATGCGGACACAGGAGCAGCAGCAACATGATCGGTCCGCCGACGGTCACGATGACGAACGGTCCCGAGACCAGCGCCGCCAGCCCGAACGCTAACCCGCAGATCACCCAGCCCAGGAATTGTCTTTCGATCGTGGGGCTTGAGCGCAGCGGCCGAATCGCCCACAGCGCGGCGGCGATGGCGACCATCGTCCATGTCGCCTGGTGAATCGGCACGCTGGCGAGGCGCGCGTGCCAGATGAACACGGGGTTGGCCGCGCACACCAGCGCGGCGAACACGCCGGCGCGCATGCCCGCGATCGCGTAACCCGCCCAGAACACCGCGCCGATCAGCAGCAACCCGAGCATCGCCGAGCAGAGCCGGGCGTACTTGATCAGGTCCACCGTGTTGACCGAAGCGCGCCATGTCGGCTCGACATACGCCATCTTCAGCTCGACGCGCTGGCCCGCCGCGAGCACGATCGCGTCGCGCGCCTCGGCATCAGGTGCGGGTGACGCCTTGGCCTTGGAAGGATCGGCCGGCGGAATCGAAAGCTCGACCTTCACCTGGCCCCACTTCAGTTCGCTCTCGGCCTGCGCGACGATGAGCTGCCTCGCCTGCCCGATCGTCTTGTCCTGGTAGCTGATGGGCTTCAGCGGCGCAGGCAGCGGCATCACGCCGTCGTCGCCGAGCGTGAACTGTGCATCCTTCGTGCTGATCGGTTTGCTTGCCAGCAGTTCGTACACGGCAAGCTGCGTCCACGTGACGCCCGGCGGCTCGCGCCACTGGCTGCGGCCGTTGTAGTGCGGCACCATCGTGCGGATGAACGGCTCGCCGGCGGCGGCGGGGGAGTTGAAGCGCGTCCAGGTATGAATCGAAGTCGCCAGCGCCTTGGCCTCGGCGTCATCGACGACCTCGGGGCGATAGAGATCGATCAGAATCGCCGGCGCCGCCGCCAGCATGCAGAGCAGCGCGATCAGCCAGGCGAGCAGCCCGGCCTTGCGATGCGGCGGGTCCGCCAGCGTTCGCGCGGGAGCCGCCGCCGCAGGACGGGGTCGAGATGTCGAACCGTTTTCCATCGCCAGCGAGCCCACATCTCCTCCGGCCTAACAGTGTAACGGGACGGGCTAACGGCG
>ERZ869936.2275-NODE-2275-length-11565-cov-18.538662_pt1 | contig 11565 bp, 6 predicted proteins | sample MGYA00520876_ERZ869936 | MGnify/ENA primary metagenome ERZ869936 (study PRJEB32218, sample SAMN09650985) | biofilter metagenome | isolation source: enrty point of leading RO module | place: Saudi Arabia: Thuwal, RO plant located on Red Sea | collected 2016-02-17 ... | reverse complement strand
TTGTTGAAGTGTAGCGACCGGGTGACCGGGGCTGGACTGAGCGAGGCGAAGGAAGCCCCGGTCGTGTAACCGAAGACGTGAGACTGCGGAAGAACACTTCAGACGACCGGGGCATCACTCAGGTTGGCGAAGCCCGCTGGAACCCGTGTGCAATCTCTCGCCGGCCGTTTCTCTACAGACGAGAAACCGCGTATGATTCTGCGAACCTGCCCAGCGCGGCCGACGGCCGCAACCAATGTAGCCGACTCGCTCCGCCGAGTCGGATGTCCACGACATGGAGTCTGCTGGACATGCAATCTGCGCGTGACGCGAAGATTCGCACCGTGGGCAGCACAGAGAGCCTGTTTGTCGTCCACGGCAGGACGGTCGATGAGACGCTGTGAAGTCGTCGGCCGATTCGCCGAAAGGCTTGGGAATGTCCGAAAAGCGTGAAGGTTCCGAACCGCCCAATCGGCCGGCGCTCTCCTCGCGTGAGTTGTTACAGGAAACGACCCGCACGACGAAGGTGACTGCGGAACGCATCGTCGCCTTCCTCACCGCCCCCTCCTCCCGGTCGCTCGTTCGCACCGGGGTGATCATCCTCGCGGTTTTCACCTTTGATCTGATCCTGCCGCTGGGAATCACTGCAGCGGGGCTCTATATGGCGGCCGTGCTCTCGGCCGTGCCGATCCCGCATCGCCGGGCCGTCGTCGCCACCGCTGCGATTTGCAGCGTGCTCGTGCTTGCCGACTGGTGCTTCGGCGCCGCAAACGGAGCGGTCGAGATCTGGTACGTGGTGATCAACCGCTTGATCAGCCTGGGGGTCATCTGGAGCACGGCCCTCATGGCGGGCGCCTGGATTGAGATTCAGCGCCGCCAGGCGGAGCAGCTTCAGGAAAACCGTTTGCTGCACCAGGCGATGTCGCTCTCCGCCATCACGGAATCGTTTGATGAGGCGCTCGGAAGCTGCATGCAGGTGATCTGCGAGATCACCATGTGGCCGATCGGGCATGTCTATCACTACGACGGACGATCGAAACGCCTCGTTCCCTCCGACATCTGGACGATCCCCGACGGTGACGAATTCACCCGCTTCCGGCGTCAGACCATGGAGACCCATTTCGGCAAAGGCGAAGGTGTCCCCGGACGGATCTGGGCGGCGGGGGAGCCGTTGTGGATCAGCAAAATCGAGGATCCTCGGATCGATCAGACGGACGAAGACTCTCCGCTCGTCCAGGGAGCGTTCGGCTTTCCGATTATCGTCGACGGCGAACCGCTGGCCGTGATCGAGTTCTTTGCATCGTCCGACGCCGCGCCGGACCCCCAGCTCCTGCTGCTGGCCGGGAGCGCGGGAGACCAGCTAAGCCGCGTCGCCGAGCGTCGGTTGTGGAGCGAGGAACGGGCGCGGACCGCCGCCATCGTCGACTCGTCCTACGATGCGATCATCGGCAAGGATCTCAACGACCGCATTATCAGTTGGAACAACGGCGCAGAGGTCGTCTACGGATTCTCGGAGGAAGAAGCGATCGGCCAGAGTATCGCATTGATCCTTCCCGACGGGATGAATGAGGAGGAACCGACGATCGCCGACGCCATCCGCCGCGGCCGCCGCTTGTCGCAATTTGAAACGACTCGGCGGCGAAAAGACGGCTCGCTGATCGACGTCGCCGTGACCGTTTCTCCCATCCTGGACTCACGCGCGCGAGTCATCGGCTCCTCCACCATCGAACGCAACATCACCCTCCGCAAGCGCCGTGAGCAGGAGTTGGAAACTGCGCAACGCGCCGCAGAAGCGGCCAACCGGGCGAAGAACGAATTCCTCGCGAATGTCAGCCACGAACTGCGCACTCCCATGAACGCCGTCTTGGGCATGCTCAATCTCGCGCTCGATGAAGAACTGGAGACAGACACCCGCGATTATCTCGAAACCGCACGAGATTCGGCCCAGACGCTGCTCTATCTGCTCAACGACCTGCTCGATTTCTCGCGCATGGAGGCGGGGCGTTTTGAGTTGGATCGCGACCCGTTCGACCTCCGCAGCACAATGGACGGCGCGGTCCGTGCGATGTCGGTCTACGCCAGCGAAAAGGGACTGGAACTGACCTGCCACGTCGGGCGCGACGTCCCGAACCAACTGCTGGGAGACGCCCATCGCCTCAGGCAGGTTGTCATCAATCTGGTCGGCAACGCGGTGAAGTTTACGGAGGAAGGTGAGATCGCGATTCGAGTGAGCGCGGGGGCGCTCGATGCGAATCGAGTCGAACTGCAACTGGCGGTGAGCGATACCGGAAGCGGCATCTCCGCGGAAGATCAGGAACGGATCTTCGCCCCGTTCACACAGGCGGACTCTTCAACGACGCGCCAGAAAGCGGGCGTCGGGCTGGGACTGGCGATCTGCAACGAACTCGTCCGGAAAATGGGAGGCCGGATTCGCCTCGAAAGCGAAGTCGGCCGGGGATCGACCTTCCATTGCACAATGTGGTTCGACGTTCTCGAAGACGAGGATACGTCGGAGGTCGTTCCCGAACTGGCGAATCTGCCGGTCCTGGTGGCCGACGACAATCCAACGAATCTTCGCATTCTCAGCGAAGCGCTCTCCGCCTGGTCGATGAAACCGGTCGCCGTCGACTGTGGGCAGGCCGCGCTGGAGTGTGTCCGGCGACAGGAGGCGGCAGGGCAGCAGTTTCCGCTGATTCTCGTCGACGCCGTCATGCCGGACATCGACGGATTCACGCTGATCGAAACCCTCCAGCAGCGGGCACAAGAGCAGAACGGCTCGCAGACGATTCTGATGGTGAATGCGACCGATCGAAAGATCGTGCGGGAACGCGCCGCCGACCTCGACATCGCGGCGGTGCTCGAGAAGCCGGTCACGCAATCCAAGCTGCTCGACGCTGTGATGACCGCACTGCAAGGGCCGCCGCTCGAGCGCGAGTTTGACAGTCGTATCCGCACGGCTCAACGGTCGCTGCGGGTGCTTGTTGTCGAGGACACGCCCGCGAACCAGAAGGTCATCCGCGCGATTCTGGAGAAGCGCGGCCACGAGGTGCATCTGGCCAACAACGGCCGCGAGGGAGTCGACGCCGTCGCAGGAGGCCGTTACGACGTCGTCGTCATGGACGTGCAGATGCCGACGATGGACGGTCTGCAGGCGACGCGCGCGATCCGTCAGTTGACTTCCAAGACCGATCGGTCGGTCCCGATTGTGGCGATGACTGCCCATGCCAGGCGGGAAGACCGCGACAAATGCATCGCCGCCGGCATGGACGCCTACATCTCGAAACCAATCGACGCGGAAGAGCTGATCAAGCTCGTCGAGACCGTTCATCGCACGCCGCTGCCTGTCGAAGACGGTTTCACAGCCTCCAGCGATTCTCCGAAAAGTCCGGGAGGGTCTGCGGACCGGGCGGCCCCCGTCATCAACATGGATGCGGCCCGGGCCAGAATGGGAGGCGATGATGCGCTCCTTGCCGACATGGCCGTCATGTTTCTGGAGGACGCCCCGAAGCTGCTCGGCGAACTGGCGGAGGCGATGCGCGCGGAAGATTCGGAAACCGTGCAACGGGCCGCACATAGCCTGAAGGGCCTGGCCTCCACCTTCAGCGCCGCACACGCCGTCGAAGCGGCCGCCGAGATGGAAGCGGCGAGCCATGACTCGAATCACACGTCGCGTGACCGACTGTATTCCGCATTACAAGAGTCGATTGAACAAGTGGCCGAGGCGCTTAAAGCCTCCCTGCCGCTGGAGAACGTCCCGACCGACGAATGAACCTCCCTGGATTCGTCGCAAGTGGTGCGCCGCGCAGCGACGATTGCCAGTCAGTCAACGGACGCCCCTTGTACAAGGGCAGAAGAAGAACGACCGTGACCGTCCCGTGTCTTGTCGCCGAGATTCACCCCCTTCCGGGACTGTTGCTCGCCCTCGCAGCGGTCTCCGTAATCGCATTCTTTACAGCGCGGCTTCTGACGCGACGCCGGCGGAACATCTGGAAAAGATTGGGGCGTCGCCGCCGTTTGAAGTACGACCTTCAGCCGGAGGGTCCGCGCCTCAGTGGAACCATCAACGGTCGCTCCGTCGAACTGGCAGCCACGCAACAGGGCTCCGACACGGAGGCGGCAATCGCCGTCGTTCACGTCTCTGTGGAATTGCACGATGCGCCCCCGGAAATGACGGCTGAGGGAATCCCCGGCTTCGTCGGTCATCTGGCGGCACTCGGCCAGGAACGCATTGAACTGGGAGCCCCGGAGTTTGATCGGGATGTGCTAATCCGGGGGGCCGATGAATCTTTGGTCCGCGCCTATTGGACTGAGAGCAGACGATCTGCGTTCCTGGATCTGGTCCGCTCCGAAACGGGCGATCAGGTGATGCTGCGCAACGGCCGGCTGGAGTCGGAATTGCGGGAGATCGTCAGTGAACTGGAAACCCTCGACGGTATTCTGAACTCGCTTCTTCGCACGGCGGAGCAAATGGATCTGGCCGACTGAAGGCTCCCCGGAAACTGAGCACCTCGGGAAGCTCCAGCCGAGCCGGATCCGCTGGTTGGTCACCACCCGGCCTGGGCGATCAGCAATCGGGGGCGCTCCCCCTTTCCGGGTGGGGCTGAATGCTCTCTGACGTCGCAAGTGCGTTGCAAGGTCTTGCATAGAAAAAGGTTGTGGCGAACAACTGGCAGGCACCAGACCGGGAAATGCCGGCTTCTGGGCCCGGCATGCGCATTGCGTCATTCAGCCATGCGACACTCTCCCGTCATCAGGATCTTCACCGACATCATGCAATGCCGGTTTCCTCAACGTACATCCATTTCCTCCAGGCGTTGAATGTGATCAACGCATCACTTCAGGCGAACCGCGACTCGGCCGCGCTCAATCCATTGATCCGAGCCAGCAAGTCGACTTCCACAGGCGGCGAACTGGCCGTCGCGATCCACGCTGACGGTTCCGACGAACCGCACGACTTTTTCACAATTCGCCTGCAGAACGGCTTGTTTGTCCTCGTCTCGCACGATGCGGAAGAACGGGCAACGGCCTGGAAATTTTCGGAAGGCGACTTGAAAGAGATCGCCCGCAACCCGCGAAAATACATCGATAACCCGGCACTCCTGGCCGCGGAATGGATGAGGCGTCGCGTCAGCGTCTCCGCGTGAAGCGGGCGAAGCTCGGCGTGCGGCCGTCAGTAGGCTGGCGGACTGCCGAAACGCTACACTTCGGTGCTCGCCGAAGTTGGAACCCTTTGCGGCCTGACCGCCGGGGAAGCAGAAACCATGACCCCTGTGCAAGTGGCGCACAACCTGTTTGAATCGAATCCGAAATCGTCTCCCAGCGATGTCCGCAAGCTGGCGGAGAAGTGGTCTCGCGATCCCGAGTTTCTGGACAACGTTGTGGCCCACTACACCGTCATGCGGATGAAACGAACCCGCTTTTCGGAAGACGCCGTCGTCGACGAAACCGGCGATTGAAGCCTCACACTGATTCACCGGCGTCCCTCGGCATTCGTGCCTGGCGGCTTCCTGGCTCAAACTCCGTATTCCCGCGAGCGCGCTGTCGTTGTGCGGTTCTCTCCGACTGCCGAGCCTACGGGAAATCCCCTATCTTACCATGCGGGTTCCGTCGGAGGCCCTTCGGAAGCGGATTTGCGACGCTTGGTTCAGCAAGGTTCCAATTCTCAGCCCGGCGTCGTCGGGATTCACACACACTGGAGATCGACAATGCGACCAACCCTCTTGCTGACCGGCGTTCTGATGTGCGGCCTGACTGCCGTCCCCGCTGAAGAACCTGTGGTGGAGCCCGAGGAGGAACTCGTGATTGACCCGGCGTCGGGCATTCACTTCGATTCGGACAATCCAGACGCTCTCCTGATCCGGGAGGTGGTGCCCGGTTCCCCGGCCGCGCGAGCGCGAATTCAACCAGGGGACACGATCGTCAGCATCGACGACGAGACGTTCGCCTCGGCGGAGGAGGTGGAAACGCGGCTGGCGACGCTGCAGGGAAAGCCGGCGACGGTGATTGTCCTCCGCGACGGGCGCGAACGGGCCGTGATCTATGTCAACGAGGTGGCCGATGTCGATACGTTCCAGGTGCCGATTCCCAAGTACGGGCAGCCGGCCGGAATCGGCGTGAAGATCAAGGGGAACGACGAAGTGCTCGTGCTGGCCGTGTGGGACGGGAGTCCGGCCGACCGCGCGGGAATTCTGCCCGGGGACCGACTGCTGGCCGTCAACAACGTCGACCTGCGGGGCACCGACGCCTTTGTGGCGGCGATCGCCGCGCATCAGGCGGGGGAACCGGTCGAGATCATGCTTCGCCGCGGAGACGTGCAGCAGGAAGTGATCGTGGAACCGGAGCGATGGACGCTGGCGTTCGACGAGGAACCGGAGTTTCTGGAAGGCTGGCGCGAGCGGCGGACCGCCCGCCGCGGTTGTTACGACTTCGATTACGGGGCCGACTATGCGCTGCTGGAACGCGAGTACGAAATGCAACTGGAACGGCACGAAGCCGAAATGGAGTTGCTGCGGACGGAGTTGAAGCTTCTTCGCGCGGAACTCGCGGAAACGAACGCCCGGCTGGCCGACCTGCAAGCCCGCGCAACGCCGGTCGAGGTGGAGTCGACCGAATAAGCGTGCAGTGCGGCGGCGTTCCTGTTGGCACCACGTCAAGCGCCGCGGGTGGTGGGCGGTCGTCTGGTTGTTTGAGGTTTGGAACCTGGTCCGTAGAGTTGCCTCTCGTTTTTGCGGGGGTTCGGGGCAAGTCTTTAAGTCTTTAGGGAAAAGTGTGTCAAGGAATTGCTTCACCGGGTGTTTGAGGAGCATGGCAGCCGGCGTGGCGTTGATGGCTTGCGTTTGGTTGTCCACCTGACGGTGAGCGGTGCGCAGGACGGCAGTTTCGGCAATTCAACACAGAGTCACTGAGGATACACAGAGGGGGCACGGAGTGTGGGGATGGCGGATCGAGTTTTCGGGGCGCGGCTTGTCGGGTTGGGGGGACACAGAAGGGAACGAAGGGAAGGAAGGCTGTTGGTTGTGAGGGGGTCTCTCGCGGAGGCGGAGAGACATGGAGAGACGTTGGGGGATGAGGGATCGCGCGGCGCAGCGCGGTCGTGGCTCATGCAGGCGGAGTTGACTGGCGCCACTGGCTCTGCCAGTGCGAACCAGATAGGACATCTACTCAAGGCTGTCAGTTACACACAACTCGGCCGGGGCCTGGCGCCGAGAAACGGGGCCCAGGGGATTCTCGAATAGGACACAGATTCTCACGGATTTGGCGGATCAGCACCGATTTTGCGGGGTGTTCCTCGAGAGATGGCAGGGCCGAGACCGCATCGATTCAGGCGCGCATGGCGTCGACACGCAAGAAAGCAATCCGCGAAAATCAGTGCAATCCGTGGTCATCCGCGTTCCATTCGAGACTCTTGTGAAGCGACCTGAACGAGAGCAGATTTCTCACGAGTTATGTGTAAACGACAGCTACTCAAGGACACATTATTCTTCGGCGGGTTGGTCGGCGGTGCATTGTTCGCGGATGGCTTCGATCAGGCCGGTGCTGGCGGCGTCCTTCTGGAGATAGGCTGACGCGCCGGCCTGCCGGATGGCGAGGCCGAGGTCGTCGGCGTCGTGCAGGGAGAGGCCGATGATGACCGTGTCCGGAAGCTCTTCGATGATTTCGCGGGTGGCTTCGATGCCGTTCTTGTGCGGCATGCTGATGTCCATGACGATGACGTCCGGGCGCAACTCCCGAGCGCGTTCGACCGCTTCCTCGCCGTCGGCCGCTTCGCCGACGACCTGCATGTCGGACTCGTTCGCGAGGATCCGGGAGAGGCCTTCGCGGACGATCCGGTGATCGTCGACGATGAGGATCTGCAGCGGGTCTTCCTCTCCGATCGGCCGGAGGGGCTTGTCGCTCCTGGTTCCGGGAGGTTGCCGGAGCGCCGCGATCTGTTCCCGCTGATCGGCCAGGGGAATGGAAATCGTAAATGTGGCGCCCCGTCCGGGGGCGGCTTCGATCTCGATCGTGCCGCCGAATGCGTCGATGCGTTCGCGGATGCTGAACAGGCCGAACCCGTCGCTTCGGTCGCGAACGGCTTCGGGATCGAAGCCGTGGCCTGAATCTGCGACGTGGACGTGCAGGTGCTCCTTGTTCCGTTCGACCTTGAGCGTCGCCTCGTCGGTGCCGGCGTGCTTGACGACGTTAAAGAGCAACTCGCGCGAGGCTTCGAAGATGACGGTGCGGGTGTCCTCGTCGAGCGCGTCGAAATCGCCGTTGCACTCCAGTTCGACTTCGAGCCCGTGCTGATTGTGCATGTGTCGGGCGAGCCAGCCGAGGGCGTCGGCCAGCGTTCCCTCCTGCACGACCGGCGGGCTGAGTTCGCTGACGAGGGAACGGGACTTGCGGAGCGCCTCGTCCAGCAGTTCGGCGACGTCGTCCATTTCCTGGCCGGAGGCCATCTCTTTGTTGCGGGGCAGCCGCATCTTGATCGCCACGAGGATCTGTTGCAGGTCGTCATGAATGGCCTGGGCGAGCCGCTTACGGGCCCGCTGCTCGGCATGGGCCAGTTGCGAAGCGAGTTCGCGGAGGTCGGAGGCGCGTTTGCGGGCGACGGCGGTCCGTTCGGCGACTCTTTCCTCGAGGCGGTCGGCCCATTCCTGCAATTGCTTTTCGGAGCGGCGGCGGGCTGTGATGTCGTGGGCGATCACCGACGCGCCGATGATCTCTTCTCCAGGTCCGTGGAGGGGGGAGACGGTGAGCAACACGTCGATGAGCGATCCATCCTTGCGCTGGCGGACCGTTTCGAACTCTTCGACGACCTCGCCGCGGCGGATCCGCTGGAGAATCTCGCGCATCTCGTGCTTTCGGTCCTCCGGCATGATTCGGCTGACGAGCTGTCCGATCATCTCCTCGCGGGTGTAGCCGTACATCCGCTCGGCCCCCGCATTCCAGTCGGTGATTCTTCCTTCGAGGTCTTTGGCGAGGATGGCGTCATGTGAGTGCTCGACGATGGCGGCCAGCCGCGCCTGGGTGAGTCCGGCCGAAAGCTGGGCGGAGTTGTCCTCGATCATGGCGTAGTAACCGATCACCTGCTTGCGCGGGCTGAAATGCGGCACATAGCTGACGCGGACATTTCGGGGCGGACCGTGCCGGTAGGGGAGCAACTGTTCGAACGTCACCTGCTCGCCCTTGAGAACGCGCTCAATATACGGCTCGATCCTGCGGTAGGATTCTTTGCCGATGACGGTGGAGAGCCGTTTGCCGACGACCTGCTCGGGCTTCAAGCCGAACCACTCCTCGTAGCGGGCGTTGCAGTAACGATAAATGAGATCCTTGTCGCAATAGGCGATGAGGGCCGGCATGTGGTCGGCCACGAGGCTGAGGCGGCGCTCGCGGTCGCGGACCTGTGCTTCGATGTGATGCCGCGTGACCGCCGCGGTGAGCATATTGGCGACTGACTGGACGAAGTTGACGTCGTCGACGGTGAAGGCGCGGGGTTCGGTCGTATGCGCGCCGAGCACTCCCCAGGGGGCGTCGTCGGTGCCGATCATCACGCTGACGCCGCTCACCACGCCGTGGTCCGTGAGAAGCGTCGGACCCTGGAAGCGTTTCTCCTTGGTGAGGTCGTCGACCACAATCGGACTGCCTGATTGCAGCGTATATCCTGCCTGGGAGTCGACTCCGCTGCCGACTCGGGCGTTGCCGACGAGCCCGTCCTCCCAGCCGACGCCGGCGAGCATCAGGAGTTCGCGGCCGCCGGGTTCGAGTCGCAGCACTTTCGTGTAGGGGACGTCGAGCGTTTCGGCGAGCACCTGCACCGTTTCCTCAAACAACGGTTGCAATTCGGTGGCGGAAAGGGCCGAGCGGCCCAATCGCGACACCACCGCCTGCTGCCGCTCGCGGACTTCGATCTGCCGCCGCGCGTCGCGCAGCTTGCTGACGTCGGTGAAGGTGACGACGACGCCATCGATTCTGTTCTCCGAGGTGCGGAACGGCAGAATTCTGCGGATGAAGGTCCGCGCGCCGCCGTTCTGGACCTCCCGTTCCACAGGGGCCAGCTTTTCCAGGACGGTCCGGGCGTCTTCCAGCAGCCTGGGATCGTTGACGCGGGGTGTGAGATCGCTGACCGGGCGGCCGGTGTCGCTGGGGATGAAGTGCAGCAGCTCGGTGCAGGCCGGAGTGAAACGCCGGATGCGGAAATCGGTGTCGAGAAAGATGGTGGCGATGTCGGTGCTGCTGAGCAGGTTCGACAGGTCGTTGTTCGTGGTTTCGAGTTCCTCGACCTTCTCCTGCAACTGGCTGTTGACGGTGCTCAATTCCTCGTTGAGCGACTGCAGTTCTTCGCGCGAGGTCTCCAGTTCTTCATTGGTCGACTGGAGTTCCTCGTTCATCGACATGACCTCTTCGTTCGAGGCCTTCAGTTCCTCGTTGGAGGTCTCCAGTTCTTCGATCGTGCTTTGCAGGTCTTCCCGCGTGGCCTGCAGTTCGTATTCGAGTTGCTGCAGGAGTTGTTGATCTTCGGGCGAGCCTGCGTGCTCTGCAGCGTCTTCCTCCTCGGCCAGTTCCGGGGCGGGTTTGAGACGGGGCTCGTCCTCAAACGTGACGAGGAGAAGGTCGGCCTCCTTCGGGCTTTCGACCGGCTGGACGGTAATCCGTACGGCGAAGGTGTCGCCGTTGCGCTTGACGCGGGGCGCGATTGCGGTGGCCGGCTGCTGCTCGTGCCGCACGCGGCGGATCAATCCGCGCAGCTTGCTGCCCAGCCCTTCAGCCGCCATGGCCAGCAGATCGCGGGTCGGTTCTCCGGCGGGGACGTTGAGAAAATCGCGCAGGGCGCCGTGGAAGTACTGCACTTCCTGATCCTCATCAATGAGGACGGAGGCGGGAGCGAACCGGTCGAGCAGCGCCTTACGGGCGATTTCGACGGTGCCCATGGGCGGGTTGTGCTGCCGTTCGAGGATCGACTCGGCGGCCGGACTGCGGTGCGCTTGCTGCGGGATGACCGGGAAAAACTGCCCGCCCTGTTTGCGCCGACCCTTCTTGCGGTAAATCCGCCAGTTCTGCGAGACCGGTTCGAAGAGCGACTTCTCCTGGGCGACCGATTCCGAGGTTCCCAGAAACAGGCAGCCCTCAGGGGCCAGCGCGAAATGGAACAACTGCATCAACCGCTTCTGAATGTCGGCTTCCAGATAGATCAGCAGGTTGCGGCAACTGATGAGGTCAAGATTCGAAAATGGGGGGTCGCTGATGATGTTCTGGACGGTGAACACGGACGACTCGCGCAGCCTCTTGTTCACGCGAAAATGGTCGCCTTCCTCCACAAAGAAACGCTTCAATCGTCCGGTGGTCAGGTCGGCGGCGATGCTGGCGGGATAGGTGCCGTTGCGGGCCAGTTGGATTGCCTCGTCGTCCAGGTCGGTGGCGAACAGTTGCAGGTCGAGGCTCTTCTTCTGTCGCTCGAATTGCTCGTGAAGCAGCATCGCAATGCTGTAGGCCTCTTCGCCCGTCGCGCAGCCGGGAACCCACACGCGGACTGAATCGCCGTAGCTTTTTGACGCCACGAGCGGCGTGATGACGTCCTGCTCCAGCGTCTCCCAGGCCTCCTTCTCG
>ERZ869936.2274-NODE-2274-length-11572-cov-37.121820_pt1 | contig 11572 bp, 9 predicted proteins | sample MGYA00520876_ERZ869936 | MGnify/ENA primary metagenome ERZ869936 (study PRJEB32218, sample SAMN09650985) | biofilter metagenome | isolation source: enrty point of leading RO module | place: Saudi Arabia: Thuwal, RO plant located on Red Sea | collected 2016-02-17 ... | reverse complement strand
GTCGGAAAGTACTCGGCGCCGTAGCTGGTCGCCAGGTAGCAACCCAGCAAGTAACCCAATGCGGCCCCAATCACTCCGATCAATGCGGCGCGGCCCAAAACCATTCCGCCGATCAAGCTCGAACCGTAGCCGAGCGCACGCAAGAGACCGATTTCGCCGGTCCGCTCGCGGACGTTGGTTACCGCCAACATGCCAATCCAGCCCGCACTTACCAGCAGCAGCGCCGCGATGATGAAGCTGGAATACTCTTCGATCATCTGACGTAGCGAAGCGCGCTGATTCGCGCGGTCCGCGTCGCGCAGCACCTGGGCCTGGGGCAACATCGCTTCCAATTCGTCACGAAGAATTACCAGCGGGTTCTCGACAGTCGTGTCGCATCGCGTACAGTCCATTGCGCGGATTTCGCTAATCTGACCGGGCAGGTCCAACGCGGCTTGCACATCGGACAGCAGGGCAAAAATCGTGATGTCTTTCTCATTGTCGTGATTCGGAGCGACGCGGGCCACTTTCCAGTCGCGATCTTGCAGTTCGACCGAGTCGCCTTTCTTGACGTTCAGGAGTTTCGATACGTCGTGGCCCACGTGGATCGTGCCGGATTCAATGGCGACGCTCATCGGCTTCTTCTTGCCCTGACCCGGCGGAATCCGGATCGGCGCCAGACCGACGAGTCGGATCGTCTTGCCGTTGATCTCAATTTCTCGCACGAGGCGGGCTTCCAATTGACCGTACGAAATATTCTTCTGCGAGGCGATCTTATCGAGATAGTCTTCGGGCATCGTATGGGGCGAGTAGTCACGCTGATGATAGACAAACACATCGACTGCCCGAGGGACAATGCGCACATTGTGGCCCACGTTGCGGGTCACAATTCGCGTTTCGCGCGCCGCCGCATCCTGCGTGATCACCATGGCGACGCAAAGCCCCACCGCGGCGATCGCCGCGACGAGCGAGAGCAAGAAGCCGATCTTGCGGTGCCAGAGTTCCTTGAAAATCAACGTGCAAGCCAATTTCACGATGACGTCTCCCGGCCACTGAACATCAACACCGCTCCCCCGCCGACGAGCGCCACCAACACGAGCGCGCCAACGACCAGTGAGATAATCCCGAACTCGAACGGAACGGCCGCCGACTCGCTGGCCCCCAACGTCTGCTCGACGTCGTCGACGCCGTCGGCGCTGTGCGCATCGACCGCGGCGGCGATCGTCTCCTCGGCAACTGTACCGTCGGCAATCGTTCCTGGGGCGGAAGATCCGGACGACGCCTCGCCCGCGGCCGGCACTTCGACGTCTCGCGACGCCACCGCGACGTCCTCCGGCGCGTCGAGTTCGATCTCCTGATAGCCGATGGCGGGAAAAACAATGTCGCTCTCGGCTAGGGCCTGTTTGCCGCCGGGGCCTCGCGTTAGCAGCTGAGCGATCTCGGTCTTCACTTCCGGACTGCCGGGGTCGAAGCGAAGCCGTGCCATCGCGACGCGCTCCCGCTCTTCGTCCCAAATGTGCGGGACCATGTCGCCCTGCATCCAACTGCGATCGAGACCGCATTCGCAGTCCTGACCCACCACCGCCAGGCTCCGCTCGAACTTGCGGGCGTCATCGCCCGGAAACCGCAACACGGGGCCCAGCTTGCGGGCTCGGCCGAAGAGAATCGCGACCTGGGTCGCCGTGTCGTCTTCGAGATCGACGCCCAGCGACCAGAGCAGAATCCGCTCGGCGGCTATCTGTTCGCGGGTGAGCACGATCAGGTGCGGCGGTCCGTCGATCGGCTTGGGCATCAGCGGCAGCGCATCGCGAACCTGGGGAATGAACTGCTCGGCCATCGCGACGATCCGCTCGTTCTCGGCCGCATCGCCTCCCTCGACGACGATCATCGTGCTATGGACGTCGAAGGCCCGGCTAAGAAGGTCTTCGCGCACGGGCGAGGCGATGATCGAGTCGACCAGCGTGTTGAGTTTTGCGGAATCCAGCTCGGTCATTCCCTCGGCAAGCACCAAGAGTCGCTCGTCGGGACTCACCAGCACGACGGCGGGAAACTCGCGGACGTCGGTCGTTTCCAGCAGCGCCACGGCGGGATGCTCGCTGTCCTGCTGATCGATGAGTTCCAGCACGACATTGCTATCGACGAGCCGGTCACGAACTGCGTCTCGGGCGGTGACGAGCGCGGCGTCCGGCTCGCCCTCGCTGAAGACCACGAGTCGGTACGGCGACGATCCCAGGTCGACGAACGCCACGTCACGCACCGTGTAACGACAGGCGTCGACCTGACCCGCGGGCAGCACTGCCAGCGCCGCGACCAGCAACCCAAAAACGAACGCGGCAGATCTTCGTGCAGGCAATGGCATAGTGAGTCTGGCTACTTGTCTTACCGAAGGGCGTCCCACTTGTCGGCGTGGTACTCGTCGGCCCCAGTGAATCATCATCTTCGCCCCGTCGCTGTCAAAGTCGCTGTCAAATCGCTTCGTTGTCATTCAGTTGTCATTCAATCTTCCCGCGCCTCTCGACGCGTCGCAAGTGCGTCGCCATCTTCCCGCGATCGCTCCAAACTCACCGGCATAAACGCCAGCGAGGTCTGTACCGGATAGTCGCAGGTGCAACCGCTGCTGGTTTCCGGCATCAGGACCAAGTTGCCCGCGGTGATCACGTTTACCCAGCAGCCGGGCCGATTGACCCGACAAACAGACTCGATCGCTCCGGTCTTCAAATCGCAACGGGCAGTATGGGAATTGCGAAAGAAGAGCGAGTTGACCGAGGCGGAAATGTTGCCACACCAGATCTTTCGTGTGAGACGCCACTCGTCGCGTCGTACTCCACTCTGAACGTCGTAGGCGAACGGCTCCACATAGATGGTCTGACCGACAATGGCGGGTCGCTTGTCCTGCTCGCCGTGGAATCCACCGGCACGACGCTGGTTGTCTTGTTTCTGGCTCCAGAGCAGTTCGCCACGCGCGGCATCGTAGGCGTAGATGTCGTACCAGACGTTGGCCATCTTGCGGCCTTTCTCGTCGAACTCGCCGGTGTCCTGATTTCGCGAGCCGACGATAAAGAGCCGGCCGTCCGCGTAGCTCAAGTAGACGTTGTGCTCGAGGTCGGTGAATTCGACCGCGTGCTGCCAGGCGACTTCCCCCGACTGGCGATGCAACGCGACCAGGCGGGCGCCCGAACCAATCAGCGCCGGCACCGACAAGCGACCGGTCGGTTCATTGAGCGACTCGCCACTGTCGCTCTCGACGAAGTAGATGTGTTCGTCGCCGACGGTGATCGTGGGATTGAGAATCGAACCGCGGTTCTGATCGTAACGCCAGAGCAGTTCGTGCGACTGCTTGTCGAGAGCAAACAGCCAATCGCTGGTCACGACCGCGCGACGGTCGAGATAGACATCGTAGATCGCCTCCTTGCCGAGACGGCTGCGGGAGGCATTCGGTTTGGTCGCGCTGCCGAACAGCTGATCGTCCACCACGGCCAGGTAACCCCAATCGCGCCGCTCGGTATCGCCTTCTGATTTGGGAAGTTCCGCGCGTGATGTTTCCTTGCCGGTACCGGCCGCCAACACGCGACAGGCAGCACCGACCGCCACGAACAGCTTGTCTCCTGTGGCGACGAGGTTGCCGCAGTCCTTGTGGGCCCCGATGCGTCGCGATCCGGGCAGCGCCGCCGTCCAGAGCGGCGCCCCGTTATAGGCATCGACCACGAACAGCCGATCGTTGCCTGGGATGAACAAGCGACCCGCCACCGACAGCGGGGCGATCGTGCGATGATGGCGGTCGATCATATCTCGCGGTCCAGGCCGGCCGAACCACTGCAACTGGAGCTCGCCGCCGGCCGTATCGTCGCTGCAGATCGTGTTGGCCGCGTCGGCGTACATGTGCGACCACGAACCGCTTCCGGGCAGCGCTCCGCGTCGCTCGAGCACCCGCGGTTCCGTGGCGGCGATGAGCACGCCACCTTGGGGCCGCAACACGCGACGGGCTTCTACGAGCACCGCCTCGCGAGCGGAGGTCGGCGTGCGGGCGAGAATGACGAGATTGAAGAGACAGTCGGCATACGGCAGCTCTTCGGCAGAGCCCGGGTGAACGACCGCGCGGCCTTCGCCGCCTCCGTACAGACCTGCGGCATCCAATTCCCGACGCGCCGCCTCGACCGCGGCCGCATCGCCAACTCGCCCCACAATGCGGAGCCGACTGCTGCGCGCGAGCGCCGCCAGGAGCGGCAAGTCGTCGCCGATGACGAGGCAATAGCCGCGCTCGACGCCGCTGCGCTCAAGAATCTGCCGAGCTAATGAGTTCGCCGTGCGCTCGACGTCCGTCGGCGCCGTCGTGGGGCCATCGCGCTGATCGACAGCGAGCGGACCTGTTTCCCTCGTCACGACCTCCGCGTCGATCTCCTGCTGCGGCGAGAAGCAGTGAATCGTGCCACGGTCGGTGCTCACGAAGACGCGTCCCCCGGCCGCCGCCAGTCCATAGACACGCCCGTTCACGGCGGCCTCCCACAGAACGGCGCTGCCATCGCCGGCTTCTTCACCCGACTGGGGACTCGCCAGGGCCGCCACACGATTCTCACCGCCGGCGTAGCGAACCTTGCCGGTCCGAATGACCGAGAACGGGAACTCGGCCGGCAAGGGCAAGTTCGCCGCGCCGCCCTGCTGACTCGACGTCGGTAACCGAGCCAGCGTGATCGACTTGGCACGGCCGTTGGCGACGGTGACCTGGCCATCGGCGCGTCGCTGCATGTAACCCTGAGGCGAGATCCACATTCGAGAACGCTCCAGCTCCTCGCCGGTCTTAGCGTCCAGAAGCACCTGATAGGTGCCTTGCGTCGGGAACAGCCCGCAGGCGATTCTCAGCTTGCCGTCGACCAAGATTCCCCCGGTCCGCACCGGCCAGGCACTGATAATCCGGCCGTTGCCGGCGATCCGTCGCTCGCTCGGTGCGATGTGCCTTTTCCAGAGGAGCGTGCCGCTGGCGGACTCCAGGCAATAGACGAACCCGTCATCGCTGCCGAAGTAGAGGCGCTGGTCCGCGTAGATCGGTGCCAGCCGTACCGGTCCTTCCGCATAGAAGCTCCACAGCGGCCGGCCCGTCGCGATGTCCAGCGCGCGAACCTGGTCGTCGGCCGAGGAGGCGAAGTAGACGCGCTGGCCGTCGGAACTGGGGTGGAACGCGCGGTCGAAGATGACCCGCGCTCGCAGGTTGGACTTACCGCCCCAGAAGTTCTGCTTCGCCGGCGCCGGCCAGGCCGCCTGCGGGGCGTGCCGGGCCTGATAGGTCCAAGTCTCGACCAGCGGGGGCGTGATCTCGGCCGGCGTGGTTCCGCTGCGATGTTCGTCACCCGCGTAGGTGGGCCATGGGAATGGAGACGTCGAGGACGACGTCCTCGCGGCGCCGGGTTCCTCAGCCCAGGCAACCGGTCGACTCGTCGCCGGCAGCAGCAGAACGATAACGGCCCAGCAGAAGGACCGCGGCAGCAAAAATCGACGGGGCATGACGACGGCAGGCGGGTTAGTCGAGGAGCGGGAGGGCTCGCCCTGTTCGACCAGGGGGCACGACACGGAGGCACGGGCGAGACCGTGATTATACCCGGTTCCGGCGGCCAAATGGACGCGACTTTCCCGCCCGCGCGGGACCTCGCGTAATCCCCACAACCGGACCAGGTGTTATGAGCCGGCTAACGCCTCGGCCAGTCCCGAAGCACCTTCACCTTCGTCTACGGTGGCTTGCCGCGGCGCGCCGAAATAGTTGGTGCGTTGCCGGCCGCGAGTCGGCCCAGGGATTCGCGAAGGGAAAGGAGTCGTCAGGCCATGCATCGGATGCTCGGATTACTCGCGGTGGTGTGCCTCATCGCCGCCGTTTCAGAGGTGCGGGCCGACCGGCGTCACACCGATCGGGCGGCGGGGAACTACTACCAACACCACGTGGCCAGTCCGCGGCTGATCCCGCCTCCCTACCCTGGCCGGTACCGCGACTACGCGTTGCGATACCACTACGAGCGCAACACGATCTTTCACGGCGGACCCTATTACCACGTCTATCACGGTCCGTACCTGTTCCGCCTCGATCGCCCCTATCATCTCGGCTACGGTCCGCCCCGCAGCGAGTGGAAGCGGGGCGTCCGCAACTTCTAGAGCGCTTTTCATTTCCCTGTCGCGTCTTCGGCGGGCTACGACCGCGCATGACGTCGTCGACCTGCATCGATCTGAAAAACGCTCTAGCGGCAACGCGGGGGCAGCGCGCCGACCACGATCCCGGTCACGCCGAGCGGGCGCTCAGCCACTCTCGCGAAGAATCCTGGTCCCCGCGGCCGGACGCGTGGTGAACCAGCTGGGGGTGATTCCCGTCTCGCGTTCGTAGTCGCGGGCAATCGCGGTCGCCAACTCGTCGACACGCCTTGCCTCGGCCAGGGTCACCGTACAGCCACCAAAGCCGCCGCCGGTCATCCGCGAACCGAAGATGCCCTGGCCGAGATTGCGGCTGGCCAGATCGACCAAGAGATCGAGCTCGCTGCAGCTCACCTCATAGTCGTCGCGCAGCGAGACGTGGCTTTCGAGCATCCGCCGACCCGCCGAGACCCAATCCCCGGCCGCGACCTCCTCGGCCGCCGCCGCTGTGCGCGCGATCTCGCTGACGACATGTCGGGCACGACGCAAGTGGGTCGCATCGAGACGATCTTCAGCAGCGGCCAAGGCCGCAGGGGAAACGTCACGGAGGCTCTCGACCTTCAACCGGCTGGCCGCCACTTCACACTGCCGACGACGCTCGGCGTACTCGCCCCCGGTCAATTCATGATGCACGTTGCTATTGATGACGAGCACCGAAATGTCACCGTCGCTCATCGGCACCTGTTCGATCTGCCGAGTGCGACAATCGAGCAACATGAGGTGGTCGCGTTGGCCGAAGGTGATGCTGAACTGATCCATGATTCCGCACGGCACGCCGGCAAAGCGATGTTCGGCCTGCTGGCAGAGGAGCGCTTTGGCGAGCGGGTCCAACGTGTCTCCGCTGACCGCTTCCAGGAGCGTGGCGGTGGCAACCTCCAAGGCCGCGCTGCTGGACAATCCACCGCCCAAGGGAACGCTGGAATCGATGACCACGTCCAACGGCCCCGCCTCGAGGCCGGCCGCTCGACATTCCGCCACAACCCCGCGCACATAGTCATGCCAGGTCGGCTGCTCGCTGGGTGTGTCGTCGTGCGGCGCGAAGTCGGCCGTTTCGCGCAGCGCGGTGCTGAACAGAGAGATCTTGGACTCGGCGTCCTCGTCCGAGGCCTGAGGGCGATCGGCGGCGATGACCACATGACGCTCGATCGCCATCGGCAGCACGTAGCCATCGTTGTAGTCGACATGCTCGCCGATGAGATTCACGCGTCCCGGCGCGGCCACGATCCAGCGGGGCGGCCGCCCGAAACGCTTGCCAAACAGGACTTCGGCACGACGCACCAGCGCGTCGTCGGCCTCCTCAACGTGTTCGTCCGACAAACTCATGACGCAGGCATACTCAACGAGGGTAAGTCGATTGCGCGGGCAGATTCATGACGTGTGGGCAACGGAACGACCATTGCGAACGCAGCGGCCGGTTCGGGTTCCGACGGCGCGATCTACCCGCTCCCTGGCCAGCGACGGCCCGGCCCGTCGACACGCGATCAGCCCTGACGATATCAATTCGCGTCGGAACTTCAAGCACGAGTCACCTGGGACACGGTTTGTCTGGACTCGCCTCCGCGGCGGCGTATGATGACACCGGACACGGCAGTTCCGAACCACGAGGCCCGCCGCGGATGACTGCGGAGCGCGTTCCCTCGTTCCGGTAACCGCGGCGGCGATCGAGTTGACGCGAGTTCACGCGGCGACCGGGCTCGCCGGCCCCTTGCGGGCAACCGGACGCTTGCGGGAGATACACCACGACCTCTCAGGAGCCTCTCCATGATTGTCACCACAACGGCGTCCGTTCCCGGGTTCGAGATCACGGCAACACTCGGAATCGTGCAGGGCAACACGGTTCGCGCCAAACACATTGGTCGTGACTTCATGGCCGGCATCAAGGGGATCGTGGGAGGCGAGATTGAAGGCTACACCGAGCTTCTGGCCGAAGCCCGCAATGAGGCGATCGATCGGATGCTGGCGGCGGCGATCCATCGTGAGGCCGACGGCGTCGTCAACGTGCGGTTCGTCACCAGCATGGTCGCCCAGACGATGTCGGAGATGCTGGCCTATGGCACGGCCGTGAAGCTACGCGCGGTGCCGATGCCCGTGGAGTGAGAAAGTCCGTCGAATGAGACACCCGTGGAGTGAAATCGCCATGCGTGGGGGCCGTCTCCAGTTTCGCATCGCCTCGCTGCTGATCCTCACGACGGGTGCCGCGATTGCCTTCAGCTTGTGGCGCAGCGGCGGACTGGCCCTCTCGTACATCTTCCTGCCCTGGGTGAGCTATGGCTTCGCGCCCCGGCAACTCCGCAAGTACACCGTGACGGTGACGATCGCCATGCTGTTCGTGGCGCTGGCGGTGGTGATCGCCCGCGAGTCGACTCTCGGCCCGGTGGCGGCTTGCTTCACTGCGGCGGTGGTGACGCTCTTCTTTCTACCGTTCTGGCTGAGCCCCCTGCTCTATTGGCACACGGTTACGGAAGTGCACTTGGCCAATCGCATCACCGACGTCGTGTATGCGGATCGGCAGAGCCTACATGTGAACGACCCCACGCCGTCCGCTCACCGGGATGGGCGGGCCTGACACACCAGGCCACCATCGAGCGACGCGTTCTGCGACGCGGCAGCGTTGACGTCGACTTCCGAAGTGCAGGGACTGCCGTCGCCGCGGACGACCGTGCTGCCACACAAGGTCCCGCCAGGGCAGCATACTGCTATTCGCCGACGCACAGCCAGCGGTACAATGTGGAGCAGAGCTGACAGGGACTTCAGGGGAAAGGAATTTCGGGACCATGAAGCGGTTCAAGAATCTACTCGTCGGCGTCGATCTCTCGACGGCCGATCGGTTTGTCGGCGACGACGTCGCTCCCACAGGCCAGGTTGCGCTCGACCGAGCGCTCGAATTGGCGACCCAAAATTCGGCCCGCGTGACGCTGCAATTCGTTCTCGAGGTCTCCGAACGGGCCCGGTATCTGATCGAGCAGGCGAACAACGGCGTACTGGACGAAGCTCGCGAGATATTGGAGAGGCGGGCCGAGCCCTTTCGCGCCGCGGGCCTGGAGGTCGAGTGCGTGGTGGGGATCGGGCGCGTGTGGCTGGATCTGATCCATCGTGTCCTCCGCCATGGCCACGATTTGGTCATCATCGGCACGCGCCGTCACGGATCGCTCGAGCAGTATTTTCTAGGTACCACGGGAACGAAGCTGTTTCGAAAGTGCCCCTGTCCCGTTTGGGTCGTCAAAGCGCACGACGGGAACCAACTCCGGTCGGTGCTGGTGGCCAACGACTTGGAACCGGTGAGCGACAAGGCGATGGAGCTGGGTTGCTCGCTGGCAGACATGCACCAGGCCGAGTTGCACGTCCTGCATGCGCTCGTACAGCCCCGCGAGGCGGAAGTGTTGGCCACAGTCGTGGCCACGGAGCGCCCCGACGAGGACTTTCACGGATTGGCCAAACAGCAGATCGCCGCCCAGCTAGCCAGGATCTCGCCCGCTGCCGAACCGCACGTACATGTCGTCGAAGGCCAGGCAGACGCCGTGATCGTCGAACATCTCCAGAAGTACAACATCGATCTGATGGTGATGGGAACCGTGTCGCGCACCGGGATTCCCGGCCTGGTGGTCGGCAACACGGCCGAGCGCCTGTTACCGCGGATCAACTGCTCGCTGCTGGCGATCAAGCCCGACGGCTTCGTCTCGCCCATTCACGAATAGGCGAGCGCAGGCGGCCCGTCGCTGGCCGCGTAGACCTCGCCGCAAATAACGGCACGAGAAGCCGCCTCAGAAAAAGAGAAGGCCGCCTGTTGCACCACGGTCGAACAGGCGGCCCCTCCTCGCGAGAGCAATGAAGGTGTGGAGGACGGTTCGCAGCTACCGCACCCGGCGTCGTGAACGCTTCGGTTTGGCCGAGGCGCCCCAGTCTTTGGTCAACGATTCGAACACTTCGGGCGATTCGTAGCGCACGATGTTCTTCCCTTCCGGAATCGGACCGATCAGCCCGCGAAAGACCGGCATCCCGCGCAGATCCAAATCGGTGCTGCAGTCGTCCACGCCGATCTGCGTGTGCATCTTTATGATCGATTCGGCCTGGGCATAGTCACGGACCTGGACTTCGCCGTCGGCACCGCACGTGACAATCCGATAGGTGTCTTTCTTCATTTTGTGTCGACCTCTTGCCGCCCCGTTTCACTTCACTGGCCAAGCCGCTCACCCAGGAACCCGAACCGGGTTCCCGCGCACCCCGGTCGCACGTTTTCCGTTTGCTCCGCGATACGCACGGCAGGCGACGTTGGGGCTTCGCGTGGGCTGCTGGTGGAATCGACGCGATGGAGGTCGATCCGGCAAGAAATTTTCCGGCCGCGGTAGAGCGCGCAACTGCGCCAGAATCGGCATAAGGGGCGCCACGGCGCGCGACCGATCAGCCCGAACCACGCTGCGACCGGCTGTGCCGGTTATGTCAGTTGGCCGTCACGGCCTCGGCAGCCCGCGCCGATTCGTCCGATTTTGCCCGTTCCAGTTCTGCCCGTTCCAGGAACACCTGCAGCAAGATCTTCAAATCGGTGGTGGTGACGATTCCCCGCAGGCGGCCTTCCTCGATCACGGGCAAGCTATTGATGCCGTGCTTGAGCATCAGGTTCACCGCGTGGATGATCGTGGAATCGGGCTGGACCGTCAAAAGATCGGTGCTCATCAGCACCGAGGTGGCGATCTGGGCCAGTTGCTCTTGGGTGGGGGGATCGAGCGGGGAGAAGCAGCCGATCAGGTCGCGATCGCTAACCAGGCCGACCAACCGGCCTCCGCCGTCGCAAACCAACAGGTGGCGAAATCGCTTCGAATGGAACATCTTCGCCAAATCGAGCGCCGTCGTGTTGTCGCTGATGCAGATCGGGTCCTGTGTCATTACCTGGGCAACGAGGAGCGAATCGCCGCCACTGGCGTTCCGCAGCTGATTCAGGGCCTCGGACAGCTCGACCTTCTTCATGTCGATGCGATTTTCCATGATCGTTCGTCTCTCGCGTTGGTTGTGCCGCGCAATCGTGGGCAACGGCGTTGGTAGTCTGGATTTACTCCACCGTGCGGTCCCGACGCGCGCGGCGAGCAACCCGGCAGCGAACTACGGACTGCACCGGGCACGCTTAGGAAAACCTAGTTCACGTACTGCAACGCGGCAAACTGGGACGCGGCAAACCATCGCTGCTTGTGCGGCTCGCCCGCTGGCACCATTTCGACTCGATCGGCGGACCGGGACGAGGCCGGCTGTGCCGGTCGTAGCGACCTTCGCGCTTGGCGCGGCGAACGGGCCTGCGGTACGATGCGTGACGCTTGAGACGGACGCCTCGCGCGGGCGTCTCGGGCGATTCCGGGAGGGTACGCGAATTGGCTAGCAGCCTGACTCGAAATCAGGTGCCCCGCAAGGGGTTGGGGGTTCGAGTCCCCTGCCCTCC
>ERZ869936.2273-NODE-2273-length-11573-cov-5.366817_pt1 | contig 11573 bp, 20 predicted proteins | sample MGYA00520876_ERZ869936 | MGnify/ENA primary metagenome ERZ869936 (study PRJEB32218, sample SAMN09650985) | biofilter metagenome | isolation source: enrty point of leading RO module | place: Saudi Arabia: Thuwal, RO plant located on Red Sea | collected 2016-02-17 ... | reverse complement strand
CTGAATCTTGGCGTACTTCTTTGAGTACTTAGCTGGTTTCATCATTAAGGAATCCTTGTAGGGCCATAGTTTCGTATTGAACAAGACGCTTACAAAGCCCACGAATCGCAGCCTGGCGTGCAATGCACACCTTAAGTAGGTTTTTTGACGCCTCTCTCAATTCTTCGACACTTGTTGCTGCATCAATCTCGGATGCAATCCGTGTCTCTAAAAACTCGTCTTCTAAAGATTTGGAAATTTCTAAATCCTCAAACGGGATCTCAATAATCTCAAACTCTTCTGACATCGAGTTATTGCATAATGATTATTCTAACAACGGAAGTAAAATTATATGTTAGGAAACATACACAATCTTTATACATTTTTCTATATTGACATCCCTTTTCTGCCTTCTATCATCTGACTATCCAAGTTGGCACCATGGCTGCACGCAAGACGTTCACAAACACAAAAACCATTGTTGCCACGCCAAAAAAGACTTCCATTGGTGACGGTCGCCGCAAGCGGGGATCCTTCAAAGTCAAAGGTCAGAAGCCCTACAGAGGACAGGGTAAGTGAATCAGGAGGACTGCTTCACCCCGCTTCGGCACAAAGCAGTAGAGCTACCTGATTACATCCAGTGGCTCCTCGATCAGGACATTGAATGGGCAGAGCATTTCGGTTTCCAAGCCGTTCCGATTCCTGCTGATTTCATCCAGATAGAACCAGCCCTGCAGGAGCTGGACAAGATTTGGCAGATCAAAAGACTGGGCCTGCTTCGCGTGGAGCCGATGTCTGTCTACGACTGGCATGTAGACGAATACCGCCTATCCTGCGTCAACATGCTGTACAGCACAAATGAGAGCAGCCACGCCCTTTTTGGTGAGCAGCGCGATGCTCTGAACAAAGATGTGGTCGAGCTGAAATATCAGAGCGACACGTTCTACCTGTTCAACAATCAAATGCCTCACACGGTCATCAATCTCGGTGGCCCTCGATACCTTTTCTCTCTCTACTTCGAAGAGGAGAAGGATTACTGTTCCTTGCGTGACCTCTACAATGGCTGACCCCAAAAGTTACAGGGAGATCCTCGAAGACCAGAAGATGATTCAAGAGCTAATTGATCTTCCCAACACGGATGAAGAGGAACGGGAGGAGCTTGCAAATCTTTGGCAGGATCTTAAAAGCAGAGAAGCCTACAAATTTGATGCCATCATCTCGGTCATCCGTGAATGTGATAACTGTATTGAACAATTCACTAGCGAATTGGATGAGCTGAAGGAGAGCGTTTCTTACTGGAAAAACAAGCGGCAAAATGTTATTAACATCATTAAAGCGGCCTATCAAAACCAATTGATAAGCTCAAAACCTACGGGTATAAAGTATCAAGCCACGATCAGAAATGTTCTTCCTAAAGTACAGGAAAACTTTTCTGACTGGAGTGATAACGAAAAGCAAAAGTTCGGGATCAAAAAGACTCTTACTGTTGAAACAATCCGTGACGGTGAAGTCATCAAAAAGCGCGAGGATGTCTACGCGGACAAGGAAGAGCTACGCCAAACCCTGATGGAGAACCCGGGTCAGGCCCCCGAGGCAGCCCGTCTTGTCAGGAGAGTCTCACTTTCGTATGGCTTTCGTAAACGTTTAAAACGGGGTGTATAGCAAGGGTTGACCCCGAACTGTGGCTCGATACCCTTGGTTCGCCGCTTAACTCGTTTTGCCCTACCTGCGCTGCACATTCCTTTCTCAGGACAAGTATGAAGCCGAACTCAAATGCGAGTACGACTACGACAAAGTCTTCAAAAAAAGATGGCGAGTCAGTATCAACAGCGACGGACTCATCGAACTCCCTAAAGAACTTTTGGGACGCCTTGGTTGGCGACATAATGATGTTCTGGAGTGGTTCGATTTTGGGGCTGACGAATTTCTTCTAGTTAAAATTGACAAGCAATGAAACAAGACAAGCGCCAGTCCTATCTCGACATGATCGAGAACGCTGCCAAGCTCCAGCGTGAAGAACTCTCGTGGGTAAGCAATCTGTACCAAAAGAGACTGACGGAACTCGAACAACAAACTGCAAATTATGAGCAATGGTTACAATCTCGAAATGAGCACGCTTGATGATGGCTGTGTGCATGTCTGCCTGACAGAGGACGGATTCACTGCATGCGCTATCGTCAGCTCCATGCATCTCGCCGCTGCTAAAGAAAATCAGCTGCGTGCAGACATCCGTAAGCAATCACTCAACGCAATGTTTGAATGATTCAGGATTAGGGTAATTAAGCTTGTCCCGTTGTTGCATCCTCAATGATGAGGCAAGCTAAGAAATTCAAGTATCGCGGCGAAAAGTCTGAGATTCTCGATTCAATCATGTTCGAGGGCTATGAGATCAAAAGCCTCAAACATGGGAACACGGGTCACATTCTCTACAAATTCCCTAGTAAGGCCCATGACTGGGAACCTTGCTGGACAATGGATCTGCAGACAGCCAAAAACGGCGTAACAAAGTATCTTGCTAAGCAAGAAAATCCCCCAAAAAATGAGGGTAAGAGTCCCGTAGAATCAAAAGTTAGTTAGAGGTAATCGGTAAAGGTGGTGCGTCCCGTAATGACTGACCTCATGGATGATCTCGCAATGGGTATTCACGAGTACCTGTTGGAGATCGCGACTCCGTACGCAGGGTCTTTTTTCGTATTGATCCCAGTTACCGAAGTCGTGAAAAAGTTCGGTCGTAATCACCGCACCATCCAACGCCGGATTCAAGCTCTAAAAGATGAGGGGATTCTTGTCCCTGTCATCAAAAGACAAACCATCACCCTTTACGAGGTCAAAGACCTGGAGGATCAGGCATGAGCGAACAGCCGAATAGTGAAAGAAATCTGGAGATCATCAACTTTCTGCTGTCATCGTTCACCGATAACGGCAAATCTCTTCGGGCTTTTACAACAAACCCACAAGAACTGGCGATAACCATTCTGACAGCTGGGTTGTTGGCGAATAACAAACTGATGATTGGTCCTGAAGATGCAGTGAAATCGGCTTTTGACATCCATTCACGCATTCAAAGACACGTCCATCAGTTTCAATCGATGCAGTTTCAAGCTAACATCGAAGATTGTTTCCAAGAAAAACCACCGGAAACTGAGCACTACTAAAACCTAATCGTAGATTTAGGGGAGATACTCTCCTCACAACTGCAACAGTCGGTTGTTCGATTATCGGTCTGAGGGTGATACCCGACTCGTAATTAATGGGTCTCGTCATTACAAGACTCCGTATGGTGCGTTGCCATCAGTAACAACAATCCTGTCTGCGACTGGTGGAAATAAGGCTGCACTTGAGCGCTGGGCCAAAAAGAATCCCGGTGGACGTGAAGCTGCAGCTGCACGCGGCACGAAAGTCCACTCTCTTATGGAGGAGTTTCTCCTTGGGATTGAGCGTGATCCTGTAATCGATGATCCTGAAATCGCATCGTTTTGGGAAGGCCTACCCCAAAATCTTGAGAAGCTGGAGAATGTAATTTGGGCTGAAAATCCTGCGAAGGAGGGCGATTTCGGCTGGACGATGGGTGGCGACGGTATCTCTCGTGTCTGGCATCCAGGCGTCAACGAAGAGGAGAACTGGGGCTGGGCTGGAGCACCTGACATCGTTGCCGAATACAAAGGCAAGATTGTTTTGGGGGACTTGAAGACAAGTAATGGACCTTACTATTCAAAGTGGCCCGGTCCTGAGACGCCGAAAAATCAGTATGGGATGCGTCGTGCTGGATTCATGAAGTACCAAAAGTGTCAGCTACAGCTGGCTGCTTACGCTTTGGGCCTCGAGCACACGGTCAACATTGTCCCTGAAATCTGCATGACATTTGTGGCCACCCGCGAAACAGTACAGGTGTTTGCAATCCAAGCAGGAACAATCGAGAAGTACAAACAGAAGTGGCTTAGCACCGTCGAGAAGTACTACTCAGAGATTCTTCCTGCACAGAAGGCAGCAGAGCTGGAAATGGAAGCAGTTTCTGAAGACAACTAACGCGGAAATCCGGCACGTCAAGTGCAAATGCATTCCACGTAAATTAATGTAAACCTACACAGAAATTGGAAGACATCCGGATAACCAGTTTCCGTCAAGTCACCAGCTGACTAATCTTTGTCCGGAGCAAACCGCTGAATATACCTAGTGACGACACCAGCTCCTGAACCGAATCGACCTCACCTCCACATCGCCCCTGCAGAGGTCAAACTCGACCTAATTCCTCAAGATTGGGCACTCACCCCTTTGCGAGGTAAGCGTGCATATACACCTGGCTGGCCCTCATCACCGTCTTCGTTAGAGGAAGTTAAGAGAGAATTTGAAGAGGGAAGGGCTACAGGTGTAGGCCTAATGACAGGCCAGTGGTCTAATGAGGGTGGATTGATTTGGGTAGATATTGACGGCCCAAAAGCAATACCTGAGCTTGAGGAGCGTGCCGGGGGGCCGCTTGACTCGATTTTTCCCCCCACACTCACAATCTCGTCCGGCAAAGAAGGTCGACAGAGGATGCTTTTCAGCGTCCCGAGTTCAAAGATTCCACTGCTGCCTGACAAGGCAACAATCAAGATCGGCGTTCCTTCATTTGAAATCCTTTGGAGGTCACGGTATGGCGCACTCATGGGTCCGCACCCTGATACTGAGGGTTATTTCACCACCCCCCATGGTGGATTTGAGCACGCTAAAAACCCCCCAGAGCTGCCTGAATGGCTTTTTGAAGAGATCCAAAAGGCATTCCCTACTAACAAGTATCGGAAGCCTGTCACAAGCGGTCTGGTCACTCAACACATCAACATTTCCTACGAAGAGGGATCGGTATATCAGCAAGAAGAGACGATTGCCGAAGCGAGAATCTACCTCGAGCACTTAAGTCTCGACCGCTGCTCTGATTACGAAGAGTGGCTCAAGGTCGGTATGTGTCTTCACCAAATTGACGACACTCTTCTGCCTGATTGGATTGAATGGTCCCAGAAAGCTGACAACTTCGAAGAGGGAGCCTGCGAAGCAAAGTGGCGATCCTTCAAACGACTTGAGGGTGGCCCATCTCCTGAAGGTGCCTGCGGGTTACATCAACTTAGGTATAAGGCGAAGGAAGATGGATATATCGAACTTGGCAACTATGTCGTTGAGTCCCCTGAGACTCTCGCCAAGAAAGCTCAAGAATACTTTGCCGATAAACAAGACCCTATGAGTGAGGAGCAGACAGTCGAATCAGTGTTTGAAAGCATCCTGGGGCTCCCAGACCAAGGAATGCGTGATGAAATTAACGAACGCAAAAAGCGGGAGAGGAGACCCAAAAACCCCCCTAACAACGAACTTGCGGAGTTCGCTACCGAAATGGTCATCCAGTGCGGGTGGCGTTACGATCCGCGCTTCGAAGTTTTCATGTTTTACCAGCGCTCCAAAGGGGTCTGGCGTCGTGAAGAATACAAGCATGAGTACAAGCACTTTATTCAAGATCTTTTCCTGCGCGAGCGAATCCCGCTTCCTGCAGGCTTCAACAACACCCTGATTAATGATGTGGTGAGCCTGACCCAGGCATACATCACTCACACCTACTGGGATGACGACGACGATCGACTGGCCTTTACCAACGGTGTACTTGAGGTCTCAACTGGTGAGTTTCTTGAGCACAGCCCCGAGCACTACATCACTTGGGGACTTGATTTTGACTACGATCCACACGCCGATCCCGGCCCGATCATTGAGTGGCTTCTCAGGACTCAATACGGAGATACTGACCGCGTGCAAGTCTTGCGGGCTTGGCTAAAAGCCTGTCTGGTCGGTCAGGGTCACGAAATACAGCGTTTTATGGAGGTCATCGGCCCCGGTGGTCGAGGCAAGTCCACCTTCGCAAACCTTTGCTGTGCCTTGGTTGGTGCTCGAAACTACGCCAGCACCACGCTCAACCAGCTGGAGCAATCCCGCTTCGAGGTCGCCTCAATCAAAGGCAAGCGTCTAACACTGATTAATGACTCCGAGCGTTACGGCGGATCAGCTCAGATCTTCAAGGCACTGACTGGTGGCGACAACCTTCGCTTCGAGGAGAAAAACAAGAACGTTGGTGAGCCCTTTGTCTACACCGGCATGGTCATGGTCTGTGCCAACGAACCGATCCAGACCACTGACAACACTTCAGGTTTGACTCGTCGTCGTCTGACCATCGAATTCAACCGCCCTCTGTATAACAAAAACTCAGAGGCGAAAGAGATGATCAAGGTCGACAACGGAGTCATAAAGGGACTATGGAAGCATTGTTTACCCGGCTTAGTTAACTGGGTTCTGCAGATGACCGACGCTGAAATGCGTCAGTATCTGCTCGACACTTATGAAATGGTGCCCTCTCTGAAGCGGGTCCGGAACGAGATCATGCTCAATAGCAATAACCTTGTTGAGTGGCTCCAATCGGAAGTCGTGTTCGATGAGAAAGCCGTAACTCCGGTTGGCAAGAAAATCCCAGCTGCAAAAGATGCACAGGAGCGCTACTGCAACAGTAACTTTCACCTATACGCGAGTTACGCATCCTATTGTGAAGATACGGGGTCGAAACCTGTCGGTCAAAAGCGCTTCATCGCACTTCTCCTTGACTGCACGAAGAATCAGCTTGGTACTGACTCTGTAACCGGTTTCACAAGACTTGGAAAGCCTTACCTAAAAGGTATTGCTTTGCGGAACTCTGACCAAAAGTTCAAGAGCGTCCCGACCATTCTTCCCGAAAACCGCCATCAGGAGGCAAATGGACAAGTTTCAGAAAGAGAACTGGGAGAAGATCGCAAGGCATCTTGAGAAAGTCGGCGCTACAGACAACGACTACTACATCAGAGCCAAAGCGATCACTGAGGGTAAAAAAGACCCAATCCAATTGTTAGCACCTCTTACTGAGTTTGAGCCGCCTGAGTAATGGGCTTCGAAAAGCACGAGGTCACTATGAAATTCAACGGTCGAGCAGTGAAGCTACTGCTTGATCTGTTGATTGATGCCCACAAAGATTGGTCCGGTGGCCACCCTATGGAACAAGAAGATCTTCGCATCCTCAAGAACGGCTTCTTCCGTGCCTACATGGACTGCGTCTTCACCATGGAGAAAGATGACAAATGAGCTGGCATCCTCACAACGACGAAGAAGACCCTACAGCTAACGACTGTAATTACAACTTTCCTCAGGTCCTATTCGCTTTTGTGCTGGGCTTCACTTGCATGTTCGTCTTAGCGGTCGACGAGATACAAGACTTCAAAGGCTGCCCGATGAATGAGAAGCCCTTGAAATGGCGTGAATGATCAATCAAACAAATCCTGGTAATTGTGGCCCTGCGCCACCACTGGATGGAGGTGGCGTCATAGGGACAAAACCACGTTTGATACGCTCATTCATAAAGCGCGAGTCAATATCAGGCACTGTCATAATTACACCCTTTGGGGCGTGCTGATGCCCTCGAATGTAACGTGGCATGGCAGCCAACATTTCTTCATCAGTCGCAGAGACTTGTGTAAATTCAGGACCACCAAGCACTTGCTCTGATTCAAACGTCGCGCCGCGAGGCGATTCCCCGCTTTCTTTTTGTGCGATTAAACCTTTTCTCCTTGTGAAGCCCTGAAGAAACTCTCCTCCATTGGCCATCACGGCTGGAAAATCGTTGTCACCCATAATTAATCTCCTCAGGCGCGTCGAATATAACCAGCAAGAAAATCCCTTTCAGGCTCCTGTGAAACGGCGTTCATAGGGTTAGTCTTCTCAGCTGCTTTCATGTTGGCCTCAGCGTAGGGGGCACTAACAGCCTGACCTTGGGTGGCATAACTACCAGGGAGCTTCTCTTGGCGACGTGGATCACCAAGATCGGCGTTCATATCGAGACCCTGTGGGTCAAATCCTGCGGGGTTGTACATCATGATTAATATTTAAAGGCCACGACGACGGCCAATGTTGGATTCTCTTTTGTTTCCCAGGTATTTCTCTAACTGATTGGCCAAGAAAGCTTGCTCTGGGTTAGCTTTTGCTTCCTCTACTGTAACTCCTTCCTTTGCAAGTTGAGATGCAAGGTTTGCTTTATGTCTAGCAAAAAGAAACTCGTCATCTAAACCAGCTCGACGTGCTGGGTTGTTCTTACTAGCAAAAAACGCCTCTCGTGCCTTATCTTCGGCTGAAAGCTCAGGTTCTTGTTTGAGAGGGACGTTGGCAATTACGTCCATCATACGAAGTGTTTCATCGAATCTCGCCTGAGACTCGGGACTCATTTGCTCTGAAGCAACAGGATTTTGGACAGGATTTTGAACAGGATTTTGAACGGGGGGCAGATTACTCTGTTGGATCTGCTCTAACCTATTATCGATGCGTTCTTGCCTACCAATTGTATTTTGAGGGGCAAGTAAATCAGCTACAGCATCGTCTCTAAAATCAGGATCTAAACCTAACTGTGCTCGTCTGTCCTTCTCTTTTTCAACGTCTTGAGGGTTAACGAAAGGTGTTTTACCCTCTGTAAACATCTTAACGAACTCGCCCAAAAGATAATTGGCACCCTGAGCATCTAAATTTTGACCAGGCATTCTGTTTCGCCGAGACCTGTTTAGGCGGCGTCGATTTTCTTCGTAAGTGCTCACTTATGGAAAATAATCCTTTCTACAATAGTAACACTCACTAGCAGATCGATGGAACACATTAAAACTTTCCCGAAAGGTTCGACTGTTGTGTTACTCCACCGTGGCTTCAATCGCAAAGAATATAGAACATGCTCTCCCGGAGGCGGTTTGTGTACTTATAACGCTTGTCTTGACCGAGCGATTAACTTTGCTCAAGTATATGAGGACTATTACAACCATAAGCCCTCAAAAACGTTTGATCACGATATCAATCTTTAGAGGGGGAACGCAGTGGGACGGTTCAAGAGCGGCTGAAATTGACTGTGCTGCAAGGGTTTTGATAGGTTACTTACCAAAGATGGTTTTGAGACCGGGTTTTTACTTAGACGTATAGGACGGGGGTCTAGGTGATTGTGAGATAAAAAATGAACGCACAATGACCTAGGCCCCTCTTCTATAGAAAGAAGTAAAAAGGGGGTTCTGAAATCATTTTTGGTAGGTGATAGGCAGAACCATTGACGTGACTGGGATCTCGACCTACCGTGCGATCCATACCAGATCTCCCCCTAATGGAAACCCTGGAATTCTTCCGCGAAAATGGCCTGATCGCTCCTGACGCGGTGGTTTTCGCCAAGGCTTTTCAGGTCTTCATGCGAATCGCAGGAAAGGATGCCTGCTGGGACCTGAAGAAGTCCAGGCATCGAATCTTCTCAGGTTTCATCAACAGCAAACGCAACCATCTTTTTTACAAAACGATGGACGCCAGACCTTTACTGCTGGCGATGATCGGTCAGTTTCCTGAGACGGGAAAAAATGTAATTGTTAGAAAACATATTTGTGATTGCAAATTCTGCTTGAATCCGTCGCATTACTACTACGGGACGAAGGCCGATGTGCGCCTGGAAACGAACCAGAGGAATGGAGACACGCTTACTCCTCAACTTGTTGATCAGATCAGACAAGCTGACAAAGGCCTCTCAAGTAAAGCACTCTCGAGGCGTTTCAACGTTTCTTATCAAAGAGTAAGAAAAATCCGTGTCGGGGAGACATTTGATGTCATGCAAGATCAAGCAGACGCCTCTACCCTTTCGGAGGGTTGGAACATGCTCGAAAAGGTGCTCCACCACCTTGCCTCGAGTCATCCCGATGAAGTCCGTCGTTATGAGCTTGACTTCCACATGACCAGCGAAATGGAGTGCCCCTGGCACCGCAACGGGACCAAGCAACACAAAGGACGCTTCGGTCACATGGGAGAGTGCCTCGACTGCCTCGAGGAGCTCAAGCAGGGTAAATGCACAGTTGACGTCACTCAGTTCGATTACCGCTGGTATTGGACCGTCAAACGCTTCTGGGACCAAGTGGATGTCCGTGGGGAGGACGAGTGTTGGCCGTGGCTGGGGGCCACAAAAAAGGGAGGTACGGAGTCAGTGGCCTACTGCCCATCACCTGTCCACTCAGGAGCCACTCAATCTGCAATGAGGGTTGCGTTCTGGCTAAGCCGAGGTTTTGTCGGTAAGTACAGAATCCACACCAAAAAAACCTGCGAGAAATTTTGCTGTAATCCTCTGCATCTAGAAGCTCGTGGCCTTGACGACGTGCCTATCCCTTCTAAAATTGAGAACATTCAGCTGAACTATGTCAACATCTTCGAGCACTTCAAAAAAGCCGACAACCAAATCGGCGGAGATCGTCCCGAGTCACTATCACCTTGACCCTTCAACGCGGAAATGGTGCGCTTGTGTGAAAATCGGGGGCGATGTCTACTGGGGCGTTGAGTGGCAGGAGGATTTCGGGGAAGCTGACTCTGATCTGCGCTGCATGATCAACAACCTTAATTACGAATTAATTGATACAATGGCCGATGAAGGGTTTTATCCTGAGCGGTCTATAATGAATGAAGAAAAATATCAACAATCCGGAAGAACCAACGGTCTCTTCAACGGATTAATGCAAGAAAATGGCGAGATTCCTGACGACAATCCCGAGTAACTCCGGCTTTGTAAATTTTGGAACTGTTCAGTCTTATCCCACTGGGGGCACAGGGCCTACAGCTTATGGCCCTACCTCATACTTTGGTTCTGATCCACGCCCTGCGGAGCCTGGAGACAGCCTTTATACTCCTATTGATCTGGGCGATTTCTCTACTCCATTTCGCACGATTACACTAAGAAATTCTCATGGAGGACTGTCTCGCAGGCAGACCACCTTTTACAAGATCAAGCTCAGTAAAACTAGATCGATACAATTTACCCAAGATTTCAGTCAGTTCAGCTACGAGAGAGAAACAAACCGTAATACACTTCTTGCTTTCTACAGGATCGAAGACGATGGTCGACGGACTGAATTACCCATCAACGATCAGGGCTACGTATCACCCGTCAGCTCAATCGACTACAACGACGAAAATCTTGTCGTTGAAGATTACCCATCAACAATCCTCGAGAAAGGTGAATATCTTTTTTTAATCACCAACGATATCAGATATCTTGAAACAACCTATTCATTAAGTGTAAATATTAACGTTATTGACTGGCGTTTCGTATCTGAATCAGTGGATGACTCCCTTGAATTTGGTGCAGTGACAGCAACAGCTGATTCTATCCTGGATTTTGGAGCTATTTAGATTCCTTGAATTCACCAAGATTCTTGAGAGCAAAAGTCTCATCCTTTACTTTTGCCCACTCAGGGTCATAGGCCTTGGGATCAACGAATGAAGGATCTTTCTCGCCTTTAGCTTTTTGAGCTTTTGCAGCATCAAATGCTCTCTTCATAACGTCGTAACGTTCTCCAGCCGCTGCCTTTGCATAATCCATAGGTGCTGCTGTCCCGGTGCCGGACGGCTTTGTAAACGTTGGACGGTCGTCTTTATCCATATACACAGGCATGAAACCCCTGTCTGTTTTAGAGGGGTCTCCTGGTAAAGATGCGCGATAAGCAGCAGCCTCCTGAAGCCGTAAAGCGGCAGCCCGCTCACCCATCGACGCGGAGTCAAAGCCT
>ERZ869936.2272-NODE-2272-length-11574-cov-3.542061_pt1 | contig 11574 bp, 10 predicted proteins | sample MGYA00520876_ERZ869936 | MGnify/ENA primary metagenome ERZ869936 (study PRJEB32218, sample SAMN09650985) | biofilter metagenome | isolation source: enrty point of leading RO module | place: Saudi Arabia: Thuwal, RO plant located on Red Sea | collected 2016-02-17 ... | reverse complement strand
AATCGGGCGGATTGCTCGCGATCGTCACTGCCGGGCCGAGCTGAAAGCGCAGAAACGCATCGAACAGCAGCACCGCCGGCACCCACCCCACCGACGCGTAGCACGCGACCTGCCGGGCGTGGGCAAACGGCACCCGCCAGCCGCGGCGTCGGCTGAAATACGCCACGCCCGCCGCCTCGATGAAGGTCATGACGACCACCGCGGGCACGATGCTCCACGCCAAGGCGCTGATCCACACAAAAAGCGCTGCCCGCCACGTCGCCCCGCCAACTCGCAGCCGGCGAAACGCCCATCGCGGCCGAAATGCGACGAACATCGCCGTACGCACGAACGCCGACACCGACAACTCATCCTGCCACGGCAGCCCCACGCGGTGATGCGGCGCCGAGTCGGCCACCGCCATCCCGCACTCCGGGCAGCCGGCCGCAGCCGACAGGCCCTGAAGCCGGTACCCGCAGTTTTCGCAAAGCGAATCCACCCCCGGCCGCCACGGCGCGGTCTCCGGTGCGTCAGACGACATGACCGAACGAACGATCGTCACACACCATCATAGGCGCCGCACCACGCCAGACGCGCATCACGAACTCCGTAAACCGCGAAGCCACGCGGCTTCACCGCATGACCCCACGCCACCGCCGGCGCATCGCCGCACAGCCGCGCTACCCGGTCACGACCTGCTCAACGTCCACGCGCCCGGCGGTAACTTTGACGATGGCGAAGCTCAGCGGCGACTGATCGAGGTTCCACGCGCAGGAGCCGAGCGTGTAGCAGGCGGTGCTCCCGATCGTCCGGTGCGTGGTGGCCAGATGCTGGTGGCCGTAGAACGCGGCAAGCGGGCGGCCGCGCTCGATCTGCTCGACCAGAAAGCGCGAATCGTTGCGGGCGAGGTTGAACAGGCTGGTCGTGTCGTCGTAGGCCGGCGGAATATGGGCGAACAGCACCTTGCACGGCTCAGGGGCGGCGAACTGCCTTTCGAGCCATTCGCACTGCCCGTGCGGAAGGATCGCTTCGCTTTCAAGATGGCCGACGTGGTCCCCGCCGGCCCCGGCATCGCACACGACGATGAAGCGAACGCCCTTGTGCACGAAGTGGTAGTAGTCCGACGCCTCGCCATCGATCTGAAAGTCCCCCGGCCGGGCGGCGCGCAGTTCCGCGCGACGGGCCATGTCCTCGTGATTGCCCGCGACCATGTGAAACGGGATCGGACCCTGTCGCATCGCCTCAGGCATGCCCCACCACTGCACGTCGCCGAGCAGCATGGCGAAGTCCGGCCGATCCTCCCCGCGGCGCGCATCCATGACATCCACGCACCGCTGCAACCGATCAACGTGCGTGCCCAACTCGTCCACCCGCCAGTGCGCCGGCTCGGCGCAGTGCGGGTCCGCGATCACGGCGAAACTGAACGTGGGCTGATCGTGGCTCATCGTCTATGCCAGCAGGTCCAGCACATGACCGCGCTCGTTCCAGTACAGCACGCTGCGGCCGCCCTTATCGTTCTGCTGGAGTACGGAGATTGCAGCGTTGGCCATCTCCATGCGAAACGACCCGGCCATGTCGGGAAAGCCGTAGAAGTACGCGAACAATCGGCTGAAGATGCCCCAGTGCGCGACGATCAGCATGCACTCGCCCGACCCGTCGATCAACTCATCGACCACCGCGCCGATGCGCTCGTCCGCGGGCGTCAGCCAGGCGTCATGCCGATCGGCCGCGGCGAAGGACGGCGTCGGGGCCGGGCGATGATTTTCGTAATAGCCCGGCCGCCAGTCCGTCTCGATCACCCGGCTGTCACACTCGACCTGACCCGCCTTTGCGCCGCAAAGCTCGAACGTGCCCACCGCGCGGCGCAGCGGGCTGACCAGCACACGGTCAAACCGCACCGCCCCCAACGGCTCGACCAGCCGCCGTGCCTGTCGCCGCCCGAGGTCGCTGAGCTGCGAATCGACATGATCGTCGACTTCCTGCGCCTGCGCCCTGCTCTGCCCATGCCGAACAAGCCAGATCTGTTTCAACACACCCTCCCGCAGGGATCAAACTGGATCAACCGATGCATCATATCGGGCGATGGCGCGGGCGTGCTGGAAGACGGTGTCGTGGTCCCCTGCTGCCGCCTGACTCTTGCGCGTCGATGCCGCGCCCTTGCTAATGGCCCACGCTTACGTTCACCCCTCGCCGGTCGGCCGTTACAATGCTCGCATCACACCGGGAGCAGGTCCATCGGCCGTCAGCACGCCACAACCCGTCACAGCAAGTGCGTCGCCGTCGCCGCGCAGCGCTGTTTTATCGTGCCCGTAGCAGCTTCCATTCGACGACCTCCAGGACCTTAGAAGGACTTGCCATTTGTTCGCAAGACAGTAATGGCCAGCATGGCGGATAGGATTGTTCTGTTTCATTCTTTCCCCGTAAATTGGCGGCGTATACATTGTCCGAACAAAACGTCAACGTAGAGCAGTACCTATAAACATAGGGGCGACTCGGCTTTCATGAGTTTTTATACGACCCTGATTGGGCGGCAGACAATGTGGACACATTTACCCGGTCGCAACGGCGTTGTATCCGTAAAGACACTCGGCGCCGTTGGCGTGGGCGCGCTTGTGATTGCCATCATTGCCGTCACCTTGCTCATGACCCGCAGCATGCATAAGGCCGAAGTGGCTGCGGCGGGCGCCTTGTTTAGCGACACGACTAGTGCGCTGCTCGGCTACGACCCACTCGATACGCCGCAACACAGCCCAAGGACTTCAATGGGGATCGTAACTGCCCGCATTTACAACGTTGATCCGTCGCTGCGCGACGAGGCGCTGTAGTGAGAGTTTAGCCGTTACGTGGATAGCGATGAGGAAGCGGAGCTGTCCACCGAGGCTCAGGCACTGCTCGAAGCCCTCAGGCTGGAGCTTGACGATTTGACCGAATCGGTTGCCGCAGGCGCATGGAGCGGCGTGACGCCGATGAACCTAAACACATTTCCTTCTACGCAAGCAAGATCGGCAGCAGAGGGGCAATTTGCGCGCGCGTTTGACCTCATGCTTTATTTGAGGGCGGGTATTACCCATGCGCTTCGTCAGGGCGGATGGGATGAGGCACGGGAATTCATGTTAGCGAGCGTTGAGGTAAACGGCACGTTTCTGTGGGGACCCTCGCACACACAGTGCTTGATTGCATTGTTCTTTGAAAGGGAATTACTTGAACTCATTCTCAGCAGTCCAGAGGTCTTCGCGGAGAACGCGGCGATCTTGTCCGCCATGCTTGAGCAGCGCTCGTACTATGATAACTTGCGTTGTGTTGTGGCATTCGATGGCCTCGTCCTGCATCGATGGCTCGAACAGGACCAGCTTGAATTGGAGTTTGCCGGTCAATCTGAGGATTGGGGACGTGCGAGGCGGCGGATTCCAGCCGTGCTTTTCGTGTATGAAGGCCTGCTAGAGCAGATGGATCAGCGTGTGGCTTGGCGTGATCTGGATTCCTGGCTCAGAGATCAAGCTATCTCAGACGAAGACAACGCATATGCCAGAAAGGCATGCGTGGCCGTTCTTAGCGTCATGCACCTTGCAGAGGCACGCGAGGTTGCTCGTCACGAGGCGTTAGCTGCGTTGCAGGCGGAGGAATAGAACCCCCATCGAGTCGTATAGCGGGTTAAGTCAAAGCGGAGTACCCCACCATGGCTGAAATGAATCTCCCCTACGGCGACCATGTGCCCACCGACACCGTCGGTGCTCAGCGACTGAGTGTCGAGCGGTTGCGGCAGTGGCAGGCGATGGAGTATGGGCTGTTGATTCATTACGGGCTGATCACCTACAACCGCGATCGGGCCACGATCCGCCCATCGGACTTTCAGCCGCCGGGCAGGGTGGACACGGACCAGTGGTGTCGGGTGGCGCGCGATGCGGGCATGACGTATGCGATCTGGATCACGCAGCACAGTTGCTCGTTCTGCACGTGGGATACGAAGATCGAAGGCGTCGCGAGCGTGATGGACTCACCGATGCCCGGCGACATCGTTCAGTCGTTTGTCGAATCGTGTCACAAGTACGGCCTGACGCCGTGCTTTTACTACGGGCAGGCGCCGTTCACGCCCTGGAGCGGCGGGTTCTGTCGCATCGATCCGCATACGAGCTACGCCCCGCGTCATGTGCTCGACCAGACCAAGCGGCAGATCGACGAGCTGCTGACGCGGTACGGGCCGGTCGCGGAGTTCTGGATTGACGGCGGCAACGCGTACGGGCCCAACGGGCGCGCCGAGCTGTACGAGCACGTGACCAGCCTTCAGCCGGACATGGTGTTTACGTTCAACGGCTGGGGGCACGACCGCTGGCGCACGCCGCGGTTCCACACGCTCGACGGCTGGCCGTGTGATATTCAATGCCTCGAGGTGCTGCTGCCGCCGTTCGGCGAGATTTCGCCCTGGCGCAAGATGACGATGGACCGCACCGGCCGGGCGCTCGCCGAGCCGGTGGACATGTACATCCCCGTCGGTTGCTACACGGTGATGCAGCGGCATCACAACTGGTTTTACAACGAGCGGTCGGTAATGGTGCCCGACGCCGACCTGCTGGGCATGCGGCTGATCTGCAAGGCCCGCAACGCCAACCTCGTGCTCACCGTCGCCCCCGACACCACCAGCCGCATCCCCGACGACCAGGTCGCGGCCCTGATGCGCCTGCGCGAAAACTACGAGGCGGCCAAGGCACGCTGCGACGCCGCGCCGAGCGCCAAATGAAACCGCGCAGCGTCGGACCAGAGCGCCACGGCTGACACCGCTCGCCTGCGCTGCGTGAAACTCGCGTAAGCGACGAAACAACGTGGAGATCACGGCTGAACAAGACAGAGAGGGGTGAAACCACCGATGCACAAGGATGCACACTGACCGGAGCGGAGGATGGTTCCGGGGAATGCACAGCAATCGTTGTCCGCAGATTTCGCCGATTGGCACAGATTTTTTTTGAGAAGGATTGAAAGTCGATTGGGCTGTCGCATCCACCGTTAGCGCATGCCGAAAGCCTGATGACCCAAATCTGTGTCATCTGTGCGCTCAATCTGTGAAATCTGCGGACAAATCCCCAGTCCCATCCGTGTGCATCTGTGGCTTGCATGATTCATCCGGAATCGTGATTGAACTCAGGCCGAGGCGGATGCGTAGGTATAATGATGCCATGCGTCCGGTGACGTTCCGCAGCCGGTGCGGCAGACGCGCGTTGTCGATTCACCTCTTCAAGTTCCGGAGATTCAGCCATGACACGAATCGCGAAACTGCTGGCCGCGGCGATGCTCTGCTGCGGGTTGGCGAGCGGCTGCTCGGAGTCGTCGGGCAGCGTGGAGGTCGGCGGCTCCGATCCGGTCGCGTCCGCCCCGCCGCCGCATGAGGCCGGTGATGTCAAGGCTATCGTCGAGGCGAGCAACGCCTTTGCGCTGTCGGGCCTGTACGCCGAGTTGGCGACGCAGCCGGGCAACGTATTCTTCTCGCCGGCGAGCATTCACACCGCCCTGGCCATGACCTACGCCGGGGCGCGTGGCGAGACCGAGGCGCAGATGGCGGCCGCGCTTCGTCTGCCCGACTGGGAGCAGGCGCGCGTACACGCTGCCTATGCCGCGCTGCTCGATCAGTTCAAACCGAAGCGGGCGCCGTATGAGCTTCACGTCACCAACCGCCTGTGGGGTCAGCCCGGCTTTGCGTGGCAGCAGCCGTTTGTTGACGTCACGCGGTCGCACTACGGCGCGGGACTGCGCGAAGTGGATTTCGCCGCCGATGCCGACGCGGCGCGGCAGACGATCAACGCATGGATCGACAAGCAGACGCGAGGGAAGATAACCGACCTGATCCCCGCCGGCACGCTCGACAGCATGACGCGCCTCGTGCTGACCAACGCCATTTACTTTAAGAGCAAGTGGGACTTGCCGTTCGAGCCGGACGTCACACGCGACGCGCCGTTTCACATCTCGCCGGACGAACAGGTGCAGGTGCCGATGATGCATCAGACCGAGCCGTTCGGCTATGCCGAGACGGACCTGGCGCAGGTGCTGTCGATGTCCTACGCACGCGGCGAACTGGCGATGGTGGTGATTCTGCCCAGGGCGATCGACGGCCTGCCGGCGGTCGAGGCGGCGCTGATCGAATCAGGCCTGGACGACATCGAACTGACCGACCGCGAGGTGCGCGTGTCGTTCCCGCGCTATCGAATCGAGCAGACCATGCCGTTAAGGGACACGCTGGCCGCGCTGGGCATGACCGATGCGTTCGACGCCGACCGGGCCGACTTCACCGGCATGACCACGCGGGAGCCGCTGTTTATCGCCGCGGCGCTTCACAAGGCGTTCGTGGACGTCACGGAGGAAGGCACCGAGGCCGCGGCGGCAACGGCGATCGGGGCCAAGGCCGCGTCAGACAAAGGCGGCGACCCGCCGCCGGTCTTCCGCGCGGATCATCCGTTTGTCTTCCTGATCCGCCACACGGAAACCGGCACGATCCTCTTCCTCGGCCGCGTGACGGACCCACGGGGATAGCGGCGGCGGTTAGCGCTTGAACGCCGTCTGCCCTGTGCTGTTCAGGGGCAGGTTGATCGGGCCGAAGGGGGTCGAGGCGTTGATCGCGCCGGTCAACTGGTAGTTGCCGCCGGCGCCGCGGAGCAGGTCGAGGGCGCCTAAACCGAGCTTGATCGGCTGGATGGTCAGCGGCAGTTCGAGCGTGGATTCACCACCGGGGTCGAGGGACGCGGCCCGGGCGAGCTTCGCATCGCCGACGGACGTACCGGCCAGCGAAAGATCGTAGGCGATCTCGTTGAGGTCAAGCGGGAAGCTGTTGGTGTTTTTCATGCGCACGACGAGGGTGGCGGTCGCCTTCTGCAGGCTCAGCTCGCCGAAGTTCACGCTCGCCAGCGACAGTTCGGGCACGGCGGGCACGGGCAGTTCGCCCTGCTTTCTCAGCGGCAGTGAGAGTCGGCCGACGCCCGGCGCATCGACGGACAGACCCAGGTCGGCGGTATAAGGCACGACCGCGCCGGGCCTGACCTGCTGGAGGCTGCTGAGCAGATTCGCAAACGACAGTCGCGCGGGCACTTCGACGGTCTTCGACCCGTTGGCGGGGATGCTGCCGGTGATCGCCGCCTGCCCGTCGAGAAAGCTCGCGCCCCGGCTGGCGAGCGCGTAGCTGACGTCCACCAGCGGCAGCGGCGCGCTGTAGGGGTTGTCGATGCGCACAACGAAGACCAGGTCCACGCCGTCGACGGACAACGACTGAAGCGACACGCCCGTAACCGAGGCGGTGGGCTTCGGTGCCGCGTCGAGGATGCCGGTGAGCGTTTCGCAGCCGCCGGTCAGGCCGGGCAGCAGGGCGAGCAGAACGACGGCGACGACGCGACGCATCGGTGTGTGTAGGTTCATGGTGTCGACCCCTGATGGTGTTCGCGCGTTGCGGCGCGATTCAGACCCTAAAGCAGCGCCCTGGCGGTCGCCTCGGCGATGCCCGGCTCGATGGCGACGCCTGCGTGGCGCAACTCGGCCTCGATCGCGCTCAGGCCCGCGAGCGTGTCCTGGGCATCCACATAGCCCATGTGGCTGATACGGAAGATTCTACCCTTCCACTTCGCCCCGCGCCCATCCTGCCCGCCGGTGATGTGAATGCCGTGATTCTCGCGCAGCGCCTTGCGGAAGGCGGTGTCGTCCACCCCCTCGGGGTAGTACGCGCCGCTGACCGAGTCGCTCGGGCTTTTGGAGATCAGCGTCAGGCCCATGGCTTCGAACGCGGCCCGCGAGGCGTCGGCGAGCGTGCGCACCCGCGACCAGACGTTGTCCAGGCCTTCGTCTTCGATCATCTTCAGGGCCACCGCCTGCCCGCGGATGAGGCTCACCGGCGGGGTGAACGGCACATCGCCGTCCTTCCAGCTCTTCAGCCAGCGGCGCAGGTCGAGGTTGTAGCAAGGCCCCGCCTTGACCTGCGACAGCCGTTCGATCGCCCGCTCACCGAGGCCGACGAAGCCCAGGCCCGGCGGCAGCATCAGCGCCTTCTGCGACCCGGTGACCAGCACGTCGATGCCCCACGCGTCCATCTCCCCCGGCATGGCGCCCCCGGAGGTGGCGCCGTCGACCAGCAGCAGCGCATCGCTTGCGCGCGTCAGTTCGGCGACGGCGCGCACATCGCTGGCTGTGGCGGTGCTCGTCTCCGAATGCACCAGCGTCACGACGCTGATGCCCGGATTCTGGCGCAGCGCATGCTCGACCGCGGCCGGGTCCACCGCCTCGCCCCAGGGCACGTTGATGCGGATCTGCTCGATGTTCAGGTACGGCGCGTACTGGTCGTAGATGTCCTGCCACCGTTCGCCGAACTTACCCCCGGCGATCGTCAGCACCTTCGAGCCCGGGCGCACCAGCGACACCTGCGCCGCCTCGAACGCCGTGGTGCCCGACCCGGCGATGGTCAGCACCGGCCCGCTCGTGCGGTACAGGCGCTGGAGCGCATCAGACACGCGCTTGAACACGGCCTTGAACTCGGCGGTGCGGTGATGAATGATCGGCAGCGCCATCTCGCGCAGCACCGCATCGGGCACGGCTGTGGGTCCGGGGGTCAGCAGACGCTGCTTGATCGATGCGGCGGACATGAAACATCCTCAAAAAATGGAGAATCCACCAACCTACGGCCCGCGCGCGTCGGCGTCAAACGGCGCGCCGGGCAGAACGTTTCAGCAAAGCATGAAACCACCGATGCACACCGATGACGGAAAGAGGTTGTCCGCAGATTTCGCAGATGGAGCAGATTAAAGTTTGTGATTACGGCCTTGGTGTCGGTTCGTCCGTGGCGCGGCTGGCGGTGCTGCCCAACCTTCAATCCAAAATCATCCATCTGAAATCTGTGGCCCATCTGCGAAATCTGTGGACTTTGGCTCTGATCCGTGTGCATCTGTGTGCATCGGTGGCTTCAAGGCATGAACACGCTAAGCCGTCGGACGCACGGGGCCGCGCGGTGACAGCTCGCCGAGGAACACGCGCAGGACGTTGGGCACGTCGGGCGTATCGCGGTCGCCGGCACCGTATCCGACGGCCTGGGTGACCATCGCCGGCGCCGGGCAGAAGCTCGGCTGCATGGCGGCGATCAGCGCCGCGCCGGTGGGGGACACCAGCTCCATCGTCCGATCAACGCTGTCGACCGACAGCCCGCGCATCAGCTCCGCGGTGGCGGGCGCGGGCACGGGCATCTTTCCGTGCGCGCAGCGCACGAAGCCGCGGCTGATCGGCAGCGGGCCGGAACTGATGCTGGTGATGTTCAAAAGCTCCAGCGCGACGATCGACCCGAGCATGTCGACGATTGAGTCGACCGCGCCGACCTCGTGCAGGTGAATTTCCTCGACCGGTACGCCATGCACCGTCGCCTCGGCCTCAGCCAGTCGCTGAATCACGCGGCGCGCCAGCACACGGCGCGGCTCGGGCACGTCGAGGTGGTCCACCAGGGCGATGATGTCGCGGTAGTGATAGTGATGGTGATGATGCCCGGCGTCGTGCTCATGGTCGCGGGCATGCACGTGCGTGTCGTCGTGGTCGTGGTGATGCCCGGCCGGTCCGTGCCCATGATCGTCGTGGCTGTGGCCATGCCCGTGACCGTGGCCGTGCGTATGCTCATGGGTGTGGGTGTGGGTGTGATGCGACGCCGGCTGATCGTCGCCCTCCACGAGCACCTTCAGGTCCGTCGCGGCGATGCCCAGGCGGTGCACCCTCCGCGTCGTGATGCGGTAAGGCGTATCGATCGGCAAGGGCTTGAGCGCGGCGATGATGGCGTCCAGCGAGGCCCCGGCATCGACCAGCGCGCCCAGGAGCATGTCGCCCGCGAGCCCGCTGAACGGGTCGATGTGAAGGTGAAAACTCATGGCGAGGGATCATACCGCGATCCGGCGGGTGGGGACAGACGTAAGACTTGAGCGCGACTGCGCATATGACCGATGGATGGAGCAACCGGGCTCCGGAATCACAAGGACCACCTGACATGACCGAAAGCACCGCTTCCTCCGCGACGCCCCAGCCCAGCCCCGCGCCTCCACCGCCGCCGCCGCCGCCGGAGCGACGAGAGCCGCGCCGCGGCAGCATGTGGAGCCGACTGGCGGCGACGCTGATCACGATCATCCTGCTGGCGTCGATCGCGGCGAATCTGTACCTGTTCACGATCGTGAAGGTGCTCACCGGCGGCGGCGAAGCGGTCTACGCCGAGGGCGATGCGAAACACCGCATCGCAATCCTCGCGATCGAGGGTGGCATCAATGAGGGAATGCACGAGTTCGTCCATCAGTCGTTGAAGATACTCGACAGGGATCCGCCCAAGGCGCTGGTCCTGCGCATCAATTCACCCGGTGGCGGGGTGGGGGCCTCCGATCGCATTTACCACGAAATCAAGGCGTTCAAGGACGAGCATGCCGTCCCCGTGGTCGCCAGCTTCGGCAGCGTGGCGGCCAGTGGCGGCTATTACGTGGCGATGGCGGCTGACCACATCGTCGCCGAGCCAACGTGCATCACCGGCAGCATCGGCGTGATCGGGCAGGTGCTGACTTTCGAGAAACTGCTCAAGGACAAGCTGGGCATCGAACCGGAGACGTTCACCGCCACCACCTCGCCTGACAAGGACGTGGCCAACAACCTGTTCCGCACATGGGATGAACGCGATGAGCAGGTCGTGACGCGCATCATGGACGCGGCCCACGCAAGGTTCGTCGACGTCGTCGTCACCGGACGGGCGCATGTCAACGCCGAGGCTCAGATCCGCGACGCATCTCAGGGTCAGGTCTACACCACCGACGAGGCACTTGCGACGAGGCTGATTGACGAGCAAGGTTATCTCGAAGCGGCGATCATGCATGCGAAGACCGCTGCGGGCATCCCCACGGCAACCGATCCGCAGGTGACCATCCTTCGCCCCGGCCGGTCGCTCACCGAGATGATCGGCCTGCGCGGGCAGACAGCAGCGGCGCAGCAGATCGACGCCCAGACCATCCGCACCTGGCTTGACGAACTGAGCGCCCCGCGCGTCGAGTACCTGTTCACCGGCCCGCGTTAAGCCGTTGCCGTTTCGTTGCGACTTGGTGAATCGGCATGTAAACTGCACGCAGTTGTTTCATCTCAGATGCTGCGGCGTTACGCCGGACAGTGTCTTGCGATTACAGGGCTGGATCGCCGGAAGGGTCCGCGTGCATGTCGATCTCGCTTAAGCAGGGCCGGGAATGGCTCAATGAAAACTCGGCGATCGTCACCATCGTCACGGTGGTGGGACTGATCCTCGTGCTGGCGTACCTGCTCAGCCAGGCGCGCGGGCCGAGTTTTACCGTCGAGTACAAGCCGCGCCCCGTGTGGTTCTACGACCTGAATACGGGGCAAACTTTCGAAATGCAGTCCGATGCGATCCCGCCGATCGAAACCGACAGCGGCCCGTACCAGGGCAGGCCGGCGGGCGTACTCAAGCGCGTGTTTTCCTGCGATCAGTGTAAGTCGGATTTTCAGTCTTACCTGATGGCCTACCTGCCCGAGGCGCAGGAGGCCAAGCGCGAGCTTGACGCGTGGATGATGCAGAAAGGCGAACGAACGCCCGAGGAGTGGAATCAGCAGCAGAAA
>ERZ869936.2271-NODE-2271-length-11581-cov-3.578171_pt1 | contig 11581 bp, 7 predicted proteins | sample MGYA00520876_ERZ869936 | MGnify/ENA primary metagenome ERZ869936 (study PRJEB32218, sample SAMN09650985) | biofilter metagenome | isolation source: enrty point of leading RO module | place: Saudi Arabia: Thuwal, RO plant located on Red Sea | collected 2016-02-17 ... | reverse complement strand
ATCGGCACCGACCCCGTCCTGTGGAAGCAGTACTGGGACCGCAACAAGGACAAGACCCTGCCCCCGGTGCGCCGTTTCGACGTGGGCACCTTCGGCGACGTGAAGCTCGACTACAACGACACCTTCGCGCGCCGCGGCACGGGACCGCTCGATCCTCATCTGCACCCCGCGGGCCGAGCACGCCGGCCAGATGGGGGTGTCCGCCCCGCTGATCGCCGATTCCACTTCACGGTGGGCCCAGGCGATGCGCGAGACCTCCGGGCGTATGGAGGAGATTCCGGGCGAAGAGGCGTTCCCCGCGTATCTCGACTCTTCGGTCAAAAGCGTGTACGAGCGGGCCGGCGTGATCCGCTGCGCTGATGAGTCGCAGGGCAGCCTGACCATGATTGGCACGGTTTCGCCAGCGGGCGGCAACTTCGAAGAACCCGTCACGCAGTCGACATTGGGAACCGTCAAGACGTTCCTGGGACTCTCCTACGATCGCGCCTACAAGCGCTTCTACCCCGCGATTGATCCGCTGCTGTCCTGGTCGCGCTACCTGGACCAGCTCACACCCTGGCTCAGCAGCCATCTCGATCCGAACTGGACTCACGACGTCAAACGGCTGCAGGAACTGCTGGAGCAGGGAGAGACCATCAACCAGATGATGCAGGTCACCGGCGAGGAAGGCATCACGCTGGAGGACTTCATCATCTGGCAGAAGTCGGTCCTGCTGGACATGGCCTACCTGCAGCAGGACGCCTTCGACGAGACGGACGCCTGCATGCCGCGCGAACGGCAGCTCGAGAGCCTGCGGCTGATCATGCGGCTCATCGACCGCGAATATGACTTCCAGGATCGCGACGAAGTGCGCCAGTTCTTCACGAAGGTGATCGGGCTCTACAAGAACTGGAACTACAGTCCGCCCGAATCTCCCGACTATCAGAAGTACAAGCAGGAGATCGAAGACGCCGCGCAACTGGAACACGTTTAGCGCGTTCACTCACGTGTCGATCGGCATCGCGTCAGTCGGTGGCCGGCCGGCCACCATTCTGCCCGTCCTCGCTGTGCCTCGGTACGTCGGCCACTACCGGCGCCGCCCTTTCTGGAAGTCGGGACCGTACTTGCCGACCATCTCGCGTTCAATGGCATCGCGGTCCTCGAGGATCATCGTCCAGATCTCGTTGCGTTGCGGTTCTCCCTCAGCAACGACCTCGGCCTGCTGGGTGCGAACTTCCTCCAGGTTGCTGGTGACATCGACGGCCACCGGCTGCCCGTAGGTGTACGGTCCGTAGGCCGTATACGCGCCTCCCCACCACCACTCGGCGCCGGATCGGTACGTGGGCCGGGCATCGACGTTATAGACGATCGAGCGGTCCAGCGCATTCACCTGGACCGCGACGCCGCGGAGCGATTCCCCGAGGGCATGCAGACGGCTGCTGGCATCCTGGCCGAACTGCAGCAACGCCGGATCGACTCCGGTCGTCGGCAGCCGATCGATTCGCCTCGCGAAATTGATGTGCCACTGGGCGGTCCGCGAGTAGGATGAACCGCGTGTGCGGGCGCGCTCCAGATCCTCGATATTGCGATTCACGGCATTGAAGTACCGCCGGGAAGCAAGCACGTCCGGACCGTCGCCGCCGGGCGACTTCTCAGGTTCGGGCGGTTGCGGCGCCTGTCGGCCGGCCGCATTCGGCGGTGGAGGCGTCGTGATCAGGCTCAACACGCGCCGCAGGCTCTCGTCCGACAATGACATCTTGAACGTGACCGTCTGATCCTCGACCGTCGTCTGCGCGTTCTTCAACTCATCGATCGCGGCGCCGGCGTCGTTCAGGAACTCCTCCAGCAGGGCCCGCATCTCTCGACTTTCTTCTCCGATCTCACGACCGAAATCGAGGCGGATCTCGGCAGTTGTCTCGTCGTCGGTCCGAATGGCCAGTTGCGCTCCGCGCAGCGACTGGAAGTCAATCGTCAGCGATGCCTTCTTCGACGCCCGATTCAGGACTCCCGACGAGTCGATGCGGTTGCGGACCATGATCGGATCAAGCATGTCCTCCAGGTCGATCGCCAGGATGATCTGGGATGCAATGTCGGCGGCGGCGGCGGACAGATAGTCGCTCACCGGCATCCGGCTGCGACCGCCGACCTCCCGCACCCAGCGGGCTGTGTCCTGACGGGAAGCCGGCGCCATTCCGCCGAGAATGTGTGCGTCGTCGGAGTCGCCGCCGAACACGACGAAATAACCCGAATGTCGGCTGGACTGCACCGCCGGCAGTTCGCCGATTTCCTGAACTTCAGTCTTTTCCCGCTGCGCCAACTGCTGAAGTTCGTAACCCTCGGGCAGCGGCAGCAGCACCACCGTCCAGTCTCCGCCGCGCGTCCCCGGTCGGACGTACGACGCCCGTACGAACGTCTCGGCCCACGGCGGAATTGTCGCCGCCCCCTGCAGGAACTCGGTCTCGTGCTGCTCGGCCCATCCCTCCGCCTCGCCGCGCGGGCTTTCCGTCAGCGCCTTGACGCGCAACACAGCCAGGGTGTTCGCATCCGCCGGAACCAGGTCCAGCAGGTTCGAAACTTCCTGTCCGACTCCGGGCAACGACCACAACAGGACCGCCAGCAGCGAGGTCGAAACGATGGTGGGCCATTGACGCATGAGATACTCCGCTGGTGTCTGATCGCAGGTGAAAGGCATCGGTTGCGGTGGTTCACTCCGAACCGGCCGCCACTGGAAGTCAACTGAAAGCGGCCGCCGTCGCCGAATCGATTATCCGGCCCCGTCCTTGCCAGCGTCAATGTTGCAGACGTCGCGATTTCAACCGAATCGCTCGATCAAACGCATCTTCATATTCGCTGCTGCAAGAGCCGCCACGTCCTGCATTGAGCGATTGTTACGCGCAATTTATGGCATTCGCTCCACGCGCAGTGATGAGGCGGCGCGTCGGACTTCCACGCTCGCGAACCGGAAAGATGAGGGGTATAGTGAATCTGCATTCGGCCGATTTCCGGCACGGATGAACCCTGATTCGGGAGAACTTTCATGGGGCGTTGTTTTCCGCTGATTGTTGTCATCGCGCTGGCCAGCATGGGTGATGCAACGCGACTCGTGCACGCGCAAAGCAGTGCCGGCGGGGGCGATCTCACAAAGGACGAACAAGCCATCCAGCAGGCAGCGGTCAGCTACGTTGACGCCTATGGCAACAAGGACGCCGCGGCAATCGCCGAGTTGTTCGGCGCCGATGCGCGGCTCGAATACGCCGACGGCGCCGTGGTCGAAGGACGCGAGGAGATTCAGGCCGTGTTCGAAGAGGAGTTTTCCGAGAATCCGAAGGCCGCGCTGAGCGTCACGATGGACTCGTTGAGATTCATCACCCCCGACGTCGCCGTGGAAGAGGGATCGACGGAGTACTTCCCGGACGGCGAACTGCTGACATCCCGCGCCCGCTACATCGTGCTGCATCTCAAGCAGGACGGAGTCTGGCGGATGGCGGCCGTCCGATCGCACGATCGCGAAATCCTGTCGACCTACGAAATGTTGAGCGATCTGGAATGGCTGGTCGGCGACTGGGTCGATGAGGGCGCCGACGGAGTTGTCGAGATCTCCTGCCGGTGGGACGAAGACAAAAGCTTCTTGTTGCAGGATTTTCAGTTGCGCCGGGAAGGCGAAGTTGTGATCCGCGGGACGCAGCGGATCGGCTGGGATCCGCAGGCGAAGCAGTTTCGGGCATGGATCTTTGATTCCGCCGGCGGGTTCGGCGATGCAAGCTGGACGAACACCGGAGATGTGTGGGTCTCCAAAGTCCGCGGCACGAGCGTGGACGGGACATCGATCTCCGCTACCCGCACATTCAGCCTGCTGGACAAGGACCACATCATCCTCGAGACCACCGACCGGCTCGCGGGCGACGAACAGCTTCCGGACTTCGCTGTCACACTGACCCGTCGCGCTCCGGCGCCGCAGACGGCCGCTCAATGAGTGCCCCTCGCGATCGTCACGAATGATTCACTCCAGGAAATCCAACGATGTTCAGGAAACAAGACAAGCGGGCGGTATCTCTAATCCTCGTGGCAGCGCTGGTTTGCTTTGCGGGCGATGACAGCTTCGGCCGCGGTCGCGGCGGAGGCGGACGCGGGGGTGGCGGTCGAGGCGGGGGCGGTATGCGAGGCGGCGGAGGCACGCGTGGGGGAGGCGGCATGCGCGGCGGTGGCGGAAGGGCGCCGTCGCGATCGTACAATCGCAGCCCGGGTTTCAGCGCCCCGCGCCAGAGTCAGCGACCAAGCACCAGGCCGAGCGGTGGGGCGCGCCCGTCAACACGTCCGTCAACGCGCCCCTCAACACGACCATCGACTCCGACGGCCGGGCGACGGCCGGGGAGCGCCGGAGGATCACGTCCGGGTTCGGTCAACTTTCCCCGGCCGGGCGATCCCAGCCGTCCCGGAATCTCGAATCGACCGAGCACACTGCCGGGGGGCGGCCAGCGACCGGGAATTGCGGATCGACCCGCGACCGGCCAGCGCCCGGGAACACGACCCGGAGCCGGACAACGTCCGGGCATTTCTGACAGGCCCGGCATCTCGACTCTTCCCGGTCGCGGCCTCGCCGGCGCGTGCGCAGCGGCCGCAACACTCCCCGGACTGGGGAATCGCCCGGGTCTCGGCGGCGACCGTCCCGGCATTGGAGACCGTCCGGGGATCGGCGACCGCCCGGGACTCGGTGGGGACGGAAACAGGTTCGGGGACGGCGGCCGATTCGAGAACCGCCAGGACTGGCTCGCGGACCGGCAGGGCAACCGGCAGGACCGTCGCGACAATCTGCAGGACCGGATGGACAACCGGTTTGATCGCCGCGACGACATCCGTGAAGACTGGCAGGACTGGTACGGCAACAACTTGCATCATCATGACGACTGGCACCACGGCTGCTGGGGCGGCCACTACGGCAACTGGTGGCATCACATGTGGGACCACCACCCGGTTGCGATGGCGTTGGGCGTGACCGGCTGGGGTGTCAACCGGCTCAGTTACTGGTACGGGTACTACCCGTACTACAACCCGTACTACTACGAGCCGTATCCCGTCAGCAGCGCAGTCACGATCGACTACTCCCAGCCGCTGACGGTCTACGAACAGTCGGCCGACGCGCTGGCGGAATCGGGGGAGGCGCCGCCGGAGTCCGCCGATGACCCCGCAGTCACCACGTTCGACCAGGCGCGCCAGGCTTTCTTCGACGGCGACTATCAGGCCGCGCTGGACGGCGTCAACACGGCGCTGGCGGCGATGCCGGACGATGCGGTCCTGCACGAGTTCCGCGCGCTCGTGATGTTTGCAACCGGCAAGTACAAGGATGCTGCCGCCGGATTGCACGCCGTGCTGGCCGTCGGTCCCGGCTGGGATTGGACGACGCTCAGCAGTCTGTACTCCGACATTGACACCTATACGCAGCAACTTCGGACGCTGGAGGCTGCGGTAAAGCAGCAGCCGGACGCGCCCGAACTGCGGCTGGTGCTGGCGTATCACTACCTCACGGCCGGCCACACCGATGAGGCGGCCTCGCAACTGAGGAGACTCGTGGAACTGCAGCCGCAGGACCAGGTCTCGCGGCAGCTTCTGGAAATGACCGCCGGCCCCGACGATGCGGCCGGCGCGTCCCCGGAGCCGCAGTCCGACGGCGAACCGGAAGGCAGTATTCCGGTGGCCGACGTGGTCGGCGACTGGAAGGCATCCGGCCGGGACGGCGCCGCGTTCGGTCTGACGCTGACCGACGACGGGCAGTTCACCTGGATCTACGCAGCCGACGGAAAATCGACGAAGTCGAGCGGAGTGTATGCCGTCGAAGGCGACAACCTCGCGTTGGAACCGGACGAAGGCGGAGTGTTGCTGGCGGAGATCACGCCGCCGAAGGACGGCGCGTTTCACTTCCAGGTGGTTGGTTCGCCTCCGGATGACCAGGGGCTCAATTTCAAGAAGTGAATGCCGCAGTCCAGACGATTCGCTCCGTCTGCGCTGGACATGGTGGCGCACCGTAAACTCCGGGGTCTGATGGCGCGAAATTCGCCGCATTCAGAACCGACGGGGCCGGCGGACATTGCCGACGTCGACTCATGACTTTTCGCAACGGGCGTCCTGGTGGCTCCTGCGATCACTCGCTGTTCCGGGAACTCCTGAGGCAAATCCATCGGGTCAGCATGGCACGCCGGGACAGACCGGTCGGAGGACGAACATCGGATGGTCGGGGCCGTCCCGCGTGTGGCGAATCGCTCGAAACGACCGGGTAATCGTGGCGGAGCGTACGGTTTCGGGGTATCATCGTTCGCATCAACGAGCTGCATGGGCCGGACGAGTTCCCTTGGGAAACGTCCGCTGAGACCACTTCTGACGCTTGCATTCAGCGAGGGTATCGCCGTGAAAATTGGCTGCAATTGGGGTATCGATCAGGTTCTGACGATCGGGGCTGCCGCGCTGTTGTCCTGCGCGACTGCGTTGGCCGGGTTGCCGACGACGGAAACCCTGCGACACCTGCCGCCCGGCGTGAATGCGATCGCCGTCATTGACGTCGAAACGCTGTTGCAGTCGGAGGTCGCACAGCGCGAGAAATGGAAGAGCAAGCAGGACGTCAACTATGGGTCGCGGCCGCTGATGGTGCCTCCCGAGGCGCGGACCGTCGTTGTCGCCGCACGCCTCAACCCGGCCCAGGACCTGCAGCAGGATTGGCAGGTCGCACTGATCGATCTGGCGACCACCTTCAATCTGGAGGACATCGCCAAGACCGAAGGCGGATACCTCGATCCGGTCGGCGATCTGCAGGCCGTCTGGACTCCCTCGGACGCATATGTCATCGAGTTCGAAGAACGCATGCTGGCGATGGCCCAGCCCGCCAACCGCCAGGCGATCTCCCGATGGATCAAGTTCGCGCAGGACAATACGGAGAACGCACTGTCGGAGTATCTCGATCACGCGATGAATCGGCTGACGAATGATTCGCAGTTTGTGCTGGCAGTCGACTTGGCCGATGTTCCCCAAAGGCACCGTGTCGAAGAAGGACTCGCCGAACTGGAGATGTTCAGCGGACGCCCGAAAAAGCAACAGGAGGTCGCAGACCTGATCGTCGGGTTGCAGGGAATCACCGCCACGGTCAGTGTGACCGACAAGATCATGGGCGAACTGCGGATTGACTTTCGGGACGACGTCGGATCGTTGGGTGACCTCGCGAAGCCGTTGACGCTTCAGATCCTGGACAGGTTCGACGCGCATCTGAGTGACCTCGATGGATTCGAAGCGGTGCTCAACGGGAAATCCGTCACGTTGAGCGGTCCGCTGTCGTTGAGTGGCCTGCGGCGGGTTGGAAGCCTCCTGCAGATGGGAACCACCAAGTTCAGCGACTTGCAGGACGTCGATCCCGCCAGCGAGGGCAGCTCGGACATCGTCAATGCGTCCAAGGCCTACTTCACGTCCGTGACGACCCTCATCGACGATCTCGAGAAGACGCTCATGGACACGCGCGACAACCACGCACTGTGGATGGAGCGCTACGGCAAGAAAATTGATGCACTGCCGATCCTGAATGTCGACAGTGCCCTGCTGGACTGGGGCGCCAGCGTCGGATCCACGTTTCGTGAAATGGGACTGGCCAAGCGCGGCGCCGGGATTCGCGGCGGCGTACGCAAGTCTGCGGTCTACGGCGACTACTATTACTCAAACGGCGGCTACTATTCGTACTACCGCCCCTCCAGCAGCGTGCACAATCAGATCAAGCGGCAGGAAGATGCAAAAGCCAAGGCCGTCCGCTACGAAAGCTGGAAGGAGATTCAGGACACGCGTGCCGAGATTCGCCGTGCAATGACCGAGAAGTACGCGATCGAGTTCTAGATCGGACTTCGAAAAGCTCGCGTGTGGGATGTCGACAACCCCCGTGCATTCACAGCCGCGTTCGCAACATCAATCAGCCGTCCGCTCTCGTTGACGGCGAATTGTGACTTGCGCATGCGGCCGCAGAAACTGCTTGTCGCCAGCCCGGCCGGAATTCGAGACAGAATCGAACACTGACTTTCCACGGCATCAACCGCTGCCGAGTCGGTGCAGCAATCGCCATGCCTGCGTCGCATGCTGCGGAGTTGTGTCGCAGTGGCGGGATCATCGGTCCGTTTCCGGCGCGGACCGATTGCGGCGGACCTGTCCCGGGAGCAGCGCAGCCTTCCCGCGGACACGGCCGCACAATGCCGGGCCGCGTGGAACCCATTGTCCAGCGAGCAACCGCCGGAGCACGTCGCCTGGCTCCTCAGGGAATCGGACACGGCTCGACGTTCCAAATGTCCGCCGCGTACTCCGCAATCGTGCGGTCGCTCGAAAACTTGCCGGAACAGGCGACGTTGATGATCGCGCGGCGAGACCATTCGTCGGCCTGGGCATACAGCTCGCCGACCTGCTGCTGAGCCTTGGAGTAAGCAGTCAGGTCCGCAAGGTGCATGAAGTAATCACCACCCTCCAGCAGCATCTCAACGATGGGGGCGAAAATGCCCGGTTCGTCGCCGCTGAAATGGTCGTTGATGATCAGGTTCAACGTCTGTCGAACCGCGGGCTCATTCTCATAGTGCCAGCGAGGGCTGTACCAATCACGGCCATCGGCGACCTGCTCGGCCGTCAAGCCGAACAGGAAGAAGTTCTCCTCGCCGGCCTCCTCCGCCATTTCGATCGTGGCGCCGTCGCGGGTGCCGATGGTGAGCGCGCCGTTCATCATGAACTTCATGTTGCCGGTCCCGCTGGCCTCGTAGCCGGCGGTCGAAATCTGCTCCGAGACATCGCTGGCCGGAATCAGCCGCTCGGCGAGCAACACGTTGTAATTGGGCAGAAACACGACGCGAATGCGGTCGCGGACAGCCGGATCGGCCTCAATCTTGGCCGCGACGCTGTTGATGAACTTGATGATCAGCTTCGCCAGCCGGTACGCGGGCGCCGCTTTGCCGGCGAAATAGAACGTGCGCGGCGGCATCTCCAGTTGCGGATTCTCGCGCAATCGGTTGTAGAGCATCACGATGTGCAGCGCGTTGAGAAGCTGGCGCTTGTATTCGTGGATGCGCTTGATCTGACAGTCGAAAATGGAATCGGGATCGACGCTGTGACTGCTTGAAGCCTGCAGCCAGTCGGCGAAGCGGACTTTGGCGGCCCGTTTCGCAGCACGGAACCGCGCTCGGAATCCCGCGTCGTCCGCCAGCGGCAACAGATCACGGAGCCGACTCAAGTCGGTCGCCCAGCCCTCGCCGATGGCCTCGGTGATCAGCGCAGACAGCTCCGGATTCGCGACCAGCAGCCAGCGTCGGGGCGTCACGCCTTTCGTCTTGTTGTTGAATCGATCAGGGAACCGGGCGGCAAACTCCGGCAACAGCCGCTCGCGCAACAGCCGCGAATGGATGGCGGCGACGCCATTGGTGCTGTGCGTGCCCACAACCGCCAGGTGCGCCATCCGCACCTGCCGGGCGCCGGATTCGTCGATGAGGCTGAGGCGTGCCGGCAGCTCATCATCGTCCGGGTGTTGTCGCTGAACGTCATCCAGAAACCGGCGGTTGATCTCGTACACGATCTCGAGCACACGCGGTGAGACCAGTTCGAACATACGGACCGGCCACTTTTCGAGCGCTTCGGGCAGCAGCGTATGGTTGGTGTACGCGAGCGTGCGCACGGTCAGATCCCAAGCAGTGTCCCAGTCAAGGGCCGCATCATCGAGGAGGATCCGCATCAGCTCGCCACCGGCGATGGCGGGATGCGTGTCGTTGAGCTGGATCGCCACCCGGTCGGGAAGCGCATGCCAGTCGTCGTTCGTCCGGCGAAACCGGGCGATGATGTCGGCCAGCGAGCAGCAGACCAGAAAGTACTCCTGGAGAAACCGCAACGCCTGTCCGGCCGTGGTCGAATCATCCGGGTAGAGGACACGTGTGACCGTCTCCGCCAGGAGCCGATCAAGCATGGCCCCCACGAAATCGCCGGAGCTGAATTCGCCGAAGTCGAACACCTCGGACGAAGCCGCGCCCCACAGGCGCAGCGTATTGATCGTCCGCCCGCCGTAGCCGACCACCGGCCGGTCGTACGGGACGCCGAGCAGATGAGAAGGACTTCCGGGCGTCGCCCGCAGGACGCCGTCCTCCAGGCGAAACGAACAACCGACCGGGATCTCCACAATCTCCTGCGGACGCGCCATCTCCCAGGGATCGGGCCGCATCAGCCAGTGATCAGGGTGCTCAACCTGGTAGCCGTTCTGAATCTCCTGCCGAAAAATGCCGTATTCGTAGCGCAGTCCGTAGCCGATCGCCGGAATCTGGAGGGTCGCCAGCGATTCGATGAAGCAGGCCGCCAGCCGGCCGAGCCCGCCGTTGCCCAGACCCGCATCCGGCTCGGTCTCCACGACCTGTTGCCAGTCCTGCCGGGGATCCGATCGCAGATCCTCGCGGACGTACTGCTCCACCCCGAGATTCACAATGTTGTTGACGAGCGTCCGGCCGATGAGGAACTCCATCGACAGGTAGTAGACCCGCTTGGCGTTGGTTTGCTCATGCGTCTGTTGCGTGAGGATCCACCGCTGCGCGAGCAGGTCGCGCAGCGAGCGGGCGACCGCCTCGAATCGTTCGCGTTGACCGGCCTCTTCGAGACTGACGGCGTGATCGAAAACAAGGTGCCGGTCGTAAGCGTCGTGGTTGCCGTGGTCCGCGAACTGGAGAGGACCGCAGGCGTATTGCTGCAACTCATCAGAAAGTGTGAGAGTCTTCATGGAACTGTCTCTTGCGGATTGATCGATGACTGTCGGCGGCGGTCAGGCTGAGCAATCGATTGCGTTTCCTCAGCAGCGCTGGTTCCATCGCGCCTGGTGCTCGCGCAGCAGGGCAATCGCGTCGTCGGCCGTGTCGACGCAGATCGGAATCTCGATGTCCTCGGCGCTGGCCATGGGCGGGGTTGATCCGGCGAGGTGTGCCCGGGCCCAGTCGATCAGTCCGTGCCACATCTTGCCGACGAGGATCAGCGGGGCGCCCTCCACGTGCTTCACCTGCAGGAGCTGCCAGACCATCGTGAGTTCCAGCACAGTGCCGATTCCGCCCGGAGCGACGACGAACGCATCGGACGTCAGCACGAAGTGGTGCAGGCGCGTGAAAAACGTCTTGTGTTCGAAGGCCTGTGTGACGAACGGATTCACGTCCTGCTCGAACGGCAGTTCGATGCGGATCCCGACCGAGCGGTTGCGCTCCGGTGAGCCGGCGGCTGCGGCCCCCTCGTTCGCGGCCTGCATCAGTCCCGGTCCGCCCCCGGTGATGATGTCGCAGTCCATCTCCGCCAGCGCGGCCGCCAGACGTTTGACTTCGTCGTATACGAACGTGCCCGGCTGCGCGCGCGCCGAGCCGAACACCGTCACGCGGAAGTGATCGTGCTTTGACGGCCGCAGGCGTGTGAGGTCGTTGACCACGGACCACAAATTGAAGACCGTGCTCGACAGCAACTGCCTGACGGCGTCTTCGTCCGCCAGGCTGATCGGACCGGATTGGCCAGGGATCTCATGGCTTGGCATCAAGGTCTATCCCGGGTTGGAATCACAACTGGTGTTCGCAAACAGCAGCACGACCGATCG
>ERZ869936.2270-NODE-2270-length-11581-cov-5.120250_pt1 | contig 11581 bp, 13 predicted proteins | sample MGYA00520876_ERZ869936 | MGnify/ENA primary metagenome ERZ869936 (study PRJEB32218, sample SAMN09650985) | biofilter metagenome | isolation source: enrty point of leading RO module | place: Saudi Arabia: Thuwal, RO plant located on Red Sea | collected 2016-02-17 ... | reverse complement strand
ATATATACGAAAGGTAAAATAAAATTCCCTGAATTAAATAATTTAAATGATGAGGATCTGATGCAATTGAATAATATGTATAATATAGAAAAAATAATTACAACACGCATACCTAAAGCAGATAAAATATATTTCTTAGGTGTGATTAGTGGTTGGTCAAATATTAAGAATGATACAGCTATGCAAATTTTGAATATACCAGATCTTATGTATAGAGCATTAGAACAAATAAGACCCTGGTATATATCACAAAATGTTGAATTAAAAACTATAAATCCTGGCGAACAAATGACCGGTACCTTCCATAAAACAGTTCTGGATAATAATGATATATGGTACAAAGGAATTTTTTATTAAAAAAAAATAAAAAAAAATTTAAAAATAAAAAAAAATAATTTTAAAAAAAATGTCACATCGACCACAATCTGGCTCATATTTTTGGGGAAATAGTCGAAGACGTGATAATAATAGAAAAAAACATGTAATCAAAACTGATAATAACAAAAATCCTAAATCCGAATGGGTTGAAAAAATCGTAAATGAATCTAACAATATTCCTAATAAAATTTCTTCTACCCAACCAAAAGAATTAGAACATATATCAAATAAATCTATCTATATAAATCATAATAACGAACAAAATGGTCCTAATGATGTATATCTGGACAAATGTCATCATCACAAATGTTGTAAAAAAGGTCCTACTGGCCCAACAGGACCAACCGGCCATACGGGGCCAACTGGCCCTTCATCAACATGCGAATTAATAATTAATGGAAATACAGGAACCGCAACACCAAATGATAGTTGTACATTAAATATTGTTGGAGATGATGTAATAAAAACGATAACAGAATTAAATACATTAAGTATAATAGATTGTTCATATATAACTAAATATGTGGTAGATTCAGATCCCAATAATAATGCGGCTTTTAATTCATTGGATGATGCATTTACTGAAGCATATAATGATACATCACCGTATCCAATAACTATAATATTGAGACCTGGCATATATCAATTGTTGGATAAGACATTGTCTAATACAAGACCTATAAATATAGTAGGATCGAGTTTTGGAGGAAAACCATCATCAAGAATATATGGTTCGTCAACATCATGGGGTAATAAATATTGGTATAGTGTACAATTTGAAAATTTAGAGACAAATGAGAATCCATCAGATACATATACATTAAAAAATCCAAGTCCAATTAATGGAGAGATGGATAGATTTAGAAATTGTATGTGGTTTAATAATTATAAGATGGTTGTAGAGAATGAAATAATGAAATTTTATGATTGTATAATAGAGGAACCTGATTTAAAGAGAGAAAATGGAATAATAGAGGTTAGGACTGGTTTGGGAAATGTACAATTTTTTGATTGTGAGGCAACATTTTATAGACCTAGTAGTTCAAGTGCTCAGTCTTTGATTTATTTAGATGCGGGCACAGAATTTACAGAGACTATATTAGATTCATTCTTTATCAGAGGTGATGTTGAGGCTAATTCATTAAACACTATTGAATTTTCCGTGGTAGCTATAAACAATAACCAAGTAGTTAAATGTACATCAAGTAATTTTAAAATCAATCCTAATATCAATAGTCCTAATCCAATATATATGTTTGGATCTATTAATAATACACGTGTAACTGACGTCAATTTATTTATAACAGACACAATATTTGAGGGTCCTGAAGAAGATAATCTTAATATATTTGTAATATCAGATCTATGGTCACAATCTAACGAGATAGATTCAATAACAATAAGGGGGTGTGAAATGGATAGAATGAGATTAATGAGATATGATTCAGTACCTGAAATTAATCCATTAAATCCTCAGCCAACGTTAAATATATCAATACAATCTTGTTTATGTTTAGAAAGATCAAATGAATTGTTTAGTATACGAGTAGGAGGAAATTCAAGGATTAATTTATCAGTATCAAATTGTAAATTTATTAGCAGAGACAGTAGGCCTGTATTTGAATGGGTATATGCTATGGATGGTTCCGATAAAAACAATATATTTTTGTCTCTAACAAGTGTTAATTTTATGAATACTTATGTATCTGACCCAGCATTTCCTCGTTGGTTAACAACAGATGTTGTATGTGGCACTTTTCAAGTACATGATCCAACCGATATAAACCAACCATTAATAAACACTAATGGATTTGCTATATTTTATTCAGATGCAACTATATATAATTATAAGCCAGCTACAGCCACAGGAGCGGGTACAACCCCAGAATTATTCAAATATGCGACTATTAATGTTATATAATAAATTTTAAAAATAAAAATAAAAATACAGATAATAAAAATGATTGTTAAAAATATAAATATACAAAAATCAGAATCATTCTTTTATTATTATGCAAATTCTAATGCTAGTATAATACAATTAGAAGATAATAATTATATACTTTCATTCAAAAGTTTTAGAAGAAAATCCATAGTGGAAAGCATTTCTAATCATGAAAATAATCCATCTATGAATCATCCATGGGTAGGAGGACCAGAATCATATACATGGTGGCAACCTGAAGTGGGAGGATTTATAGGGACCGGATATATGATACTAGATTCAAATTTTAATGTAATACAAATACTTGATACAAAATTTGATGATTGGAATGATGTGAGATTGATAGAAACAAATGGCAAATTATTAGCTACATATCACACACAAACTGATCTAGACGAAATATCTATAAAAGGACCTGGTGGTAGAGGTCATTATATTATGGTAGTTAATGAACGAATGGGTGCTGATATACCGGGTGATTTTTCAAGTTGTTATTCATTAATACACGCAACAGAATTATTATTATCAAAAGAAAACGAAATATATAGCATCGAAGATGTAGATACAAAAATAGCTTGTCAAAATGTTTCAAGTTATAACGAAAAGAATTGGTCATTTTGGACATATGATAAACAATTATATATATCGTATTTTTTAATTCCACATCATATAGTATTTGAATCTGACAAAGATAATATAAATAATTGTTCTATATTTATCTCACAAAATGAAACTATTTTTAATAAAATAGAAAAATATTATGACGGAGCAATACGTTTTTCTTTAGGAACGCCGGCAATACAATTATCTGATATAGAATATATGGCTGTCGGACACGTGGTATTAATGTCTGACAAAGTTAAAGCCGGTACAATAGGTTTTATAAAAAACATAGAATTTAACGAGTTATCGCCATTACCTGGCCATAATGCTAGATATTTCATGTTTATGTATACATTTCATCCAAACACATTGGAAACTAAAAGGGTTTCACATGCATTTTTACCACCAAAAGCAGAAACAAATGTTGTGTTTCCGACAGGGCTATTAATTAATAATAATAAAGAAATAGTTATTTCATACGGAGAAAGTGATAGTTCAATAAAAATATTAACGTTTCCATTAAATAGTTTAGATTTATATTTACATGATAATATTACTGTAGAAACATTTGATTTTATAAAATATTAAAAAAAAGCTTAAAAGAAATATATCTATATAAAAATATGGAAAAATTATTAAATTTGGATGAAAAAAATATAAAAATATTAGAAAAACAATATAGAGATCAAGGGGATTTAAATGAAGATGATAATTTAATATCTATGATTAATGATAATATCTATGATTAATGATAATATCTATGATTAATGATAATATATTGTTATTAAAAAACTATAATTTAAGATTAGAAGATGTAAAAATAAATCAAGACAATTTGTACAGAAAAATACATTCTAATTTTGTTACAGATCATGGTGATGATGTATCGTTTCATTTTGAAGATATACTGATAGATTATAGAGAAATATATAATATAAAGCCTATGTGTGGGACAAGTATTAAATGTGTAGAATTTTCATATAATGATTATAATTTTCTGATATATTGTATAAAATGGTGTGGAAAAATACAAAGACCTATAGATGATAATATTATACATGATTGTAATGAGTTATTTGTAGTAAATTTAAGTAATAAAGAAAAATGTGGATAACAGGAATAACGATAAATACATTTATTAAGTATGGATTTAATCATAGTAAGGAATCAAAATCATATTTAGATATTAAAAAATACATCAAAGTATTTGGACTAAACAAAATTAAAATTTTACCGTTAGATATTGTAGAAGTGGAATGTTGGAATATAACGTCTTCCGGGTCAAAAATTATCATGGATTATAATAAATTGATAAAGTATATAGCTCAGGACGATAATTTTATAATAAAAATAATTGAAAAATATGATAATAAATACTTATATATATAGAATGTATTAAAAAAATAAAAAATAAATATAAATTTTTATTAATATCAGGAAAATTATTAGAAATATATTATCCTAAAGAAAATGGTGTAATATTATGTGATTTTAAACTTATAAAACAAACATATTTAAAGGTAGATTATGATAAAATTATGGAAAACATCAAAACGTACGATTGAAAATTGATAAAAAAAAAATATAATCTTACAAAATTGAATGATAGAATACAATTATATTTGATTAATAATTATGAAATAAAAAAAGAATTAAATCCTAATTTTTCAATAAAAGATTATTATGAAAGACAAGGTTCGTATAGTCGAATATTTAATGTTTGTGACAAAAATGATGTATGTAATTATATTGTAAAAATTTTGCCAGCAAGAGATGATTTCATCGAACCTAATTGTTATACTGAGAAGGATTTAGCAATGAACGAAATTTTCATAACGACAAAAATAGCTTGTCAAAATGCTTCAAGTTATAATGAAGGTATTGTTCATCTAGATTTAAATGAAAAAATTGATAAAAATTTTTAAAAAAATAAAAAAAAAAAGAACAAATATTAATGGACACACTATTTAAAACTTATCCTGAATTGTTTATTGAATGTGTTAAACATTTGGATATAATAAGTTTGTCATATATACATAAAACATGTAGTTATTATCACAATATAATCGATCAAGATATATTTTGGATAATTAAATATAGTTATGATACAAACAATGAAATATTATACAGTTTAGATATTAAAAATATTAAAAGACATTATAAATTAAAATCAATAATGAAACAATTAAATTTAATATACACATATCAGGTGTCAAATGCATTTAAATATATAAATAAATTAACAAATAATAGTGATTATTTAATTAATATATTACAACGTTATATATTTGACAAATCCGATCAGCTTTTAATTATATATGGACAAGGACATAATGGAAAAGGTACATTTATGAATTATTTTAATGATATATTAAATATTAGAAAAATGGCGGGTAATAGAATAACACCACAAAATGGAACTATTTGTGTAGATGAGACAATTTTAATAAAGGAATTATCTATATATAATGAATACGGTGGTAAATATATATGTATTACAAATTTACCTATTGTTGACATTAAACTACAAATTAATATATTAATTAAAAATAAAAATAGAAATATTACATTAATAGAATTTACATATGTATTTAATAGAATAGTTCCAAAATGGATAGAAAATTTGAATAAAAATGAAATTATAAGCATGTTAGACCCTATGATACGAGATATCAATATTAAAAAATGATTAAAAATGATTAAAAAATGATTAAAAAATGATTAAAAAATTATAAAAATAAATGGATATTAATACACGTGCGATAAATATTATAGGCCTCACTGATAAGTCAGTATATTTTAGAAATGGAAGTAGAGTAGAATTTGAAAATGGATATATAATATGTGTTAATCCAAATGGTTGTGCTAAAATTATAGATAAGATTAAATACATTATGATGTGCAAAGATAAAAAAAATATATCTAGTAGAAGTTTGAAAGATCAAAATACTAAAAATATAGTAGTGACTGAAGAAGAAATAACGGAACAAGCAATAGTTGTAACTGATGATGGAATAACCAGATGTATAGTAGATGGATGTGATGGAAAGGCAGTAATTAGTTCAAATGGCTACTTAAAATATTGTATAAAACATTATGATATTGCTACAAAAGGTGTTGATATAAAAAATATTAGAAAATTTAACCCGAAATTATGTATTTATAAGGATTGTAAATATAGGCCTGTATATGGTTACTTTGGATTCAAATCAGTAAAAGCCGAAAAATATGGATATCCGAAGCATGTAAAATTATTTTGTAAAGTTCATGCAAAAATGGACATGAATAATATACTTAGCTTTACATGCATTAAGAAAGGTTGCAGAAAAAAAATGCCCCTGGAAGATATTAAAATAATGAAACTAGGTGATAAAATATATTGTTCTGATCATAAAAATGATGAAGAAGAGGAGTATTCAGAAGAAGAGGGGTATTCAGAAGAAGAGGAGTATTCAGAAGAAAATGAGTATTCAGAAGAAAATGAGTATTCAGAAGAAAATGAGTTATTATGTCATGGAAAAAAAAGAAAGTATATTATATATGAAGAAAAAAAACCAATAAAAAAGAGAAAATTCAAATAAAAATTTAGATCATGAAATAAAAAAATAATTTTATTTCCAGTAAAAATATGGAAATAAAATTACAATTAATCAATGACTACGAAATAAAAGATAAAATAGACCCTAATTATATTAAAGGTGGATTAATTAGAAGAGGATATGGAAACGTTTATGAACTATACCATGGCGCGCATTCTGCTACCGCAGGATATGTATTGAAAACATTGCCAGCTAATACATACTTATACGGAGATAAATGTTATTCAGACCGGGATATTGCTATGAACGAAATTTATATAACTAAAACAATGTCGGATTTAGGTATAGCCCCATTAGTATATGATATAGCATTGGATGATTCAAAAGGATATATAGTTATGGAAAAATATGATGGTACATTAAAAGATTTGATATATTTATATCAAACTGATAAATCTATAAAATTAGACGAAATAATAGTTATATTAAAAAGTTATATAGAAAAAATGCATGAACACGGTATTGTACATAGAGATTTAAGTTCTAATAATATTATGTATAAAACAGATGGATCCATAGCTATTATTGATTATGGATTTCCATATATTCAAAAAATGAAAAACTACGATCATATGATTATGATGTTATTAATGAATTAATCGAAATCAAAAAAAAGATTGATAATAATGAAAAATTTGAATTAAACAAAATACATTTAGGTGGAATAGTTGAAGGGTTTACATTTTTATATAATGGTAATATATGTGAAGATTGGTTATGATTTAAATTTAATTTCACATATTCAGCAGATTTTCATAAATGGTATATAATATTAAATATATCTTGAGCTATATCAGGGTTTTCTTTTATTTTTTTATATATAATATGATAAAAAGTTATATGTGCATGATTTATATCTAATAAATTAATATTGTAATATGTAGATTCTATAGCATTTAATATTTTTGATATTTGATCTATATTAAGACATTCTATTTTTTCTGCAGTTACATTGTATAAGAGTGCTATATTATAAAATACATTTCTTATATTTTGTGTATATGTAAAATCTACTATATTTGGATCATTTTCGTCCAATTCTTTTATATTTAAACTAACTGAAAGACCTAACCGTTTTAACATACTTCTCTGATTATTTATATTCCTTAATTTTTCAATTTCTATATTTGTCTTAACTATTTCATTTGTATAATCATCCATATATATATTTCTTTTTTTATCCAATAATTCTTCTATCATATCATGTGGAAATATCCAAAATACATTATTATCATCATTCATATATATCATATCTACCTCACTATAATTATCTTCTAATCTATCTATCAATGGTTTAATATTTTGAATTAATCTATAGTTTAATTTTATTTTATAATCATTTAATTTATTAATACCATAAGCTATACGAAAATAATAATATATAATAGCAGCTTTCTTGATTGAAAATCTGTCAGTTTCTTTTATTTTATGTATTATTTCCATATTATCTAAATTTGGATTTATATTCAGTATAAATGCCAATATTTTCAATCTTTCATTTTCGTTTTCTTTCTCATCATTTATATCTATATTTATTCCTTTTTCATCTGAATTACTATTGAATGATGCATTATACGCATTAACTATCGATTTTGCTATATCCCCTGTAAATAACATATTATATTGATACGGATCTAATTTACCCCCATACAACAAATAATACGATAACATTTCCTTCAATTGTAAATATGATAGTATATCACCATATTCATGATATTTACACATCAATAAAATTATATCATTAACTACATTATAGGATGGATATAAGTTAATTTTAATTAAATGTTTAAATGCCGCGAGATTCAAGTATTTGACGCATAAATCAAAACAGTCATTCTCAATTGTATGTATCAATTTAGTGCTATGATCTCTTATTATCTCTGATGGTGATAATATATAATCTTTCTTTATCAATGATGGATTATCCAATATAATTGATATTTTTGAAATTATTTTAGTATCCATATTACTATGCATCCATTCTTTAACATTTTTTTGATCCTTTATAAGATTTATTAATCCATTATCTTTAATTCCCAGATTTAAATTTGATCCTGACAATATAAGTATCAATATTATGATATTAGACATTTTCATCTCATGTATATAAGATATAATATGTTGTTTTTTATTTATTAATAAATTTGGATCTGCACCATATTTTAGGCATAATCCTATTAATATTATTGCGTTATCATTGGATTTTAATTTAATACATGTCATGTTCAACAAATCATTTGGGGAAATATAAGATTTGTTTAATAATAATATCAATTTGAGGTAATTTTCAGATGAGAATTTATCTGTGAAAGAATCTAAAATTGAAGATATGTCATCATTAGTTATAGTAATCTCTTCATTATTTAATATTTTTGATATTTTTTTACATTCTTTTTATATAGAAAATATTTTTTTATTTTTTTTTTTAAAAAAAAAAAAAAAAAAAAATGATTAACAAATAAAATATATAATTATTATGAAAATATGAATATAACAACTGAAACACGTGCTGCTAGCGTAATACAATATTTAAAAGATTCTATTCATAATGATGATGTAGCTATGTCTGAAAAACTACTATCTACCATACCGGTTCAACAATTAACCAAAATCGTTAGTGATAAATTATTATATGAATTTTTATCTATATCTGCCCTCTATAATCGTAAAAATATAGCATTGTTAATATTTGAAACATGGGAAATTCCGTACATAGCTAATAGAGGACCAGTTTCATTATATACAAGATTATATTTATCTCCGAGATATTCGCCTGATTTATTGAAATTTTGCTCAACAGTATATCCAACGTATACTTTTAGTGAATGTATTAGCGAATTAACCTATTTAGATGATAATTCTAACATAACAGTCGGGTGTTATAAATTGTTAAAAGTATACGGGGAACAAACGAAAAATACATACATAAATCTTGTAGATATTTCTAAGAATAGAAACGGTATAGTATATGAATTTTTGATATCAGAATTGAGAAAAATAAATGATTATGCAAAAATACCTGATTATATGATTGGACCAGACATTCTTCCTAGAGAATCTGAAATAATCATTCCTCAACATCAAACTCCGGCATATGATATTCCATCAAATGAAAAAATGGCTGAAATGATGTTAAAAGGAATGAAAAATTATGGATTCGTCGTAGATGAAATAGAATCTGCAAAAAATATGCTTATGATCAAATTATCTACATCTACATTGGAAGAGAAAAAAAAATTAATGGAACCTATCATGGAACTAAAATTTAAACAAGAAGTGTTACAAAATGACACTACTTTATTTACTTTGTTAGGACCTTCAAATCCTCATTATGGTTCGACCCGCGAAGAAATGCAATATGGAGGTGCTAGAATGTTGTTAAGTGGTGCATATGATTATGACGAAGATAATGAGAATTATCAATTAGATTGGTTCGAGGGATATTGCTGGGAGTGTAACCTTAGAATTAGAAGAAGATGGCATGCATTAAGGCGACCTGTTCCACACGGTGGATGGAAGGGATGTTATTGTAGTTTTGACTGTTTGAATGCAAGTATAGAAAAATCTGATAATGATGAAATTGTTAATAGAATACTATCAGACATATATCAAGAACAGATAGAGAATATAGGAATATTAGATAGAATACCCGATGATGAATATGATGATTATCTTAAAGGACTAATGAAAATGGATGAAAATGAGGAAAAATTTTTTGGAAAATATGGTTCTGTTATGATAGATGAAAGCCAGAAAGAAAATGTAATTAATATAGATGAAATTGGTTATACTAAAGACTTAACAGAAACACCTGATATATATAAGGATGATATGGAAACTGTTAGATTAATTAGTAATAAAACTATGATAAGTGTGATAAGTTATCCAGCACAATATAACGAAATGTTGGAAATATCTAAAATTAATCCTTGTATATTATATATAACACGTAAGAATTGTAAATATTGCAGAGAAATGGATCCTATATATGATATAGCTTCAAAAGATTATCAGAATATTAGAGTTTCTGAAGCAAAATTCATTAATTTTTATAAAATGGATGCTAATAATGGAAAAGTTAGAAAAATAGCATGGGATATAGGATCGAAATCAGTGCCTTTATTTATTAAGTATGAAAATGGTGTAGAAATCGATCGTTTTGTAGGAGCTAACGAAAATAAATTAATTGATATGATAAAAAAAATAACGTTTTTTTAAAACCATACAATAATGAACAAGAGATACGATGTATTAGATATATTTAATTGTAACAAATGTCGACAGAAATTAAAAAAATATAATATAATAAATTACTTTAAATAATATTATATTATTAATATATATTATAATAGTTTTTTTGTTTTTAATGATATTCTTATTTCTTTTTCATTATCTTCTTTTTTTTGTATTTTATTTTTTCTTCCCACATTGGTTGAGATTAATCAACAAAATATCATTGTTATTTTTCCTTTTTATACTCTACTTTTTGTTCCTCCCACATTTGTTGAGATTCATCTATCATCATCAAAATATCATTCAAAATAATAATACTAAAGTCATACTTATAGTCCTCGGCTACTTTACTTAATGTTTTTATTACTTTAAACATAGTAATTGCTAATTTTGCGTCTCCCCCTTCAAATTGATCCATATTGATAGTGTATTTATTGTTAGGAAAAATATTTTTTTTTTATCATTTTTTTTATCATTTTTTTAACGTAAAAAAATGATTATTTATTATAACCATGTCAAAAACATATATATATAATTGTTAAATCATATTAATATACATCATTTATAATTTCATTAAATGATACTCGTCTATCCATATCTTTTATATAAAAATCATTTTTTTTTTTTTTTTCTTATTTATGACCTATATAAATATCAGTTAAATCTATAGCATATATCTTATCGTTAACATTGTCATATAAAAAATTTTCATCATGCATATCTAAATTATAATATCCCATACCACGTAAAGCATATATAATAATTAAAACTCGTTTCAATAAATTATTTTTTAAATTTAAATCTGTTATATTTTTCAAAGTAA
>ERZ869936.2269-NODE-2269-length-11593-cov-18.356734_pt1 | contig 11593 bp, 6 predicted proteins | sample MGYA00520876_ERZ869936 | MGnify/ENA primary metagenome ERZ869936 (study PRJEB32218, sample SAMN09650985) | biofilter metagenome | isolation source: enrty point of leading RO module | place: Saudi Arabia: Thuwal, RO plant located on Red Sea | collected 2016-02-17 ... | reverse complement strand
GCTCTTGACTCTTGGCTCTTGGCTATCAGCTATTCCTCGCTGTCCTGTTGTCGCTTGCGCTTCATTTCCAGCAGGCGGCTGGTGGTTGTTCCGTCGTCTGCGGTGGGAGGCTGCTTCTGGTCCGGCTTTGGTTCCGATTTCGGCTTCCTGGCGGCCGTGCGGCGGCCCTGTTGTTCCCTGATGTACGCCGTCGTTTGCGCCAATGTTTGAAGCGGCCGCTCTTCGCGTTTCTCAAATTGCTCGCTGACGTCCTTCTTCCGCGCCAGCAGGGCCCCCATCGTCTGGGTCGATTCGCCCCGCTTGTCGAACCCGAGCGCCCGCTTGATCGTGTACCAGTCGAGCTGCACCCGCCGGAAGGCGACGTCGAGCGGCAGCAGGCAGGCCAGCGCGATCAGGAACCAGTCAAAGATCGGCTGCGAACTCTGCTTCGGTTCGCGGGGACTGAAGATTTCTTCAGACGTCGCGTCGAGGTCGAGCTTTCTCCCGCCGGTCGTTTTGTAGATCTGCTCCAGCACGGGCCAGTTCGAGCGGAAGTTGATGTACTCGGGCGAGTAGGAGACGATGAACCCGGAATGGACCCGCTCTTCCCGGTCGCCGCCGATGCCCAGGGCCGTCACCTGATAGCGCCCGGCGCCCCACAACGGGAAGGTCGCCTGGTAGCGCCGGGCTCCGATCTGCTTGAGCTGGACAGTCTCCGTCTGTTCGCGCGGCCCGCCGACCTGGGCCACGACGTCGAGGAACATCTCATCGGGATGAAAGTCCTCCACCATGATGATCCCCTCGTTCTCCGATGTATAGCTCCACATCTTGAGGTGACCGTCCTGCCGCACCCGCGAAATGCGGATTAGCAGTTGCTTCACAAAAGCCCGATAACGGTCCCAGTCGACCCAGTTCTGTCCCCAGTTGGTGGACAGGTCCGAAGTGAAGGCCGCCGTCACCCCCAATCCATACTGCCACACGGCCAGCACGGGATCGGTTTCCCCTTCGGTGGCTTCCTTCGGGACGGTGAACAGAATGTCCTCGACCGGCCGGTCCTCCTTGAGGGACGTCAGCACATAGCCTTGGAGCGAGGGGACGCCTTCGATCCCGTCGAGCACCTGCGAGGGGAACCCGGCCTGGGGAAAAATCTCCTCGTTCTGGATCATGCTCCGTTTGAGGGTCTTGGCCTCCTTGATAAAGATTGAAGGGAGTTCGTTCGGGTCGTCCGGACTGTAATACCGGCCTCCCGTCTGACCGGCGATTTGCCGCAACACCTGAACTTCCACTCCGCCGTGCGGAAAGATCGAGATTGTTGAGACGCTTACCTGGGCCTGCTTGAACTGCTGCACGAGTTGCGGCGTGGGCGGCTGGGGATCGCCGTCGGAAATGATGATCATGTGCCGCGTCGCCGCATCGCTCTCCTCGAGCGCTTTCAGGCCCATTTGCATTGCCGGGCCGAATGCCGGCATGTCGCCGATCAACGCGTTGTTGATGGTCGGCACGAGGCTTTCGTATTCGCCGGCCGGCGTCAGTTCAAACAGCCACTCGTCGCCGCCGCCGCCGAAAACAAGCACGCCCACCTCGTCCTGCTCTCCCAGCACTCGAATCGCCTGCTTCGTGATCCGCTTGCCCCACGTGTTTCCTTCCGGGAACTCGCAGGTGTGCAATATGATCGCCAGCGCTCCCTTGGGCAGGATTTTTTTCTTCGAGATGTCCATCGACACCGGGAGCAGGTCTTCGACGACGGTGCGGTGGTAACCGCCGGGGCCGAAACTGTTCTCCCCGCCCACCATCAGGAAGCCGACGCCCTGGTTGTACACCGCGTCGTGCAGGGCCTGCAGCTTGATGCTGTCGAACGCGTCGTGCGGAGCGTTGCAGAAGATCACGCAGTCGTAGGGCATCAAGGTGAGGGGATCATCCGGGAAGTCGTAGGCGTCGATGATGTCGACCGCCCGCTCACCCTCGCGAATCGCCTGCGCCAGCGACTCGTGGTCCTGCGGATTGCCGAGCGGATCGGTCACCAGCAGCACTTTGCCTTCGCCCTCGACGTAGATGTAGCCGATCGCCTCGTTGTTCTGCTGCACCTGGTCGCGGTCGTCGTCCGCTTCGATCGTCACGCGGTACTCGTAGTATCCCGGTTCGCGGAGGTAGATCGGAATGTCGTAGCGGTTTTTGCCCGCCTGGTAGGCGATGTCGATCGCGGGCTGAGCAACGGCGTTCTCTTCGAGGACCAGCTTGCCGCTGCCGTCCTGCAGGGCGGAAACGACGATCGACGCCTCATAGTTTTCGCCCGCCTTCACGAACTGCGGCAGCTCGATCCGCTCGATCCAGACTTCTTCGTCGACCGTGTAATCAAACGGCAGCACGTCGACGCGGATTTCCCGTTTCTTGAGATCCCCCAGAACCTGCTGCAGGTTGCCCGACGTCTCATTGCCGTCGGTGACGAGCACGATCCGCCCCCGGTTCTCCTCCGGCAGCATCGCCGCCGACAACGACAGAGCCTGCTCGATGTTCGTCGAGTCGGGATTGATGCGGGTGTTGAAGATCAGCCGGCCGTCTTCGAGCGGGAAGGTCGTCCGCGGCGGAAGTTCGACGGCCGCATTGTTCCCGAACACGATCAACCCGGCCTCGTCGCCGGGCGGCATCTGCTCCACGGTCTTGGCGACGAAATCAGCCGCGATCTGCTTGGGGTTGCGCTCCGCATCCGCGTCCTTGGGCCCCATCGAATCCGAGATATCCAGGGCATACACGACCGACAGCGTGTCGTTCGTCCGGACCGCGCGCGGTTCGGCGATGAGCGCGACAAAGATGCCGACCAGTGTCAGTCGAATCACCAGCGAAATGACCGACCGCGTCCGATTGAGTCCGCTGTAGCCGTTCAGGCTCATCCACCAGAACCAGACGGCGACCGCGATCAGCCAGAACGCCGCCGGTCGCGTGAAGAGGACGACTTCACAGGTTCTGAGAACGCTTGTGAGCCGGCCGGGCAGGGCGTCGGCGACGCGCTCCGGCAGGATTTTGCCCGCATCGAGCAGCAGCACCACCGCCGCATACACCAGCAGGAAGACCACCAGCGGCAGGGCGTCCGTCCATCGCAACCGCGAGCGCGGCGACGGGAAGAAGCTCTTGAGAACTCGGGGAACTCTCACGGCACAAGCTCCACCATCCTGCGGTTCCCCGTATCGCCCACCACGATTCGTCCCTGGGAGTTCACGGCGAGTCCCCACGGCGTCCAGAACTGGTTCTCGCCGCGTCCGGTGCTTCCGAACCGCCCGATCACCTCGCCCTCGAAGGAGAGCCGCGAGACGCGGCCCGCTTTGTATTCCACCACATAGAGTGATTCGTCCTGCACCGCCACATCATAAGGATAATCGAGATCAGCGCTGCCCGCACGGTTCACAATGCGATCGAACTCTCCGCTGTCACGAAACGCCTGGATTCGATTGTTGATCGCGTCGGCGACGTAAACTGTCCCGTCGTGCCAGGCGAGCCCGCTCGCCCGCTGAAACTGTCCCGGTTCCGTTCCGACGCTGCCGAATTGCATCAGGCATTCGCCGTCTTCAGTGAATTTCTGAATCCGGTCGTTGCCCCCGTATTCGGAGACGTAAACGTTCCCCTGCGAATCCTGAACGACCCCGCAAGGGAAAATGAACTGGCCCGGTCCTTCTCCGTTTTCGCCGAAGGTGCCGAGAAATTCGCCCGCTTCGTCGAAGAACACGCAACGGTGGTAGTGCGTATCCGCCACACAGACGCGGCCGTCGCGGAGGACGCAGATTCCTTCCGGGTTTCCCACGTCCGACTCCGGCATTCGCCAGCGGCGCGCGAGTTCTCCCTCCGAGTCGTAAACGAGAACCCGCCCGGCGTCATCCAGAACGTACAGCATGCCGTCCGGCCCGAACGTCATGGCCCGCGGAGCGGGGAGAAAACCTTCCTCCGCCGGCAACGACCGGGAGTGCACCTCGCTCACCGGAAGCTGCACCGACGGACCATCGGACGACCCGTCGCATCCACAGACCAGAATCGCCAACAACCCTGCCAGCGCCGCCCTGAGCGCCACGCGCATTCCGCGTCGCAGCGAGTCCGAAACCGGCCGGTGGTACACGCGGCGGCGCGCACCGGAGGTTTCGTGCCGCAAGTCGGCGACTGCCACGCCGCCGCAGAATCGGGCCTCTTCGACGAAATGCGGTCCCGTCTCTGAAACATCGAGACTCAGCTTCTCGGGACGAACACGAACGGCGCCCTCAGCCGTCGCGCCGAGCCAACGGGACGCCTCCCCGTCTTCAAACCAGTTGATGGGGCCGAGAAACCGCGCGACGTCGCAAGCCGGTGGCTCGTGGTAGAGAGTCTGCACGGGCCCCTGCCAGATTAACCGTCCTTCGTCGAGGCAAAGAACATGGGTCGCTTCCCGCAGGACAATCTCCGGCTGGTGGGAAGCGAAAACAAGCGAGCCGCGTCTCTCTTCGATCGCCGTTCGGACCGCCGCCCAATATCGCTCCTCACGGGCCGGATTGACGTGAACGAACGGCTCATCCATGACCAGAACGCGCGCTCCACTGGCGACGGCCCGCGCGGCGGAAAGCCGGGCCGCTTCGCCGGCGGAAAGCCGATCCGCTTCGGCCCTCGCCAGACCTTCCAGGTCGAAATCACGCAGAATCGAGTCGATCATTACGCCTGCATGGGGCGCGACGAGTTCGAGATGCCTTTGCACCGTCAGGTGCGGCCAGAGCCCGTCGTCGGGCGGGCACCAGGCGAGCGGCGGTGCGTTTTCAGCGTCCAGGAAAGAATCGACGTTTCCCGTACCCGGCTGTTCAAAGCCGACGAGCAGGTTCAGAAGAGTCGTTTTCCCCGCGCCGGAATCGCCAATGATCGCCGTGACGCCCGATGGAATCTCGGCGGTCAACCGGTCGAGTCGCGGCCTGCCGCGACCCGGCATCGTCACGCCATCGAGCCTCCACAGAGCACTCGCCATTCGACTTCATCACAGGTTAAACACGGATCGATGATGTGCAGACGGTCACACGACAGCACTGTTCAGAAACGACGGGCGGAATACACGACGCGGCGCCCGGCGACGAGAACGACCAGTAACAGCAGCGGAACCAGCAGAGCAACGACGACCATCGCGGCCAGTCCGGAGAAGTGACCGTAATGCATCAGATTGTACAACCGCATCACGGCCGGTTCCATTCCCGGCGGAGAGAGCATGGAAGCGAGCGTCAATTCCAGATAGGCCCAGAAAAAAGTGATGGCAAACGCCCAGAATCTCGGTCGCCCCGTCAGTTGCCACGCCAATTCGGCAAAGCCCCTTCTTGCTTGAGTCGATGCGGTTTCATGTCGTTGCAGACGCACCAGATGCCGGGCCGAGGTCTCCCGCTCAATCCCCAGGCAACTCAGCAGAACCAAGCTTCGCGGCAGGAGGTAGAGCGTCAGCCCCAAAAGCAGCAGCACCGGAAACCCATACGCCAATTGAGGGGCAAACCGTTTGAAGAAAGCCGAGAGCCCCAGTCCTAGAACGAGGCTTCCGCTCAGTCCGGGAAGCAATGCCAGGCCCAACAGACCCACCGCCGCGATGCGTCGCGTTGTCCCGCCGGGACGTGGAACCGAGTCGGACGGCCGGGCCAGCCTGCGAACCCGGCGTGCGATCACCAGCGCTGCCAGAGTCGCCGTACCGGCGTACAGCAGACCGTTCACCAGTTCGCGGAAGAACGACTGCTGCCGCAGGATCACGTCGAAGCCGTCGATCATGCCGCCCAGCACGAAATAGCCCGGCACAACGGCGTTCAGCAGACATCCCGCACCCAGAAACAACCACCAGCCGCGGCCAACGGGGGGATGCGGCGGCTCGACGTCGCTGTGCGAGTAGGCGCTTCTCCTCCACAGCCAGATGAGCACCGGAACGATCAGCGCGCTTTGAATCAGGACCACGATTCCGAGACAGCGCATAATCGCCGACAGATCGACCAGACCCGCCTGGCGGGTGAACAGCCATTCGGTCCAGCCCCGCGCCTGCATCAGCGAGGCGATCTCCGATTCCTGGAACGCCGTCAGAAAAATCACCGAAGCTGCCGGCAGCCAGACTTGCCCAGGCCCCCGGCCGAGCAGCCGGATGTATTCGCGCCGCGTCGGTGAAGTTCCGCGGCGTCCCATGATCCGAAAACAATGCACCGCTTCCGGCGAGACGGACGCCGGCGGCGAGAAGTAGATCAACAGGACGCCGACGGGAATCGACTGGCAGGCGATAATCGCCGCGTACAGCAGTTCGTTCCAGAGCGGGTAGTGAACCAGTGAGAGCCCGTAGTTGCGATAGGCGTAGCCGACCAGCAAACCGGGGCTGAAGAAGGGGATCAGCAACAGGCTCCAGGCAAGCCGCTGGGTCGTCCCGCTCACCTGGCGCAACAGGCGTTTCACGTGAAACGCGACCCAAAGCCCGGCGGCGGCGACCAGCAGGCTGCGCAGCAGCGACCACCCACAGGCGGCTGCGAACGTCATGGAGCGTACTCCGCCTTGAGCCACTGCAGGCATTCGCGGCGCGCCCCGCCCAGCGTTGTGAGATCGGCCGATTCCTGCGCCCAGCGGGCGAGCGGCTTGACGTCCTCGGGAAGTTCGTCCTCATCGACCGGTCCGAGTGGAATCTGCCGCGAGGCCGACGCCGCCAGTTTCAGTTCCGTCTCGCGCGACGCGAGATAATCAACCAGTCTCTGCGCCGCACTCAATCGCTGCGTCCCCTTGATGATCGCCGCGCTGTTGGGGATGCAGATCGTCCGGCCATCGACCCGGATCGGCAACTGCGCAACAGGCGCTCCGGCGTCCTTTCCAACGAAGAAGTCGTCCGTGTCGGTCATCCCGAACGCGCATACTCCCTCCGCCACCAGGTTCTTGACGGTGGAGTTCCCCGTCACGAAGCGGCACCCCCGACGCTCCAGGTCGGCGTGGAACTGCTTGAGCCCCTCCTCGCCGAGAGAATCCCACAGCAGGCTGTAATGCGAAAGCGTTGTGCCGAAGACCGGCACGGCGACCGCCATCAGCGAGAGGTCATCACTCGCGAGTCCCTCTTTTACGGCAGCCTCGGTTGGTTCCATCAACTCGGTGTTGATGATCCAGACCCGCAGCCTCCCGCCGAAACCGACCCAGTGGCCGTCGTGGTCCTTGAACGGGGCGGGGATGCGTTCAAACGCCGCCCCCTGATACGAATGCAGAACGCCGGCCTCCTGGAGCTGGATTGTGCCCAGCGTCTGGTTGTTCCAGAAGACATCGCATTGCGGCGCGGACTGCTCCTGCAGAATTCTCTCGACGAGGCCGAGTGACTTGGTCGCCTCGGTATCGGGCACGATGACGACCGGGATGCCGGTGTCTCGCTCGAATTCTTTCAGAATCGGCTCAGCAAAGATGAGATCGTGGGCGCAATAGACAACGAGCGCGTCGTCATCGGGACGGGAGACAAGGTACCATCCGATCAGCACGGTCGCGGCCCCGGCCAGGGCGATCAGACCGAAGGGCGGGGATCGACGGGACTTGTCGTCGTTCATCACGGGGCCTCGCCGTCAGATAAAAGAGAACCCCCGGCCGGAACCGGGGGCTTGCACGACTTCGCTTCCGCGAGGAACAATTCGCCCTGCCAGTGGTTGTTCAATCCTGAATGGACGGGTCGGGCGCCACTGGCTTTGCCAGTGCCTCGCGCAGTTGACGTCCTTTCCGGTTCGCACTGGCGGAGCCAGTGGCACCCGTCAATTCAGCCTGGATGAGCCACGAGGGCCCTGTCAGGGCGCTAGTTTTCTTCCGCCTGAAGCGCCGGTTCGACCCGGTCGATATTGTCGAAGTACTTCTGAATGGCGTCGGTATATCCCGGCGGAATCTGTTCCTGGTCGATTGCCTCCGAGACACCCTGCTTCACGTCTTCCAGAGCCTGGCGGTACTCCTTGCGGGCTTCGCCGCTGTCGCTGAGTCCTTTGGTCTTCATGGACAGCAGCACTTTTCCCTTCTGGATGGCCGACTTCGACCGCTCGCTGACGAAGTCGGTTTCGACGGAGTCGTCTTCAGGGACTTCGCCCCCCTCTCCCATCCCTTCGCCGCCCGTCCCCTCGCCGTCGCCCCGGCCTCCCCTCGCCGCCATCATCTGCTCATAGAGTTCGGCGTAGTCGCTCAGACTCTGGCAGTCTTCGCAGGCCTCGCCGTCGAGCATTTCTTCGCTGTTGAGTTCCTTGGCCATGCTGATCAGCCGCATCGCCTCTTCAAGGCTTTGCATGTCTCGCACCGTCTGGGAGAGTTCCTTGGCTTCCATCTGCGCGAGATTCATCGACTCCTGCAGCGCCTGCAGGGCCTCCTGGGAAAGGTTTTCAGACTTGCTGTTCTGCATGGCCTGCAACTGTTCGGACGCCCTCTGCAAAGCAGCCGCCAGTTCCTGAGAGCCTGCCTTGTCGCTGGCGAACTCGGACATGTCGTCGATCTGCTTCTCGATCTTCCGCATCAACTCCTGGCGTTCGTCCGGGTCTTCCGTCTGAGCTAGACGTTCCAGATCATTGGCGAGTTCTTCGATGTCGTCCTGCAAGCCCTCGGTCGATCCCTCCTGCAGTTCCCGCTCCCATTGGCGCATTTGTTCCGCACCCCGCCCGCCGAACTTCCCGTCCAGCTCGGAGCTGTTCAGTTTGTTGCTCAACTGCTCGGCATTCAGCTTCCGCCACTTGTCACCGAGCGTCTTCTGGTTGATCGCCAGTTTCTGAGCGTTCTCTTTTCGCTGCGGCTGACGCATCTGCTGAAAGTCGGCTTTGAGCTTCTCGATCGCCTGCTCGACGTCTTCAGAATTTTCGTTTTCGACGTCCTTATGCCGGGCGAGTTCGTTCCTGCGAATTTCATTCTCTTTGCGCGTCTGAGCGATTCGTTCCGCCAGGTCTTCCTGCTCCCTGGCCTGCGCCTGCGCGCCGAACGGGTCCAGAGCAGGCAGGAAGAATATTCCCAAAGCCAGCAGACCGACGACGGCCGGCATCACCAGACCGCCCAGTAGCGACGGACGTTCCCAGGCGTAAGGAACGATCTTGTCCGCCCGCGACTTGCGGGCCCGCTCTTCGGCGTCCCGGCCGACCAGCGGTTTGTAGTCGCCCGCGCAGCGGTCGAGCATCGTGAGCGTGAGAAACAGGTCCTTCGTTCCCTGCCCGGCATCAGCCTGTCTGGCGGCTTCGGCCCTGTTGGGAAAGCGGGTGAGCGCCAGCCCCAGCACGACCGCCGCGCCCGGAATGGCCCACAGGGTTTGCGGCGAGAACACGTCGGGAATCAGGCCCGTCAGCCGCGCGACCAGCAGGGCGACCCCGTATGTGATCGCAACGCCGATGAAGCAGAGGAAGACCCGCCACGCGAGCTTTGCGAAGTAAAGCCGCCAGGCGACATGCTTCAGGAGCCGCTCAGAACTGGGAAACTCGCTCATTTCGGCCATCCTTCGGGAAAACTGCGGGGCCCCGGTGAATCGAGGGCCGTGCGGCAGTTCTCTTTACGTCTGAAGTCTAATCCGTATTGGGAGTTCGTTCAATATTTCGCGGGATTCGAGGGAATCTCCGCGATGTGTTCCGGCGTCGTCCCGCAGCAGCCGCCGATGATTGCCGCCCCAGCCTCAAGCCACTCGGTGGCATGCCGCGCGTAGACGACGGGGTTTATGCTGTCGGTCATCACCCATTGGCCGTTCTCATCGGCGTAACCAATGTTGGCATAAGCCCCGACCGGCATCCTGGAGCAAACTTCCCGAAGCTCGGAAAGCGCCTGCAAGACCGCGTCTGCCGGCAGGCAATTCACCAGAAGCGCGTCTGGGCCAAGCGCGCCCACGACTCGCGCCGCTGCGGTGAGCGTTTCGCCGGAAAGCAACCGGCCGTCCCGACCACAGACGAAACTGACCAGAACCGGCAGGCCGGTTTCGAGCGCCGCCTGGGTGGCGACGGCCGCTTCGCGGATCGTGTTGTGCGTCTCGACGAGGATGGCGTCGACGCCGGCTTCCGCCAATTGTCTCGACATCCGCCGGTGTTCGGTCTCCAGTTCGGATTCCGGCGGCGCCAAGTGCGGTGAATAGCAGTCTTCGAGCGGCGCCTGCGAGCCGGCCACCCACGCCGCATCACCGGCTGCCGCGCGAGCCAGTTCAACGGCCAGATTTGTCAGTTCCGCCGCGCGGTGGGCCAGTCCGGCCGACCGCAGACTCCGCTGATGCGTGCGGAACGTGTTGGCCGTCAACAGTTCCGCACCTGCAACGACGTAGTCCGCATGCACGGCGCGAACGATCTCGGGCGCCGTCAGCAGCGCCGCGCTGGACCATTCGGGCCGGTTGACGTCGAAGCCTCGCCGCGCGATCTCTGTGCCGGTCGCGCCGTCGAGGAGGATGGGCGAGCCCTCTTTTAACCGACTACGCACTGTGTCAGCAGACCGCATGGCGCCTCCGTCGTCCAGTAGCCATCGGTGGGCTGACGCCGCGCCGCTCGCCGTCAGGCATCTGCTGTCGCCCACTCGTCGACGTATTCGTAAAATACGTTCCGCTGCCGGGGGATGTAGCCGGCGTCGGTGATGCAGCGGCGGATCGACTCCAGCGAGAGATGATGGACTGTCCCGGCCTCGGCGACGACGTTCTCTTCGATCATCAGCGATCCCATGTCGTTCGCGCCGAAGAAGAGAGCCATCTGGCCTGTCTTTTCCCCCTGCGTGACCCACGACGACTGGATGTTGGGGATGTTGTCCAGATAGAGCCGGGCCACGGCTTGCGTCTTGAGGTATTCAAACGCACCGGCGGGCGGCAGCGTCGACATGTCGACGCCTCCCTTCCGTCCCCCCTCGGCGTCGCGACCGAACCACGGCGCGTGCTCCGGCGGTTGATGCGTCCAGCAGATGAAGGCGGTGAATCCCCCCGTTTCGTCCTGCACTTCTCTCAGCCGGTCGAGATGCTCAACCCGGTCCTCCAGCGTCTCCACGTGGCCGAACATCATGGTGCAGGAACTCTTGCCTCCAATCTCGTGCCAGACGCGGTTGACTTCGAGCCAGCCGTCCGTGAGGACTTTGCCGCGCGTGATCTCCTTCCGTACGCGATCGACAAGAATCTCCCCACCGCCGCCCGGCAGGCTGCCCAACCCGGCGTCTTTCAGCCGCTGCAACACCTCGCGCAGCGGCAGCTTTGTCATCTTGTGGAAGTGATAGAGTTCCGGAGGGCTGAATCCGTGCACGTTGACCTGCGGGAACTTCTGTTTGATGCCGCGGAGCATCTGCTCGTACCACTCCAGCGGGAGTTGCGGGTGCAGCCCCCCCTGCATCAGGATCTGGTCGCCTCCCAGATCGACCGTCTCCCGGATTTTCTGGTGCAGCACCTCATCGGTCAGCACGTAGGCCTCACTGTGTCCCACCGGCCGGTAAAAGGCGCAAAAATCACAGACGGCCGCGCAGACGTTTGAATAGTTGATGTTGCGGTCGATGTTGTAGGTCCGAAACGGCTCGGGATGCAGCCGCTCCGTGACGGCGTGCGCCGCCTGCCCGATGGCGGTCAGGTCGTGAGATTTGAGCAGCGCCAGCGCTTCTTCGCGGTTCAGCCGCTCGCCTGCGACGGCTTTTTCGAGGATCGGCGTGATGTCAGAGGGGGCGGGAGCGATCATGGATTGGC
>ERZ869936.2268-NODE-2268-length-11595-cov-14.333536_pt1 | contig 11595 bp, 8 predicted proteins | sample MGYA00520876_ERZ869936 | MGnify/ENA primary metagenome ERZ869936 (study PRJEB32218, sample SAMN09650985) | biofilter metagenome | isolation source: enrty point of leading RO module | place: Saudi Arabia: Thuwal, RO plant located on Red Sea | collected 2016-02-17 ... | reverse complement strand
CCTGACCCCTGACCCCTGACCCCTTCTGCTCCCTCTCCCCTGACCCCTGACCCCTGACCCCTTCTGCTCCCTCAGTCGGACGACGTCGCCGCCGCGGGTTCGGCGAGCGCGATGGTGTGCAGCAGGTGCGCCACGTCGCCGCCGACCTCGTCGCGCACCGCCACCGCGAGCTGCACCTCGGAGCCGCGCAGCGCCATCTCGACCTCGTAGAGGAAGCTCTGGCTCTCCGCCTCGACGTCGGCGGCTCGCACGCTGAGGGTCTTCTGGCCGATCGGCAGGAAGCGGCCGCTGGAGAGTCTGCCGCCCACCGCGACGGTGAACGAGCCCTGCATCTCGTCCTCCACCGGCAGCAGGGCGAGCTCGGTCAGCGGCACGCGCACCTCGAGGGTCACCAGCCGCTCGCCGCGCTCACCGTCGCTCACCTCACCGTGGCCGAGGTCGACCCGCAGCGGGTTCTGCTCCCGGCGCAGCACCAAGGTCGAGATCACCAGGTCGTTGAGGTCCTGCCCGGGCAGCTTGGCGAAGTAGCTCTTGCGGTGGCGCACCCGGACGCCCGGCCGTAGCACCTCGACCGCGATGGCGTGCTCGCGACCGTCGGCGGGCCGGTCGGGCGCGAAGGCGATCTGGTAGGCGCGCTCGGCGTCGCTCGCCGCGGCCGCGATCGCGGGGCGGAAGTCGTTGGTGTCGAAGGTCGCCTCGCCGCCGGTCTCGTCGGCCATGTAGTGCAGCGCGCCGCGCTGGTTGGTGATCTGCAGCGCCTCGGTGTTGGCGGTGACCCGCACGTTGTCGACGCCGGCGTTGCGGGCGCCGCTGAGCCCCGAGGCCTGGAGCACGAAGAAGCTGACCTGCGAGGCGTTGGCGAAGGCCGAGAGCTGGCGCCACTCGTCGGTGGTCTGATACTCGGCGAGCTCGGACCAGGCCGCCTCGGCGTCCCACGACGACTGGTTGGCGAGGATCGACGTGGTCTCGTAGTCGCCGGTGTCCGAGCACAGCTCGATCGCCAGTGAGTACGCCTCGCTGCCCGGAGTCGTCGGGATGCCGTCGCTGACGTGCAGCAGGCTCTTGCGACCGTCGATCGGCGCCAGCGAGTCGACCAGCAGGCGCAGGCCGAAGATCGAGCGCAGCACCACCGAGTGCGCCTGCTCGGCGTGGGTGCGGGCCAGCGCCCCCATCTGCACGCAGGGGTCGTCCTGCGCCGTGCCGCCGAGGTTCGACTCGTGACCGCCGGTGGCCGCCTGGCTGTAGTACTGCTCGATCAGCCGCATCGCCTCCTCGGGACGCGCCAGCTGGGCCAACATGGGCGAGCGCACCGAGTCCATCTCGGACTCGATGACGTCGAGCACGGCGTCGAAGTCGCGGCTCGGCGACTGCAACACTCGCACCTCGCCGTCGAAGCTGACGATCATCACCGAGTCGCTGCTGCCCATGCCGCGACGGATCACCTCGCGCAGCTGCTTGAGCACCCGCTTGCGGTTCGGCGGCCGCAGATGCAGCTCGTCGAGGAAGACGACCAGCGTGTTGCCCTGCACCTGGGGCAGCTCGACGGCAGCCTCGGACTCCGCCCACTCGCGGTCCCGCGCCGCGCGCTCCATCCGGCCAGGGGGGGAGAGGGTGAAGCGGGTCACCGGCCGACCGTCGTCGGTGATGCGCAGCTCCTCGGGCCGCAGGTCGGTGACCAGCTCGCCGCCGCGGCCGGTGACCACCATGTCGACCAGCACCAGCTCGACGTCGACACGATCGAGCACCGCGTCCTCCAGCGGCTCCTGCGACTGGGCGCTCAGCGGCGCGATCGCCGCGAGCAGCGAGAGCATGGCGAGGGCAGAGAGCAGGCCTCCGAGCTCACCGTGCGGGACGTGCCGGCCCGCACTGCGGCGCGGCGGGTCGTGCTGGCTTCGGGATGCTGCGTGGCTCATCGAGGATCTCCCGGTCGCGTCGACCTCTGCGGGTCTCTCCGGCCCCCCGGTTCGGTGCCGGCCGGGATCCGCTCCGTGGATCATCGCACGCGCGCCGGCGCGACCTCGCGCGGCTGTCGGCCTCGTCCCCTCTCCTACCGCAGCCTCCGACGCGAGCTCACCCGCCGCGTTGCCTGGGCGCGGCCGGCGGCAGCTACGTATCATCACCGAGCAGGCCTATGGACATTTAGACCCGATGGCCTCGAAGGCTGGACCTCTGCCCGGGGCTGCCTCGGGCCAAAGGGGATTCGGCCGCGCGCCGACACCAGCGAACCCGCCAGGAGCCGAGCCATGCCCGATCCCACCGACAAACGCAGGCCGAAGCCACCGAGCCGCGACCCTGGCCAGGGGGCGCTGCGAACGGTGGCGGCCGTTCTGGCCGTCTCGATCGCGGGCTCGCTGCTCGCGTCCGGCGTGGCGTCCGGCCAGTCGCTGGTCACCCTGCGCGACATCGAGAAGCGGCTGCTGGAGGCCAAGCTCAGCGAGTTCCGCGCCGCCCACGAGGCCGAGATCAGCGCCACCCGCGAGGCCACCGCCGCCACCCAGGAGCTGCGCCAGGCGCTCGGCAACCTCGAGATCCCGGTCGAACGCCTGCGCGGGCTCGAGTCGGAGCTGGCGATCGCCCGCAGTGTCGCCGACCGCCGCCAGAACGAGGCGGCGCGATTGCGGCACGAGATCTACGATCGCATGGAGCGTCTCGGCGAGATCGAGGCCGCGCTCGACGAGGCGGTGGTCGACGAGTGGGGCACCTGGACGATCGACTTCGGCCCCGACGAGGGACCCGGCAGGGTCACCCTGCGCAGCGAAGCGGGCCGCATCGAGGGGCAGTACACGATGCAGAGCGGCCGCCGCGGCGTGCTGCGCGGCAGCTTCTCCGGCAACCGGTTGCAACTCGAGCGCATCGACGCGCAGCGCGGCCGCGACCGCACCCTCGAGGGCACCCTGTCCGCCGACCGCAGCTCCCTGCGCGGCACCTGGGTCGCCACCGAGCTCGGCTCCGGCGAGCAGACCAGCGGCGTCTGGCGAGCGGTGCGCATCGAGCCATAGCAGAAGGGAAAAGGGAAGAGGGACGAGGGACGAGGGAAAAGGGGCGCTCCGCACGTGTGCTCGAGGCAGATGCGCGGACGAGGCTCGCAGGAGTGCGATGGGCGCGGCCCCTCTCCTCTCTCTGCTCTGACTTCCAGTCCCTGATCCCGACTCTCTGATCCCTAAACCCGAACCCCTGATCCCCAACCCCCGCCGGCGGCCGGCTACGGGACGGTGGCGAGGGAAGGCCGCCAGCCGCTCCGGCGCAGGTTCTCGAGCGGCAGGAAGAGCGGCCGCGGCAGGTCGTCCCAGGGGCTCCACCGCCACTCGCTGCAGGCGTGCGGCTCGAGCACCTCGGCCTCGCCGCCCCGCCACGGAGCCTCGACGAACAGGGTGACGTAGTGCAGCCCGATGGCCTCCGGTGCCTCCGGTGCCTCCGCTGCCTCCCGCGTCACGACGTCGGAGCCCCCTGCCGGTTCGCCGGCCGTGAAGCGATCGTTGGTGAAGCCGGCCGCCACGGCGTCGCCGATGCGCAGCCCGGTCTCCTCGAGCACCTCGCGCCTGGCGCACTCCGCCACCGTCTCGCCGAACTCGAGATGACCTCCCGGGCACGCCCAGGTGCCGGCGCCGTGCGCGCCGCGTCGCAGCCCGACCAGCACCGCACCGCCCCGCACCACGACCACGCCGACGCCAACGCGCACCGACCGGCGGCCGTCGCCAGCCGCCGCGAGGTGCGACGCCGTGCTCACTGCGGGTCCGGCGATGCGGCGTCGCTTGTCGGGGCAATCATCGCCTCGACGGTGTCGGGGCCGCGGATCGGCGACGGCTCGAGGTGCCGGGAGAAGAAGTCGACCATGCGGCGGAAGGCGAAGCGGGTCTGGGCCAGGCCCTCGGCGTCCCAGCCGTGGCCGGCGTCGGGGAGGGTGACCAGCTCGACGTCGCGTCCTGCGAGCAGCAGCCGCTGCACCAGCTCCACCGAATCGCGGTAGAGCACCACCCAGTCGCGCATGCCGTGCACGATCATCAGCGGATCCCCGAGGCCGCCGGCGTGCAGCACCGGAGAGGAGTCGTCGTAGGCGGCCGGCTGGTCGGCGGGCTCCATCATCACCGCCATCTGCCCGGTCAGCGCGTGGCGCACATTGGTCGCCGGCGCGCCGGCGATTCCGGCGGCGTAGAGACCCGGCTTGCGGAAGAGCGACATCGCCGTCATCAGGCCGCCGTAGCTCGAGCCCCAGATGCCGACCCGCTCCATGTCGACGTAGCCGAGGCCGGCGAGGTAGCGCACGCCGCTCTCGAGGTCCTCGATGTCCATGCCGCCGTAGTCGAGCCGGATGCCGCGACGGAACTCGCGGCCGCGACCCCAGCTGCCGCGCACGTCGACGTTGAGCAGCACGTAGCCCTGCTGCAGCAGGTACTGGTCGAGGCCCCAGGTGGGATGGGCGTTGCGGCCGCCCCACTGGTTGCGCACCGAGTCGGTGTAGACCGAGCCGAGGATGGCCGGCAGCTTGGGAGCGTCGGGATCGCCCACGCCAGGAGCCTCCGGGTCGAATCCGGGCGGCAGCAGGAGGCGGCCGTGCAGGGTGGCACCGTCGACGTGACTCTCGAAGCTCACGTAGCGCGGCGCGACCCACAGATACTCGTCGAAGTGCTCGTGCGGCGAGTGCGTGATGCGGCGCTCTCGCGGCACCCGGTCGGCGTCGCGCAGGAAGCGCAGGGTCGACAGCCAGAGCTCGGGCGGCTGCAGGTCGCTCGAGTGCAGCAGAGCGGCGAACCAGCCGTTGGGGGACAAGGTCGGAGCGTACGTGCCGGGACGCTCGCTCAGCCGCTCTGGCCGCGTCGGAGCACCGTCGCGGACCCGGAAGAGCTGGCGCTGCTCACCGTTCGGAGCGTTGGCGACGAAGTGCAGCCCGTGCGGCGTCGGGTGCAGCTCGGAGACCGCCCAGGACTCTCCGGCGGCCGGCGCCGTCAGCCGCCGCACCTCGCTGCCGTCGGGCGCCAGCGAGTAGACGTGGTAGTCGTCGGCGCGGTCGGAGAGCAGGTAGAGCCGCTGCGCACCGCCGGGCTCCTCCCCCGCAGCTCTCGACCACGCGATGCGCCAGAAGTAGAAGCTCTCGTTCTCGGCATCGGCGTCGCGCCACACCATCCTGGTCGCACCGGAATCCACGTCGGCGACGAAGACGCGGCGGTCCTTGGCGTAGAGATCGCTGGTGTCGACCGCCAGGTGACGGCCGTCGGCGGACCAGTCGTACGACAGCACCTGGCCGGGACGACCCAGAGACCGCAGCTCGGCGAGGTGCGCGGCGCCGGCGTCGCCGTGGCCGAGCTCCCGGTCGCCGGGCTCGAGCTCGGGGTGGTGCAGATCGAGCCACTGCAGCGGCCCGAGCTCCGGCACGCCGATCTCTGCCCCCGCCACCGGGTCTCTCACGGCCAGCGCGGTGATCGCCACCCGGTGCAGCGGCGCCGCCTCGCCGGGGAAGGCGCGACGCACCGGACGCAGCGTCGGGTCCTCGGGCAGCAGGTCGGCGAGGTGCCGCTGCGTCACCCGGCGCGCGTCCTCCTCGAGCAGGGCCAGGGCGGCGCCGCGCGGCGCCCAGCGGAACGAGGCCACCGCGACCCCGTCCCCGGCCAGCCCGCTGACCCGGACGGCCTGCGCGCCGGCGTCGAGGCCAGCGACCGGAAGCGCCCAGAGATCGCCACGGTGCAGGAAGGCGAGCCACTCGCCGTCGGCCGAGAACTCCGCCTGCGAGACCGGCGTCGGCGTCGCCAGCCGGCGCGGCGGCCCCGATGTCGGCGCGCCGATCAGCCACAGCCCCCCGCCACGGCTCGCCACCAGGCGCTCGCCGTCCGGATGCCAGGCGATCGCCACGACGCCCGGCTCTTGCTGCGCCCGATCGCGCGCCAACAGCTCCGCCAGGCCGACGCTGCCATCGCCCTCCCCGGCAGCGAGGTCGGGCATCTCCTCGGCGAATCGGGTCCAGCGCTCGGCCGGCTCGCCGGAACGCACGTCGAGCACCCACACGTCGCGCGTCGGGTAGCCGGCGTCGTTCCACAGGTAGGCGAGGCGCCCGCTGTCGCGCGACCAGGTGGGCCGCTCGGGCGCGGTGCCGACGAGGCTGGGCAGTGAGTAGAGGCGCTCGAGGTCGTGCTGCCGCAGCACGGTGAGCGCCGGAGACGACGCCGCGGCAAAGGCACCGGCGAGAGCCGCGATCGCCAGGCTGCGCAGAGCCTGCGGCGCCAGATGACGACTCAGGTACCGCACGGCTCGGGATGGTGCACCCGTTGGCTCGAGGCGGGAAAGCGCTCGAGGGCGGCGGCGGGCCGCACCGGTCGCCGCACCAGCTCGCCGCCGCAGTTCGGGCAGACGTTCTCGAGCACCCGTTCGACACAGTCGGCGCAGAAGGTGCACTCGAACGAGCAGATCCTGGCCTCGGTCGACGACGCCGGCAGATCCCGGTCACAGCATTCGCAGTTCGGTCGTAGCTCGAGCATGCGATCCCTCCCATCTCGCGCCGCCGTCGGTCTCGCATGCGACGGCCACCGCGCTGCCGCGATGATAGCCAGGCGGGGCAGGCAGGTCTCGGCAGCCACCAGCCGGAGGACTGTCGACGAACGAACCGCCTGCGACCGACCGGCGCGTTGATTCCGCGGCCCGGCTCCGAGCTGAGGCCCCTACGGTCCTTCGCTGTCAGCCGAACCGGCGCCCGCTCTGGAGTCGATCCAGGCCTGCGCCTCTTCGCGGCAGCGGAAGACGGCGATCTCGATCGGCAGGTGGGCGGAGAGCCCCTCGAACACACGGCTCATGCCGAAGTCGAGGTCGCAGCCCGCCACGATCGCCCAACGCGCGCCGCTGCGCAACGCCCACGACTGCCTCTCGAGGGCGCCGACCAGGCGACGCAGCTCGGCGACGGTGTACTCGCGCGCCGACGACAGGCTGAGATCGAACAGCGCGTCCATGCCCGGCCGGAAACGGGCGTCGGCGAACACCTGCCGGACGTGCAGCAACGAGTCGGGCAGATTCAGCTCGCCGAGAGCCGTCGCGCGCACCAGCCCGCGCTCGACGTCGATCGAGTAGTCGATGGCCATTGGGGAAACCCGGAGAAGAGAACGAAGGAGACCGCGGCAACGTCCGTTGATGCCGAGTCGGCGTCGCCGCGCCTACGGCGACGCATCGGCTCGTGATTCGGCCGCATGATGAAGAAAGGGAAGCCGCGACCATATCACCGCAGCGCTGGTCCACCGCCATGTCTCTTCGCCCGCCAGCGCCGAATCACGCTGCCTCTCGCTGCCGACTCACGGACTCGGAGCTTCCGCCGCCGCAGAGGGCCGAGCCAGTCTCGATCGAGTCAGCGTCGGCGCTCGAACACCGGCACGCCGTCCACGAAGGTGTGCTCGGCGACGACCCGATCGAGCTCCTCGGGAGGCACCTGGCGCAGGTCCTCCGACAGCACCACGAGGTCGGCGACCTTGCCTTCCTCGAGCGTGCCGAAGGCGTCCTCCTCGAAGAGCAGCCAGGCGCCGGCCCAGGTCATCGCGCGCAGCGCCTCCTGCAGGCCGAGAGCCTCGTCGGGCGCGTAGACCCGCCCGCTGCGGCCGCGCCGGGTGAGCGCCGCCTCGAGACCGACCATCGGTCCGATCGGCAGGATGTCGCTCGAGATCGCGAGGTGGAGACCGTGCCCGAGCGGCGTGCGCAAGGCGTTGTTGCGCTCGAGGCGCTCGCCGTCGAGGTGCCGCAGGTAGCGCCCCTCGACGCTGAAGGTGAAGTTCGGCTGCTGGGTGATCGCGATCTGGTGCCGGGCCATCCGCTCCATCGTCTCGGCGGACGGCAGCACCGTGAAGTGGTTGAGGTAGTGACGGTGGTCTTCTCGCGGCACCGCCTCGAGCGCGGCGACCAGCCAGTCGACGGTGAGCTCGATGGCGGCGTCGCCGATGGCGTGGATTCCCAGCTGCCAGCCGTCTCGGTGGGCATCGAGCACCGCCCGCGCCAGCAGCTCCTCACCGAAGTTGAGCGCGCCGCGGTAGCCGGGCTCGGTGCCGCCGGGCTGGCCGGCGCTGGCGTAGGGCTCCCGGGTGAAGGCGGCAGGCCCGGTGAAGCCGCCGTCGACGAAGATCTTGATCGCACCGAGACGCAGGCGGTCCGCCTCGACGCCGACCATGCCCTCGAAGGCTGCCCGCAATCCTCGCGAGCCTTCCACCCCCGGCCAGATCACCTGCACAGCCGCCCGCGGCAGCACCTCTCCCGCCGCCGCGGCCTCCTCGTAGGCGGCGCGCCAGAGCGGCAGCTCGTCGAGCGTGGCGTTGGCGTGCACCAGGGTCGTGATGCCGTGCGCGAACTGCTCAGTGAGCTGGTGGCGCAGGCTGCGCGACAGCTCCTCGGGCGACGCCGGCGGCACCAGGTCGAGCAGCAGGTCCTGGCGCTCGCCGACGATCCCGTCGAGCTCCCCGGCGACGTCGCGACCGAGGAAGCCGCGCGGTGGATCGGGCGACGAGCGGTCGAGCCCGGCCAGCGCCAGCGCGGCGCTGCTGGCCACCGCGCTGTGCGCGCCAGCGCGGGTCAGCACCACGGGATTGTGCGGCGCGGCGGCGTCGAGGTCGTGGCGCGTCGGCAGGCGGGCCTCGGCGAGCTCGTCCTCCGACCAGCCGTAGCCGGTGATCCACTCGCCGGGCCCCAGCTCGGCCGCCCTCTCGGCGACGCGGCGCTGCATCTCCGCGACCGAGGGCACCGCCTCGAGGTCGACGTGGCGGGCCGCGACGCCGATGATGTGGGTGTGGGAGTCGACGAAGCCCGGCGTCACCGAGCGTCCGGCGAGGTCGATCTCGCGCTCGGCGCGGAAGCGGGCGCGCAGCTCGGCGTCGCTGCCCAGCGCGACGATCCGTCCGCCCCGCAGCGCGATCGCCTGGTGCACCGTGCCCGCCGCGTCGCAGACCATGACGCTGCCCGAGTGCAGCAGCCATTCGACCGGCTGGCTGTCGGCCATGGCGACGTCGTGGGCGCCTCGGTCGCAGGCGACGAGGCCGGCGACGCCGAGCAGCAGGATCGCGGCGACCGGCCCGAGGCGAGTCGAAGCTGCTCGCACCAGGCCGCCCTCTCCGCGGCTCATCGCGGCGCCCCCGCGTCGGGAGCGCGCACCGCGGGCGACGCGCCGCGCGCCTGTACCAGGTAGAGCACGACGCCGAGGAGCGTCCAGCCCAGCACCAGGGCCCACTCCGCCGGCCAGGCCAGCGCCGCCGGACTGATGCCCGGCAGGTAGAGGAGCATGATGCCGAGCGAGAGTGCCAGCGCCAGCCAACCGACGAAGCTGCCGGTCGGCGCTCGGAACGGGCGCTCCAGCGCCGGCTCGCGCCAGCGCAGCACGAGGAACGAGATCGCCACCATCGCGTAGGCGACGACGATGCCGAATCCGCCGGCGTTGACCAGCCAGAGGAGTGCCGGACGGCCGAAGAGTGGCGCCAGGGCCGAGAACGCACCGAGGAAGACGACCGCGTTGACCGGGGTGCCGGTGCGCTCGTCGAGCCGTGCGAACCAGGCCGGCAGCTGACCCGACTCGGCGAGCGCGAAGACAGCGCGCGAGCCGCCGACGAGGAAGGCGTTCCAGCTGGTCAGCACGCCGGCGATGCCGGCGACCACCAGCAGCACCACCGCCCAGCCGCCACCGGCGATGCCTGCCCAGGCGGCACCGGCGGCATCGACCGTCGGCAGGCCGCTCGAGCTCGAGACCTCGAGGGCGGCACGATCGAGCGACGTGCCGACCGCCAGGCCGATGCACACGTACCAGAGCACCGCCAGCAGCACCGACGCCACCAGCAGGGTGCCGATGCGACGCGGCGGCAGGTTCACCTCCTCGGCGGCCTGCGGCAGGACATCGAAGCCGACGAACATGAACGGCACCATGACCAGGACCGAAACGACTCCGCCCCAGCCGCTGGCGCTCCAGACCTCGAACTGCGGCGCGGGCCCCGAGGCGCCGGGGCGCAGCAGGGCGCCGACCAGCAGCACGGCCCCGGAGACCACCAGCAGTCGCACCACCCAGGTCTGCACCTCGGCGGCGACCTGCACGCCGCGCACGTTGATCCAGGTCATCGCCACGGCGCCGAGCACGCCGACCAGGACCCAGGTCGCCTCGACCTGCCAGCCCGCGATCGTCCACAGCGGGCCGACCGAGAAGCCCGGGATCAGGTACTCCACCGCGGTCGGCAGCGCGACGGCTTCGAAGGCGACCACCGCCAGATAGCCGAAGACGATCGCCCAGGTGCACACGAACGAGGCCGTCGGACCCAGAGCCCGCAGCGAGTAGGCGTGCTCGCCGCCGACCAGCGGGATCGCTGCAGCCAGCTCGGCGTAGGTCAGGCCGATGACCACGATGCCGAGCCCACCGACCAGGAGGGCCAGGGTGGCGCCCGCGAGGCCGGCCTCGAGCACCCAGCTGCCGGCCAGCACCACCCAGCTCCAACCGATCATCGCGCCGAAGCAGAGCGCCAGGACATGGCGCGCGACCAGCACGCGGCGCAGTGCGTGGGGAGTCGAAGCGCCCAGCGCTGACTCAGCGGAGGGCTCGGAGGACTCGGGACCTGCCGACATCTCTGCCTCCAGGGATTCGGTTCGGACTGCGCGACCCCTGCGGGGCCGGACGGGATGACGGGACCCTATCCGCTCGCCGAGATGGTGCACGAGCTCAGGGCCCGCGGCCGCGGGCCCGGGGACAGCGCGACCGGCGGCGCTCCTCCCAGATGTGGACCTATGTGGACACGGAGCCGGGTCAGCTTCGGCGCACACCCCGATCAGAAAATTCCTACGAATTCTGGCCTCCGGCCTGCACCCACTCCCGCTCGAACGCGTCACGGCCCCGGTTCACTGTGCCGATCCGACGCACCAAACGTCCGACTGCGGGAGAAACTCCGATGACCTCCAATCCTCTCGACCGCCGCCCCACCGAGGACCGCTCCGGCACCGCCGGCTACACCCTGGTGGAACTGATGGTGACCGTCGCCATCCTCTTCATGGTGGCTCTGCTCGGTATACCGACGCTGACCCGCTGGCAGGCCCGTGAGCAGTTCATCGCCTACGCCAACACGATGACCGCTCAGCTGCTCGCGGCCCGTCAGGAGGCGATCCTGCGGGGAGCGCCCGTGGTGGCCCAGGTCGATCCGTCCGGCACGAGCCTGCGCACCTGGGTCAACGCCGATCTGGACCTGCCGATGGCCTACACCCCGGTGGAAGGCGCGACCCATCGCACCACCGACTACGTGCACCGCGAGAACCCGCTGCCGGAGACGGCCGGGATCACCTTCCCCGCGCCCGAGCGCCGCTTCGCGCCCAACGTGCGACGCCCCGGCAACGGCAACGGCAACGGCAATGGAAACGGGAACGGCAACGGCAACGGCAACGGCAACGGCAACGGCAACGGGAACGGCAACGGGAACGGCAACGGGAACGGCAACGGCAACGGCAACGGCAACGGAAACGGGAACGGCAACGGCGGCGGCGGCAACGGCGGCGGCAACAGTGGCGGCGGCAACAGTGGCGGCGGCAACGGCGGCGGCGGCAACGGCGGCGGCGGAAACGGCGGTGGCGGCAACGGCGGCGGCAACGGCGGCGGCGGCAACGGCGGTGGCGGCAACG
>ERZ869936.2267-NODE-2267-length-11606-cov-3.660809_pt1 | contig 11606 bp, 10 predicted proteins | sample MGYA00520876_ERZ869936 | MGnify/ENA primary metagenome ERZ869936 (study PRJEB32218, sample SAMN09650985) | biofilter metagenome | isolation source: enrty point of leading RO module | place: Saudi Arabia: Thuwal, RO plant located on Red Sea | collected 2016-02-17 ... | reverse complement strand
GCACGTCAGAAACTCGCAGCGGAGTCGCCAGTGCGGGAGTCGGCCTTTCGAAACGGCTCGATGGTGCCGACTGATCGAACGGTGATGACCACCTGCACCGCGGACCCGGATCCCGCGAACCGACACGAGCCACATTGTGTCCTCTCCGTCAACTGAGCCAAGCAGCCACGAAGGATTTTCCCCCTGTGATCGAACCGTCCCCGAGTCGCCCAGCCAGCGGTGTTTCGGCCCAGTTCGACGACGTCGCGTGTACTGTCTGCGGTTGTGTGTGCGACGATCTGCAACTGACCGTGCAAGGGGGGCGCATCTCGCAGGCCACCAATGCCTGCCGACTGGCTGAGCCTTGGTTCCTTCAGCAGGGGGATCACTCGCCACCCGCCGCAGCCGTTGGGGGGGTAGAGTGCCCATTCGAGACCGCCATCGAGCGGGCGGCCGGCCTCTTGCGACGTTCCCGTTCCCCGCTGATCTATGGACTTTCGCGCAGCAGCACGCCCGGTCAACGGGTTGCCGTGGCCTTGGCGGATCGTCTGGGTGCAACAATCGACACGACGGCTTCGCGCTGCCACGCCCCCTCGCTGATGGCGTTGCAGGAAGTCGGTGAATCGACTTGTTCGCTGGGAGAGATTCGACAGCGGGCCGACCTGGTCATTTTCTGGGGGGCTAACCCAGTTGAGAGCCATCCTCGGCATCTTGAACGGTACTCCGCGTTGCCGACCAGCGAACTTCTTCCCAGAGGCCGTCGCGATCGTACCGTCGTGGTCGTCGACGTGCGGAAGACCCCGTCGGCCGAACAAGCCGACCTGTTCATCCAGGTCGAACCGGGACGCGACTTTGAAGTCCTCTGGGCGCTGCGGGGTCTGACACGTGGCATTGTGCCCGATCCAGGCGTTGATCTGGGTGCTGACCGGGCTTTATTGGAATGCCTGGCCGACATGATGCGTGGTTGTCGCTGTGGCGTCGCGTTCTTTGGTCTCGGCCTGAGTCTCCGTGGCCTGGGGCATCGCAACGTCGAGGCGTTGCTATTGCTCGTGCGAGATCTGAATGACTTCACCCGATTTCACGCTCGGCGAATGCGCATTCCCGGCGACGTCACTGGTGCTGACAGCGTTTTGTGCTGGCAAACCGGTTATCCATTCAGCGTGAATTTGGCCAACGGCTTCCCGAGGTATAATCCGGGGGAGTTCTCGGCCAGCGAAATGCTCTCCCGCCGCGAGGTCGACTCGTGCTTGCTGGTTGGCAGCGAGGGTGTCAGCCGCCTCGATTCGTCCGCTCAGCAGTACTTGACCGAGATTCCCACTGTTGTGCTCGATCACCCCGGCTGCTCCCCGCCATTCACACCAACAGTGCAGTTCACGACGGACGTTTACGGAATCCACTACGACGGAACGGCATACCGGATGGATGAAGTTCCGATTCCACTTCGCCAGATACTACCGCCACGATATGCCAGCGACGAAACCGTGCTGTCATCCATTGCGGCGTGCAATCTGGATGCGACAGAGATTTGACATTGAAACCGCACCGCACCGATCACGGCGATCGGTCACGTTGAAAACACAATCACTTGGAAACCACCAATGGCGACGATGAAAGCGCTGGTCAAACGGGAAGCGAAACCAGGACTGTGGCTGGAAGACGTTCCGATCCCCGAGATGGGGATTAACGACGTCCTGATTCGGGTCGATCGAACCGGGATCTGTGGCACGGATCTGCACATCTACAAGTGGGATTCCTGGGCACAGCGGACCATTCCCGTGCCAATGGTCGTCGGTCACGAATTTGTCGGGGAAGTCGTTGACGTCGGTTCCAATGTCGTGGATTTTCATCCCGGCGAAATTGTCAGTGGCGAAGGACACGTCGTCTGTGGTCGCTGCCGAAACTGCCTTGCCGGCCGTCGTCATCTTTGTGCTCATACGAAAGGGGTCGGAGTTAATCGCCCCGGCGCCTTCGCCGAATACCTGGTCCTCCCCATGACCAACTGTTGGCATCACCACGCAGACGTTCCGCGGGACATCGCCTCCATCTTCGATCCGTTCGGCAACGCCGTCCATACCGCATTGTCGTTCCCCGTGCTGGGCGAAGACGTATTGATCACCGGGGCAGGCCCCATTGGTGCGATGGCAGCGGCTGTCGTCAAACATGCGGGGGCACGGTTTGTTGTCGTGACTGACCCAAATGCCTACCGCCGCGAAATTGCCGACCGCATGGGGGCCACGCTAACCGTCGACCCAACGAAGACAACTCTGCCGGAAGTACAACAGCAACTGGGAATGACGGAAGGCTTCGACGTCGGGTTGGAAATGTCGGGCAACCCGCAGGCCTTCCGCGGTATGTTGGATGCGATGTGCCACGGCGGGAAAATCGCCATGCTGGGAATTCCCGATCAGGAGATTGCCATCGACTGGAACACCGTCGTTTTCAACATGCTCACGATCAAAGGGATCTACGGTCGCGAAATGTACGAGACCTGGTACAAGATGACCGTCATGCTTCAGAGCGGACTGGATATTTCTCCCGTCATCACGCACCGGCTGCACTACTCGGAGTTCGAAAAGGGCTTCCAAGTCATGTCGACCGGAGAGTCGGGCAAGGTGATCCTTTCGTGGCATGACAAATAGACTTGTCCCATGGCGGCAGAATAGGGAGTGAATGATGTACGGCAAGTTTCAAGAACACCTGGCAGCCGAACTGGACAGTATCCGCGAGCAAGGATTGCTGAAGCAGGAACGCGAGATCACAACGCCGCAATCCGGGCATATCGGAGTTCGCAACCGCGATTCGGTCCTGAATATGTGCGCCAACAATTATCTTGGCCTGGCCGACCACCCCGAGATTGTCCAGGCGGCTCGGGAAGCGCTTGATCGTTGGGGTTTCGGGATGGCCTCAGTCCGGTTCATCTGCGGCACTCTGACCATCCATCATCAATTGGAAGCGGAGCTCAGCCGTTTTTTGAGGACCGATGCGACCATCCTCTACTCGTCCTGCTTTGATGCCAATGGTGGACTGTTCGAAACGTTGCTAGGCCCCGAAGATGCCATCATCTCGGACGAATTGAACCACGCGAGTATCATCGACGGCGTCCGGCTGTGTAAGGCACAGCGATTCCGCTATCGGAATAACGATATGACCGACCTCCGCGAAAAACTCCAGGAGGCCCGGTCCGCGCGCTTTCGCATGATTGCGACCGATGGTGTCTTCTCGATGGACGGCTCGATCGCCAACCTGGCAGAAATCTGCGATTTGGCCGATCAACACGATGCTCTCGTAATGGTCGACGATTCGCACGCCGTCGGCTTCATGGGACCATCGGGTGCTGGCACGCACAATCACTACGGTGTCGAGGACCGAATCGACATCTTGACCGGGACGCTCGGCAAAGCCTTGGGAGGAGCCAGCGGAGGATATACCAGTGGACGCCGCGAAATTGTCGATCTGCTGCGTCAGCGCTCGCGGCCTTACCTGTTTTCCAACACACTCGCCCCGCCGCTGATTATGGCGGCATTGAAGGCCTTGGAACTCGTGAGCACTTCCTCGGATTTGCGGGACCGCCTACACAGCAACACCCGTTATTTCCGTGAGAAACTTGGCCGGACCGGCTTCGATGTGCTGCCGGGCGAACACCCCATCTGCCCCGTTATGCTGGGAGATGCGGCACTCGCCACCCGTTTCGCTGACCGACTGCTACAGGAAGGGGTCTACGTCGTCGGCTCTCCTTTTCCCGTTGTGCCCCGCTCTAGAGCTCGCATTCGGACGCAGCTTTCGGCCGCTCACACCGAAGAAGATCTCGACTTCGCCATCGAGAATTTCACCAAGATTGGTCGCGAGATGCAGATCATCTAGTCGGCCGAATGAACGGAAGGCGCGCCGAGTGTTGCATTTTGCACCACTCGAATGCGGCACTGGGACAGCGGCCTAAACCACGTAGTCGACTTATCCCACGCTGACTTTCACATCACCGATACCGGAAACCAGCATTCGCAGGCGGTCATACGTCAGCTGTCGACTCCCGCAGATCTGCATGGTATAGGTGGCCGTCCCGTCCAGACAACAGGTGTTGTCAGGTCGCAAGCCCATATCCTGTAAGGCGGTACGAAGCCGAACGAAGGCTGGGGTCCCAGTCACCTGAAGGCGATAGCGAGTCTGCTGCGCGGAATGCGCCGGAGAACGAAGTCCCACGCGGTGTCTCCTGAGCAAGGGGGATGTGACCGTTTGTTGGAGAACTCTACTCCGCAATTGCAGTGCCATCGTGGAGAAATCCCAAACACCCAGTTGGATTGCGGTTCTCCACGGCCGTACGGACTGTTGGCAACCGTACCGGCAAACTCAGCAGGACACTGTTGTGCGCATTCTCCGAGGAGATGAAGAATCCGAGATTTCGGACGAGTTGGTATTGCCCCACTGCTGGCTTTTGAACAAAATCCGTCGCGTCGATCGCACACCGTGGGGCGGTCGGCAGTCTGTGATCTGATTGGCTTCGAACACGAGTTTTACGCAGAGCCGAAAGGCCCTCCCTGTCGGGGGGAGAAACGCCCCGGCGACACGCCGTGTTCGAAGTGGTACGGTTTCCAGGTGAACGAACAACCGCGGAAATCGTTTTGGTCGTGGATGCATTCGAGGTTGGCGCGGCAACGGACGCACTCGTCAACCACCGTGATAAACTCAATTGAAATGCCTGGTGAGAGCAATGGTCAAACAAGACACTGCAAAACTGTCCGTGGGTTCCAAAATCCAGGTCAAGACAGGCACTGCCGTGCCGGAGTTTCCAGAATTCGCCTGTGACGGATGGGCTGGTGTCATCCGCGAAGTCAGCGGCAAGAGGCCCCAAGCCCGTTACATTATCGAGTGGGACGACAGAACGCTCGAAAAAATGCCGTCGGCTTACCGCGAGAAATGCGAAGAGCAAGGACTCTATTTCCGCATGGCCTGCCTGGACGCGAACACGCTCGAATCTGCCGCTGAGTAGCACCAGGTTCATAACGGGTTGGTGGGGAGTGTGCAGCCAGACTGTTCAGAGCGAAGTCGAAGCACACAGAGGTTTTGAAACGGGTTCTCACGCGAACGGCAAAATTCAGGTCGCATTCTGACCCGGTGCACCGAAAGGTTGCACAGGAATGCGGGGGCAAAACCACGCAGTCGCCGAGATGACGCGGCCATCGTTGAACCGGCCCATTCCCGAGCTGCCGCCGAACGAGCGTTCGGAATGGACCGGTTGCCGGCGAGCGGAGCGTGCGCGGCCGATGTTCTGGCGCCCGCTCCAATTGGGCTCACTCAGTTCTATCGACCGAGGTCGACGCACTTCAGCTCCGATTCATTTCGAGCAAAGTACCGGCCGTTCGACAGCGCCGGTAACGCGCGTGTTGTGCCACGGAACAGCTGCGTCCGAGAGAGCAGTTTGAAACGCGTCGTCGCCGCCTCCGCCAGAACCAGGTCGCCGTCCGTCTTCTGAATGACGAGTTTGTCGTCCGCAAGAATAAGCGTCGCGTAGCCGAAGTCAGGCTCGCTCCAGAGGACAGTCGGCTTCAGCGGATCAAGACATCGCAGCTCGGCCCCCGGATAGTCCTGTCGTCCGTGAATGCCGATCAGCGAATTCCGGTACGGCACGGGCGTCGTGTACTGGCTTGAAAGGACGTCGTCATTCTTCCAGAGCACCTCTGCCGAGTCCGCTGACATCTGAATGAGTTCCGCCCCGATGCCGTAGCTCGCCGTCAGGAAGAGTTTGTCCGCCCCCATGGCCACCGGGTTCGCTCCATTGACAGTCGGCCCGCGGGCGCCAAAAGGGAGCTGAAACCGCACGCGGCCGCTGGCAGGGTCCACGCCGACCACATTCAATCGGGTGACAACCACAACTGTCGGTTTGCCCGCGACTTCGGTCACGATTGGCGAGGAATAGCTGGCATCGTCGTCGAACGCCTGCCACAGCGTTTTGCCCGTCTCGCGATCGAACGCCACAATCGACGACCGTTCGGCTCGGCCTCCGACGTTGACAATGACGGCCCGACCGACGACCAGTGGAGTACTTCCGACTCCGAAGTAGCCTTCGCGGGCTTTGTAGTCCTGATGTGTATCGCGCGTCCAACGGACTTTGCCGTCGACGAGCCCCAGGCAACGAAGTTGCCCCTGCGGGCTGAAGACGAACAGGTCGCGACCAGCGATCAGAGGTGTGGCCCGGGGACCATCATCCGGATTGATCGACGGGACGAACGACGAGGGAAATTTCGCCTGCCATAAGACTTCACCGTCGCTGGGTCGCAGCCCTTCCACGATTTCCTGGTCGCCTGCTCGATGGTACAGGACGCAGATACCATCGTCCCCCGGACCTCCGCTGGAAACCGCCGCCACTCCGGCGAGACCGTCTCCAACGGGTCGACTCCAGAGGAGTTTCGGCCCCGCTTCTGGCCAGCGGTCTGCCAGGGTTTCACCGTCGGCAACGCCGTTGCGATGCGGTCCGAGAATTCCCGGCCAATCTCCCGCCGTCGCGGTCAGGCAGCTGCCCAGCGACAACAACATTATGACGAGGGGAAACACTTGAGTTTTGTCAGGCGTTGAATTTCGCATGGAACCTGTCACTTCGCGGCTCGATGTCCGCTCCCTTTCTGTTTCGCAACCTCAACACAAGCCGTCGATAAAACGCTCGGACGTCTCGCGTTCTCGCCCGATGGATACCGGAAACCGAACACGCGGTCACATCAGTCAGCGTGTCTTCATGTACTCTTTTCACAGACTGACATACGCCTTGAGAAACGGTGTGTTGTCGTGCCACGTCCGGGCAGAGACGAGATTGCCATCGACCACGCACGGTTCGTTGACATACACTCCGCCGGTTGTTGTCGCGTCGAGTTCACACTTGGCGACAGTTGTGACCTTGCGGCCTTGCAGCACGTTGGCCGCGGCCAGAATCTCGATACCGTGGCAGACAGAGGCCACCGGTTTGTTCTCGCGGAAGAAGTCGGCCGTGATGTCCAGCAGGTCCGCGTCGTAGCGCAGGTATTCCGGTGCGCGCCCGCCGGAAAGAAACAGCCCGACGTATTCCTCCGGGTTCACATCCGCGAAGGCTATGTCCGAGTCGAGGTGGTAGCCGGCGGTCTCCCGAGTGATATCCCAACCGGGCGGCTGTTCGTGCAGCACCATGTGGTACTGCCGCTTTTGCGGTGCCGCCACGACAACCTCAAAGCCATCTTCGGGCAGCCGAAAGTATGGGTACATTGTGTCGAGGACTTCGGTGGCATCACCAATCACGAGTAAGACTTTAGGCATGGTGTGACTCCTTTGCGAAAGTCCGCCGCAAGATGCTTGGCCGGTGTGCGGCAGAACGCCGTGCACAGGCCACTTGCGCGCAGGATACTTGATCGCTGCGCCGATTGCGAATTATCGGCAGACGCGCAGGGAGACACCCGACTCAACAAGCCCAAAGCAACCAATCAGCCTTGAACGGGCCACTCGTGATGGCAGAGATCGCAACGGAAGCCGACCAACGTTCCCGTTCCCGGGATCATCCGCTGGCTGCGATTTAACAGACCGTCTCGCAGTTCAATCGGCAGGACCGCGGTCGATTCGCAACACGGGCATTGGCGATTCTCGTGAATCACTCGCATCCGGGCGATCAGGGGAGATTGCTGCCTGCGCCGTTGGGCGGTTTCGCGCCAAGCCACACGCGCGGTCGCCGACGGGCGGAAGGGAATGACGTCCGGCGTCGAATTGGTTGTGTGACAATTCGCCAACCGTGGCAGATGTTCGGGGTCGAACAGCTTCAGAGCGCTCATCCGTGAGCCTTTCTTAGCGTTGTGATTTCCGGCCGAATGCCCGATGAAGAGGGGGCCGGACTCTCTTGAATTGTCCACCGCGGCATTTGTCTGCCGACCACGTGGGAATCCTTCCCGATTTGGTCAGCAATGACGCGGTCATCCCGGCAGTATGACCCTGCTGGCGGAAACTTTAACTTTCACGATGGTGGTCCGCAAGACAGAAATGCCGTCTGGAGACTGAGCGGAGGCGAATCCGAGTTCCCGAACGACGTCCCTCCGGCCGGATGGCGGGTTGCGAATTGGATGGTTCTCTCAGATGATGGGGCTCCAGAGAGAGTCCCGCCTGCTGCCGGCTTGCCCCGAGGTGCCCCATGCTCAACAACCTGCTCATTCAACGTGGTTTCCGACGCACGCTCCCCCAGCCACGAACACGCTGCGGTCGTGCGTTCCCGGCCGATCGTGGGTTCGCAAACCGGCTGACGCTCTTTCTGGGAATTGGTCTGTCCAGCCTGCTGTGGCCCGGAATTTCACTGGGCCAGGGAGCAGACCGAACTCCGCTAAATCTGGTCCGTCTGGAGATTTCTCCGGCCGAGCTGCCAACTCCGGCACTCAAATACAAGCTGACACGCTCGTTTGAAGAGACAGTCGACGGGGATGCGGCACCGATTTACTACCGTGCATTTCTTAGATTGGGCCTGTTGGGATACTCGCGCGAGGATTGGGCCAACTTGGCCCGGTGGAATGCCATCACCCCCGAAAACATCCCGGCTGATCTGCTGGCCGGCCAACTCAAGCAGGCCAAGGATGTCTTTCGCGAAGCGGACCTGGCCTCACGCCAGTCGGATTGCCATTGGCCCCTGGAACGGCAGACATTGGACCCGGCGGCATTCGCGGACGCCCAGCTTCCCGAGTTAGAACTGGCTCGGCGGTTGGCAATACTGATCGCGTTGCGTTCTCGATTGGCCATTTTCGACGGGCGAATTGACGACTGCCTCGATGGCCTGAAGACGGGATTCGAACTGGCGACTGATGTCGGCCAAGGCCAAACGCTGATTCACGCCATCGTGGGAAACTCCATCGCGATGCAGATGTACCAAGTGGTCCTGCAACTTGTCGGCCAGCCGAACGCCCCCAACATGTACTGGGCCGTGACACAGCTCCCTGAGCCATTCATTCCGCTGCGACCGGCAATCGAGACAGAGATGCACAGCCTGTTTGGAGCTCTCCCCCTGCTGGCGAACCCCGAATCGGCCGTGCACACACCCGCTGAATGGCGGGCACTCACCATCCAAACCTTGTCTCACGCCCGCACATTGCAGGGGAAAGATGTCTTCAACGAATCCCGGGCGGAACAAGACGTTCCCGCCCGTCTGGAGATGTCTCCCGAAGAAGAGTTCGGCCGTCGAGATGTCTCGCTCGACGAAGGTCCTCCGGGACGAATTCTTTAAGGCGGCCTTTCTTCCCTACCGGAAAGCCTGGGGCGAGTACCAGCGATTCTCTGAGGCGTTCCCCTTCAAAGACTCTGACGCACAGACGGTCGATTCCGCCGAGCTTGTTCCCCTGGGACGGAAACTGATCCCATCGATTCCCCAAGTGCAGCTGCAATTGATTGCCTCGGGACGCTTGAGGGCTTCGATACAACTGGTCGAAGCGCTCCGGCTGCATCTGGCCACCGACGGACTTCTTCCGTCTGGACCAGTGGAGATTCGCAACATCCCCCTCCCCGTTGATCCGTGGACTGAGCAGCCGATTCCATTCCTGATTGACAACGGCCGGGCCACGTTCGGCCTGCCGGCGCCGGCCGGTGCGTCGCGTGAGGGGAACGAGATCAACTTCGATATTTCGATCCGCCGGTAACGCCCTGCCCCGGTTCCTGGGTGCCTGTTCTGCGCGGTGTGGCTAGACCGGACCAGCGAATCCGCCGGTCAGTCGACTCGCGACTGGCTGAGAATCCGGTCGTACGTCTCTCGGGCGTGGTCGTACGCGGCTTGGGCCGCCGGCCGTTCTTCCTCTCGAATGCGAGAGACTTTTGACTTCCAGCAGACGTCAACCGCCTCGCGACACCAGCGGGCACTTCGTTGGCTGGCGTGGATTGGTTGGTCACCGACCTGCACAAAGATGGGGTTGGTGTGGACTGAGGGGAGGATCCGGACAGCCACCCAGCTACTGTGATCCCGCTTGAAGTTCATCTCTACCGGTTGAGTCGTGCCTTCCGCCGTGATTTCCGGACGGGCCACACTTTGCCCGTTGACGATCAGTTCGACGGGAACCTTGCGCGACTCGCCGATGCGACAACGTTCCAGATGCCAATACGGTTTGTGATCGAGCCGGCTGTTGCGGATCGCTTCGGTCGCTTCGGTTGGTTCCGGTTCGAGAAACGCGGCCACGTCGAATCGGGCGGTCAATTGACTGGCGGCTTTCAAATCCAGTTGACTGACAGCACCGCCGGGACCGGGCAGCCCCAGATCGCACGTCTGGCCGGTCTTGGAGTCGGTCACGCGGAAATCGAAAATGTGGCTGAGACCGTCGCCGCAGTAGCTCCGGCCGTTCTTCACACCGGCAATCCACTTGTCGAAGGTGACCGGTTCGTCACGAGGCAGGCCGACATAAATCCGACCGAGGCCGACTTTATCCCCATAAATACAGGGGAAGTCGGTCTCGCCGCTGATCCGCGACCGGAAACCACAGTTCAACGTGTGATACCAGATATTCAGTTCCCAGATGGAGGGAGTATCGACGGCCGAAATGAAGTCGCACGCATCATGCGTGACCGTCATGATGAACTCGTTGGCACCGATTCCGTCGAACGGGGGCATCGCGTAGTCGGGGAGTTTGTCGGCCGCTGTTCCCTGGGGCATCGCGTTCCGGTTGGGGTAGGGAATTGTCTCCAGCCTTTGGCCATTCGGTCCGTAATCCGGTAAAGCCAGTCCCCAGCCGCTGTGCGAATAACCGACGACTCCCCCCTGCTTCTGTCCCCATTGAAGCACCGGGAGCGTCCAACTGGGCCACTGCTCGATGGTGTCGGTCCCGGGGTAATCGTCCTCGGTCAGTCGCAGCAGACAGAGATGTCCAGCGTGGGATGAGGGGAAACCACTGACCTCGACATCGTAGCGCATCAGGTAATTCGGCCGGGACAGGTCCGACACGCGTCCTTCGAAGTATTGCTTCTGCGTGTACCAGCAGGGCCCCCACGAGAGAACGCAGCCCACATTGAGATCTTCACCCAGAATATGCCGGAGCATGTCAGCCGGGGTAACACCCTCGGTCGGGCTGTCGTAGTGAGCGCAGCCAGCCGCATGAACGTGATGGTCGCCGGACCACCAACCCCGCTTGGCTGCATGAACCCACCGCTTCAGTTGGAAGTTCTCTCGATGGCTGGAGACTCCGGTCGGAACGGTGATCGACCGTGTTTCCGGAAGAGACTCGGGACCACGGGCGACAGTCACGCGATAGTCGCCTGGCGGTAGATGGACGATTTCGCCGTCAGCGCGGTAGATCTGATCGTGGAAAAAGAAGTCGGGAGCCAGTCGCCGGGCCGGGTTCGGAACAACACGCCCCTGATCGTCGCGAAAGATGAACGCAGCGGTCGTCGGCTGCCCGACTTCGTCGTGCACTCCCAACGCCACTTCGACAGCCGGCAGACAATGAAACAAGACCGAGATCGCGTTGCGAAAACCGAGATCCTGCGTTCCCTGTCCGACATTAAACGCGAGTTCGGCTTCCCGGGGTCCGGCATCCCGACTGAACAGTTGCAGGACACGGTACTCAACAGCCAGGCCGGACAGATTGGGTTTGAGCGGTTGCTTGTCGAACAGAATGGCATCCAGCCAGCGATTGCCGACGGCACCGGGGGGGACTAAAGCC
>ERZ869936.2266-NODE-2266-length-11612-cov-3.447867_pt1 | contig 11612 bp, 15 predicted proteins | sample MGYA00520876_ERZ869936 | MGnify/ENA primary metagenome ERZ869936 (study PRJEB32218, sample SAMN09650985) | biofilter metagenome | isolation source: enrty point of leading RO module | place: Saudi Arabia: Thuwal, RO plant located on Red Sea | collected 2016-02-17 ... | reverse complement strand
TATCCTATTTTAAATCTGCAATAATTATATCTATTTCATATTTCTTAATTTTCTCTATCAATACCGCTTCAGTCCCTTCGATAAAAATTAAATGTACGCCCATTTCTTCCCCTAACGCCAACATTATTTTATACTCAATTCCGGTTGAATCACCGTTTTTAATTTGTATAAATGGCGGGTGATTTGAATAACCAATTTTTAATACCTTATCTTTATTTATTTTCTCTAAGGTACCGTGAATGTCTTTTGGAATACTGCAGGAGGTAAAAGTTACAATCATAACCAGGTTACAAAATAAAAATAATATTTTTATTGTATCAGACATGAAGGAAATGTACTTAGCATGAAATTTTTTTTCAAAGGAGAAAATCGAGGAAGACAAAAATGACACGCTCTCTGTAACATACGGTTAATTTAATCGTCTAATGTGTAATTGATTTCCTATGTAATGAAGAGAAGTTTTTTAATTGAAGAACTGAAGTGGAATCTTTATCTTTAAATCCTTTTCTTTTTTAAACTAAATCATTCAATTTAAATGAGCATGAACCAAGCGCTCCTTATAGAGCTCGACATGGAAGCCGGCAGGACCAGGAAAATGCTGGAAAGAGTACCTGATGGAAAATTCGATTGGAAACCCCACGATAAGTCTTATTCACTTGGTGCCCTCGCCTCGCATATCGCGGAGATCCCTAACTGGATGGATGCTACTCTTAATATGGACGAACTGGATTTCGAAACGTTCGAATATAAACCCCCGGTCGCCACTAATAACGCCGAACTTTTACAAATATTCGACGAGTGTATTGCAAAAGCAAGAGAGCATCTGCAAAATGCAACCGATGAACAATTAATGTCAGATTGGACCATGAGAATGGGTGATAAGATTTTCTTTACGGTGCCTAAGATCGGTGTTGTAAGAGATTTCATTTTTAACCACACAGTTCATCATAGGGGACAGTTATCTGTTTACCTGAGATTGAATGATGTACCCCTACCGGGTATTTACGGTCCGACCGCAGATGAACCCGACATGTAAAAGAATTTTGATCTATAAACGAAAAGCCCGGCCAAATTGACCGGGCTTTTTTTAAAACTCATACGTCAGCCTTAAATACCTTTATCTGTAATTGATCCTTACATATCCTGATGTTAGCAGATTGTCGCCGCCATCATATACGTAAACATCATAATCTCCGCTCTTATAGAACGTGATCTTTTGCCAGAAATAATTCCAGTTTGGTTCCGTATCCTGGTAAATTGTGTTATCATATTCACCATTTCTGTAGATAACATACTTTGCAGTATATGAACCAAGGTCGTAACCGCCCATTCTTACCAGAACATAAAGATAACCGCCGTCTCTGCTGATGTTAAATTCAGATGAGGGAGTAATTGCGTAACCGTCGCTATCTACACCTTCACAAAAATAGATGGATTGGCTCTTTGCGTCGGAATTTATAAATGCCATTAAGGCCAAAAGAAATACAGAAGCGGTAAGAAATTTCTTCACCATTGTTAATTCTCCTTTATTTTATTTAGATAATATATTAATTATTGAATAATTTAAAAAGTATCATTATTTGGGCGTTACAAAGATTTAACTCTGCTTATTATAATAAGTTTCATTTTTTGGTTACAGAATTAACGCCCTGTTTCTTAACAATTTCCTTAATTCTTTTATAGTATGCTGTTAATTCTTTAATATTTTCCTTCTCCTTTGTGGTTCAATTCCAATTCTTTTTTTCTCTACAAATGGATAGAAAGTTATTTTCTGGTTCTGCCGGGAATGGGTTACTGTGGTCTCAGGGACTGCGTTTCTGCTCTGACAATCTCACCTATTCTGTTTATCTTTGTATAATTCTACGAAAAACCTCGTTCCTAAACTCCGGTTTAGGGACGTTAAAACACAGGAGTTAATAACTTAATGGCTGAAAAGTATTTAAATTTTATAAACGGGCATTGGAAAGAATCTTCGAGCGGTGAATTCTTTGAAGATCATAATCCCGCCGAAATTGAGGATATTGTGGGAAAATTCCCTCTCTCTACTTCCTATGATGTAGATGAAGCAGTCCGCGCTGCCCGTAACGCGTACGAAAGATGGAGACTTATCCCGGCACCTAAGCGCGGGGATGTCCTCAAGAGAGTCGGCGATTTAATGACGGAACAGAAAAACGACATAGCGCACGAAATGACCAGGGAGATGGGTAAGGTGTTTGCGGAAACTTTGGGTGATGTGCAGGAGGGAATCGACACAGCGTACTACGCTGCATCCGAAGGAAGACGTTTATTCGGACTTAATGCTCCGAGTGAACTCCCTAACAAAATGAATTTATCGTTTCGCGTGCCGGTCGGAGTTGCCGGGCTTCTCACGCCGTTCAATTTCCCGATGGCTATACCAACGTGGAAAATGTTCCCCGCTCTTGTGTGCGGTAATACAGTCGTTTTCAAGCCGGCTGAGCTCGTACCGCGCACGGCTAACTGGCTGGTTGGGCTTGTCGACCAGGCGATGAAGGATGAGCTGGGTGATAATTATATTCCGGGTGTTGTGAATCTTGTTCATGGATCCGGTGAGGTTGTAGGAGATGCAATTGTAAATCATGACGGTATAGACCTTATTTCATTTACAGGGTCGTCTGAGGTGGGAAGCTACATCAACTCTACTGCCGGAAGGAATCTGAAAAAGGTGTCTCTCGAGATGGGCGGTAAAAACGCGCAGATAATAATGCCGGATGCCAATATGGAGCTTGCGATGGAGGCAGTACTATGGGGAGCATTCGGAACTACGGGACAGAGATGTACAGCTACTTCACGTCTTATAATCCACAGGGATGTTCACGATGAATTTGTAAACCTGCTGATAGAAAAAGCCAGGGCTCTGAGACTGGGATATGGTAACCACTCTGAAGTGCAGGTGGGACCTCTTATCAGCCAGGAGTCTCTCGAGAAAGTTAAGAAGTATGTGCAGATAGGAATATACGAAGATAAAGCGACGCTTCTGACCGGAGGCGATATTGCCCGAGGTGAAGGACTTGAAAACGGTTACTTCTTCCAACCTACTATTTTCTGCGACGTGACACCCGATATGAGAATAGCTACGGAAGAGATCTTCGGGCCCGTGCTGTCAGTGATCAAATGCAGCAGCCTGGATGACGCTATCGGAATACTTAATAATACAAAGTACGGACTCTCTTCCAGTATATTCACGAATAACGTGAACGATGCGTTTAAAGCTGTTAGAGATATAAAATCCGGTATAACTTACATAAACGGTGCGACTATCGGTGCCGAGGCACACATGCCATTTGGCGGAGTGAAGGCCACCGGTAACGGTCACCGCGAAGGAGGCTGGACTGTGTATGAATTCTATACGGAATGGAAAGCAGTCTATATAGATTATTCCGGAAAACTCCAGAGAGCGCAGATCGATAATTATTAATGCAAATTAATAATGGAATATTTTAAAATATTCAAAAAATTATCTGAGAAGGATGTAAAATATCTGATATGCGGGGGAATTGCCGTTAATATTTACGGCATACCGCGCATGACAGCGGATATCGACGTTGTAGTTGAATTCTCTCTCGAGAATCTCGAAAGGCTCGACTCTGCTATGAGTGAGCTCGGATATAAACACCTGCCGCAGTTTAAAATACTAGAGCTTGCCGAAGAGGCTGCCCGTAAGCGGTATGCTCTAGAAAAAAATATGAAAGCTTACTCTTACTCCGGGGATGGAAAAGATTATGTCAATTTCGACATCATTATAAAACTCGATTTTGATTTTGATGAAGTCTGGAATAACTCCGAAGTGAGGAAAGTTGAAGGCTTAAATCTTCATTTAATTTCCATAAACGATCTCATTAAAATGAAAGAGCATACAGGCAGGGAACAGGACAAAAAGGATATTGAATATCTTAAAAAGTTGAATGGAGAATGATATTAAAAAACAGCGCGGTTTTTATTATGAAGTCACCGATGAGCAGATCGATCGGCACCGAAAGATGAGTGTTATGGAGACCCTTACCTGGCTTGAAGAAACAGCTAAATTCATCTGGATGGTACAGACTCCTGAGGAACGCGAACGTATGAAAAAAGCCAAAGATTTGGAATGGTAATCCCGATCCTCAACTTTACGAACGTTTAACTTGATGAACTTTGTAAACTTATTCTGTAATCGGGGATATATACGGATATAACCCCTTTATGCTTTTTTGATTAATTACTTTCCATTATATTTACGCAGTTCTTTTATCAAATTATGTTCTCGTTCCTAAATTCCGATTTATCCATTTGAACACCTTTGGAAACGGAAGGGAATTAAAAAACAAAAAATACTTACTGTCACATAAAACTCTGAAAATACATACACGGATTTCAGACTATAGACAAAAATTTTATAAATATCTGTAAATCCAACTACCATAAAAAAACCGGATTTTGAAAACATTTTACACAATATTACTTCTTTTAATATCGGCGAATCTATTTGCGCAGGATGATTCTGTCGATAGTATAAAAATTAATGTAAAAAAAGCACCTTCGATAATCGATGATGCTGATAATCCAAGATATTTAAATTCAGATTCAAACAAGATTATTATTGTCGATGGTGTTGTAACTACTAACCCCATTATGACATTTGACGTATGGAATATATCAAATTCGATTGGGTTTGCTCCGGATAAATCAAAGCCAGTATTTTATGTAACATTATCTACATCTCATGATAATCATTGGTTCTATGGATTAAAAGGTGGAGTATACACCTATGAAAAAGATCTTGATGAAGCAGTAAATGAATTTCTACAAACTCTGGGTCCATTACAGGCAGGAACCTACACAGTAATCGGTGAATTTGCTACAACAAAATCTCTTACATACATTGGAGCATTGTATAGTAGTTTCCGTTTGAATTACTATTTATTACTTGATGCATCATTTGGCTTCCAGTATTACAAAGACAACACATATCAAGGTACATTAAATTTCAGTATTCCTACAAACGGCACTCCTCCTCCTCAAGGTACTATTACTCCAGATATGCCGTTTTATATTACAAATAGTAAGGATATTGTAAAGGCTTACTATTCTTTAGGTGCTAATTATAAAATAGCGGATTTTACTCATCTAGGTGTATTCGCAGATAATATTTATTCATTTGGAGTTAACATTTCAATTAGCTTTAAATAAAAAATTCAAAACTATGGTTTCTTTAGTAAGAAAATCTCTCTTCTGCATAATTATACTATTTTCCGCAACCATAACTCATGCTCAGTACGGCTTTAAGGCTGGGGTTAATATTCCAAATGTAACTGTTGATAGCAGGACCTTCACGGTTCCTGAGGTTAATAATAAAATTGGATTTAATATTGGAGCATTCATTAGTATAAGAGAATATGAAACCTTTTCAATACGTTCAGGCTTAACATTTGAAAGGAAGAGTATTGAAGGAAAAAGATTTGCTACACCTTCAGGTTCTTCTGCTGAGATGTCAGTAGATTACTTGATTTACTCCATAACGGGAAAATATACATTGATGGAGTGGTATAGTAAGACCAGCCCTTATTTACTTTTTTCTCCCCGCTTGAATTTTTATCTTGGAAACGATTATTCCTCAAACCCACAATTAAGCCAGTCGCAAAAAGATATAATCTCTGATAAAATGAGAAAGATTCGTTTTGGAATATCTATGGGCGGAGGTATTGAATTCATGAGAGATAAGAATGTTATTCCATTTTTAGAAGTACAATTCTCTCCGGATTTTTTTAACAGTTATGACAGTGAGATAATTTCATTTAAGAGTAATTCCATTGAAGCAATGGTGGGAATAAGATTTGATAACAGTTTCAAATTTGGTATTTTGAAATAGTTATGAATCAATTTATATATTTGTAAAAAGGCAATTATGGAAGGCATCAGCTTATCGGTAAGATTATGGATTGGTATTCCTGTAGCGATAGTATTCCTATCCATATCGGGCGGACTTTATCTTTTTGGACTCGGGATTGGTGTCATGGCGACGGATGGCTGTGTTTCAAATGCGATACCCGATGTTGTCTCACTTTACCTCACGATTGCATGGCCCACGATAATGGGAATTTCATCAATCTTTCCTTCGATATTATTCATTATTAACATAAAATTCATCTGGACATTACTTGTACTATTTGCCGGTATAGTAATCAGCGCAGTATGGTATGTTGGATGGTTTTTTATTGTTTCACATTATTGCGGATATTAAATGAGGATTTTTTCAACAACATTTATTCTTATAGTAGTTCTGTTTCTTATTTCCTGCGGTGACTCAATTAAATCCGGTCTCGAAAAACAGCTCATGGGAACAGACAGCATAAAAGTCTATTTCTTCGATAAAAAGAGTAACAGCGTGGAGAAAGTTGTAACGGTAAACGAAAAATCCGGAGTTGATGAGATTATCTCTTCGATATCGGATGAAAGTTCCGAGCAATTCAAATGCGGATACAATGGCCAGATGGAATTTTATAAGGGCGGAGAGATAATCTTGAGTCCGCAGTTCAATACCGGTGACGGCTGTGAACATTATGTATTCAGATTTAAAGACAGGATGTATCACAAGGTCATGACAAAAAAAGGGAGGGATATTTTGATGGCCTACCTTAGTAATTGATTTAAAGTAGTTTAGTTGCGTATTCCAAACACTACCAGCAAACCATTAACAAAATAAATTGCACTTGATTCATAAATTAAAAAAAACGTAAATTATCTAACGTTATTTTCCAAGTCAAGGGTCGTTTAATTTAGTAAAAACACTTTCAAACTAATTAAAAGGGGTAAAAATGAAAACATTTATTCTGTTTCTTTTCTTCCTTTTGTTAAGCGGCAGTATTGGAACCGCACAAACGTTCAAACCGGCATTCGGGGGATCGGGCTTTGAGACAGTTCAAAGCGATGCCTGGGGCAATGATGTTTTGATATCAGGAAGAGCACCGCTTGGACAAATGTCAGCGATAGGCAGACCAAACGGTGAGTTATTTGTTTCAGTCCCGGATACAACACCCGGTTTTAGTTTAAGGATATACAAGTCTACCAATTTTGGTGCAACATTTTCTCTCTTTCCAACAGGAATTCAACCGGGTGGATTTATTTTTCCAAAAACAAAAATGATACGTTCCGGACTGGATTCAATTTACTGCACATTCTTGTATAATGATACTCTTTATGTATGGAATGTAGAGAGTAATAATTTTGGAGTTTTTACAACTGTACCTGTAAGAGATTATGATATTGCGGCATCATCAACAGGAGGTTTATATCTTTTTGTTGATAATGCAACAAATAATGCTATACCAAGGTATGGATCTTCTAATGGAGGAGCAACATGGGGTACAAGTGCATCAGTAACAAGCGCCGGTGCATTCCCACGCGTGCGATTTTCAGAATCAGGCGATACTTTAATACTCAACTACTACGGTCCGGTGCTGGCTGACACATTTACTTCCGTTATAAGAAATGCGCGGTACAGAGAAACCGCATTAGGTACAATGTCAACTGCAGGAACATTTTCCGATGTTGTAACCACTACTGTACGCAAGGACCAGTTCCAATCAGCATCGTATAACGGAAACGGCTGGTTTTTCTGGACCGAGGGGAGTAGTCCTAACCGTGTTATTAAAGCAAAGCATAGCACGAATACAGGACTTAATTACGGAACTGAGTTTATTGTTTCGGGCAATCCCGGTCACGACAATTATTGGTTTGATGCATTGATATATAAATTCGGTTCCGGGGGAGTGGATTTCGTTCACTATAATGACAGCGGCAGTGTATGGAACCTTGACTATAAGTCAAATACAATTGGGGCACCTACAACATTTGGACCGCCGCTAGCTGTAAATGATTTCCCAACCGGACTTACATCGGCAACAACAATTCCAAGATTAGTTGAGTTTTATGATGCGGGTGGTGATGTAGGTGTGATTTACATAGGAATTGACGGAGCAAATACCAGGTTATATTACGACCGCCTCAGCGCTGTCAGCAATATTCATAATGGAAACCAGACAGCTGAACAATATGATCTTCAGCAAAACTATCCAAATCCATTTAACCCGAGCACCAAGATCAACTTTTCAATCCCAAAAGATGGCTTTACTTCACTTAAAGTATATGACATAGTCGGAAGAGAAGTTGCTACGTTATTAGCAAATAATCTTCAGAAAGGTACTTATGAAGTTGATTTTGACGGATCAAAATTCTCGAGCGGTGTTTACTTCTACCAGCTTGTCAGTAATGATTTCGTTTCAGTAAAGAAAATGATACTTGCCAAGTAATCATTATTGGAATTTTTATCAAAAGGAGAAGCATTGCTTCTCCTTTTTTATTGTGGAACACAAAGTTAATCCGGTTGGTATCAGATTTATACCGAAAGTTAATATTATAGTGATTATCTTTATGGGCTTATTGGAAATCAAATGTTGAGTAAATGATAAGAAAAACAATGTTTTTAGGTTTAATGTTTTTATTTCCCGGTGTTATAGCTTATGGCCAGAATTCTCCGGAAGTAATGTTTGAAAAGGGCATCAGTAGTTTAAATTCCTCACAATATACGGAAGCTATCCAATATTTTACGGAATATATTGATTCAGTAGATAATAATTTCCAAGCGTATCTAAACAGAGGTAAGGCATATTTTAATATGAGACAGTATGATGAAGCTCTGGCTGATATGAATGCAACGGTAAAACTTCAGGCTGGTGCGGTAGATGCTTATTTCATAAGAGGTTTAATATACAAGAATAAGAAGAAGAGGAACGATGCGCTTCTGGATTTTAACAGAGTGTTGAAATTAGATCCTGAACATGCCGAGGCATATAATAACAGGGGGATGCTTTATAGTGAAGTAAAGCAATACCAGAACGCATTACTTGATTTTAGCAAAGCTATAAAGTTTGACGAGGATTTTGTAGATGCTCATTATAATAAAGGTTACACATATATACAGTTAGATGATTACACAAACGCGATTGCAAGCTTTAATAGTACATTGAAACTTGATACAAATTTTACACTCGGGTATATAAACCGAGGGTTATGTTATTATGCAATACAAAGTTATGAAAAGTGTATTACCGATCTTGAGAAAGCTATAGAACTGGAATCTAGTTATACATCAATGGTCGAGAAGTATATTAAATCCTCTAAGGAGCATATTGAACAAAAACAGAAAGAAATTGAGAAAAATAAAAAGAAGAAAGACGATTAATATATGAGATATTTACTTACTATAATTATTTTCCTTAATGCCATTGCATCATTTGCTCAGGACGGTCCTGAAGTAAACTCCGAACCGGTTTTTGAAGACCTGAATGGTGATGGGAAGAGTGAGCGAATAGAAATAAATATACTAGATGATAATGGCGATTACAGTAGTTTCATACTCAAAATAGGTAAGGCGATGGTAAATGGAAAGCATAGTTACAATGTAACGGGTTTCGGAATAGTAGATATTGATAAGAATGACTCACAGAAAGAAGTCGCTGTATATACACCAAATGCAAATGGGCCTGATGAATATATGATATATAAATTTGACGGAAACGCTATAATGCTGCTGGGCAGAACCGGCAGCACGACCTCCTTTAATGGTGATGGGACGGTGGATGTAGAAACATATATGGCATTTTATGAAAAGAAAGATAGATATTTTTACGATAAAGCAAAAGATGAGCTTGTTTGGGAAGAGAGAAAAGAATATGATATCGAAGTTGAGAGTAAAGTACTGGAAGATCTGGCCATCTCCGGCGGTACATTAAAGGCAGACCAGATGATAAAGATTACCAAAGCAGTAATAAAAGATAATTGCGAAAAGACCGGGGCATATTCATGGGAGTTATGCGACGAGTTTTATATAACATCTGACAGCGGAGTTGAAGGATGGTTAACACTTGAAGACATGATTGGGAAAATCGACCTGCCATTAAGACCTTAAATATGAAATATTCATTATTTCTATCATTAGCGGTTTTACTTTTATCATCTTGCGGTGAGAAAGTCAGCGAAGAGATAAAAGTAAAAAGCACCAAAGAAAAGAACAATTCCGGTGAAACCTTCTCACCGAGAGATACCCCAGCCCATAAAGAAGACTCAGCACAATCCGACCAAAAGATTGAAGCATCCGGCGAGACGGATAAAGGAGAATTAGTTTCATCCATTAAAGCCGGGAATTTCGTCGGCGAGGAGAAAACCGTAAGAGGTTTAGTGGCTGATGTGCATCAAACAAAGAAAGTGAAATATTTGAATTTTGATGATAAGTATCCTAACAACTCATTTACCGGCGTAGTTTTCGCCAGAAGCTTCGATAAATTTCCGGATCTCAATAAGTATGAAGGAGAAACGGTTGAGATAACAGGTGAAATTTCGCTTTATAACGGGAAGCCACAGATAATACTTAACGACGAAACCCAGATAAGAATAGTAAAATGAGTGATGTAAAAACAAAATGCGGGTATGTAACAATATTCGGATTACCGAATGCAGGCAAGTCAACACTAATGAATGCCCTCCTTGGTGTTAATCTAAGCATTGTAAATAAGAAAGCACAGACAACCAGGAACAGGATACTGGGGATTTTAACAGAGGACGATTACCAGGCTATATTTCTCGATACACCGGGTGTACTTGAGCCTAAGTATGAGCTTCAGAAATTCATGCAGAAAGAGATCAAAACGTCACTGGATGAGGCTGATATAGTTATGCATATACTGGATGTCTCAAGGGTAAATGAGAAATCATACACGGAGTATAAAAATTTATACGGGTCATTAACAGAAGATAAGAAAGTCATAACGGTGCTAAATAAGTCTGACCTGGTTTCAAAGGATGATATACTGACGGCAATAGGGATGTTAAGTGAGAAATTTAATGTACCTGATATTGTACCTGTATCTGCATTGAATGGGTATAACATACTGGAGCTAAAGAAAATGATCAGTGAGTATCTTCCTGTTATGCCGTTTTTATATGACGAGGACACGCTGACTGACAGACCGGAGAGGTTTTTTGTTTCGGAGATGATAAGGCAGAAAACCCTCGAGTTACTTCAGGATGAGATACCCTACAGTATTATGGTTGAAGTAGTTGAGTTTAAGGAACGGGACAGGGGAAAAGATTACGTAAGCGCTGAAATAATTACAGAGAAGGAATCACAAAAGACAATCATTATTGGCAGAAATGGTGAGATGCTAAAGAGGATAGGGCAGCAGGCAAGAAAGAATATAGAAAAGTTTCTTGGCAGGGAAGTATTCCTGGAGATATTCGTAAAGGTCAGAAAGAACTGGCGGAAAAATGAAAATTTCTTACGAAGTAAGTTTTAATTTACAAACTTTTCTTAAAAGTCCTTTTTTCTGAAAAAGTAAAGGCTTTGTAACCCAGGTCATTCTGGAATGTAACGGGTTTTACAAAGTCATCCACATTGAAATAAAGCATGTGTTTAGTAACATACCATTGATATTCGTTTCCATCCAAAACCCCGTAGCTTCTTGAAACAGGGGCACTAATATTCCTGTTAGTAGTAACAACATAAAAATCACCTTCCGGAAAGAAGGAATGGAAGTGGACCACATAAATCCCTGTACCGG
>ERZ869936.2265-NODE-2265-length-11614-cov-7.938230_pt1 | contig 11614 bp, 9 predicted proteins | sample MGYA00520876_ERZ869936 | MGnify/ENA primary metagenome ERZ869936 (study PRJEB32218, sample SAMN09650985) | biofilter metagenome | isolation source: enrty point of leading RO module | place: Saudi Arabia: Thuwal, RO plant located on Red Sea | collected 2016-02-17 ... | reverse complement strand
CAAAGGAGCAACGAGCCCTTCATCCATCCCCATCCGGAGCCACCGGCGACGGCGCTGTCCGAAACACGTCCTGTCCAAGCAAACCGACTTGTCCGGAGCCGCAGCGCCAACCCCGACGCGCCGTCGCCGGTGGCTCCGGGCTAAACGGTTACTTGGTGAGCTCGTCGGCGAGGTCGTTGGCGCCATAGACCTTGCGGAGGGCTTCGACGATCGAGGCGGAATGCACCGAGACGGCGCGGGCTTCGACGTCGGTGTAGACGAAGTCGAGCACCAGCGACTGGATGTTGCCGTCGAAGATGAGGCCCACGATCTGGCCTTCGCGGTTGACCACCGGGCTGCCGGAGTTGCCGCCGATGATGTCGGCCGTGCTGACGAAGTTGAACGGCGTGGCCGGGTCGATCTTGGTCTTGGCCTTCAGCCACGACTCGGGCAACTCGAACGGCGGCAGGCTGCCGTGTTCCTCGGCGTGCTTGTAGGTGCCGCCCATCGTGGTCCAGGGCGGAATCTGCTCGCCCTGCTGCTCGTAGCCCTTCACTTGGCCGAACGCCAAGCGGAGCGTGAACGTGGCGTCGGGATAGGTGCTGGTGCCCTCGACGGCGAACTTCGCTTGCGCGATCTTCGCGTAAGCCTGGCGCAGCGGTTCCTCGACTCCGGCCTCGTACTTCTTGCGCACTTCGCGGGCGGTGGGATCGACCGTGCGGGCCAGCACGATCAGCGGGTCGTCGCTGGCGGCGATGGCGCTTGAGCCACCGGCGGCCAGCCGCTTGCGCACCTCGACGTCGGCCAGCTTGCTGCCCGAGATCAGTTGGGCTGCCCGGGCCGAGGGGGACATATCGGCGAGCACTTGTTTCACCAGCGGATCGTCGGCGCCAGCCTGCTCCATCAGGTAGCTGAGCGAATCGGTGAGCTTGGCCGTCTCCAGGGCCGGGTAGATCGGGGCCTCGGAAAAGAGCTGGTGCTTGAGCGAGTCGAGGCCCGCCTCGGCGTACTCGCGCAGGCGGTCCTCGTTCGGCTTGCTCGTTTCTTCGGCCAGCCGCACGAGCGAGCGGGCGATGCCGTACAGCTCGGTGTTGAAGGCCATCGAGCGCTCGTAGAGCGTGTAGTCGGTGTAGATCTTGCTCCAGGCGTCGATGGCGGTGGAAACCTCGTTCCAGGCGCCGCGAGCGTCGGCCAGCTTGGGATCGTTGTCGACCGCGTCGCGCAGGGCCTGCTCGGCGTTGCGCTTGGCATCCATGATCTGGGGCGTCTGCAATCCGGCCAGGCCGCCCAGGCGGGCTTTGCGCGAGTTCTGATAGCCGAACAACTCGTCGCGGGCCTGCCGGGCGTTTTCCAGGCCGCGGCTGCTGTAGACCTGCAGGTTGACTTCGCGGCGGCGGATGATGTTCAGCAGGTTGGGAAAGACCGTGTCGCGCAAGAATTCGAGATGGGCCACGGTGTTGAGCCGGTCGGTGCGGCCCGGGTGGCCGGCCACGAAGATCAGCTCTTCGTCGAGGGCGCCGGCCTTGCTCCAACTCAGATGATCGGGCGGCGTGGCGGGTTTGCCGTCTTCGTAAATGCGGAAGAACGCCACATCGAGGTCGTAGCGCGGGTACTCGAAGTTGTCGGGATCGCCGCCGAAGAAGGCGATGTCCTTCTCGGGCGCGAACACCAGGCGGACGTCGGTGTACTTTTTGTAGGTGTAGAGGTTGTAGCGCCCGCCCTGGAAGAGCGTGACTACGTCGCTGCGCAGCCCGGTCTTGTCGAACGATTCTTTCTCGATGGTGTTGATCACGGCCTGGCGGGCCTGCTGGGCATCGGCGGCGCTGGTGCCGGGCTTCACGGCGGCGTTGACGCGCTCGGTAACGTCGGTGATGTCCATCAGCACGTTGAGCTCGAGGTCGACGCAGCGGAGTTCTTCTTCGGGCGTGCGGGCGTGGAATCCGGTGGTGACCAGATCGCGCTCGGCGGTGCTGAGCTTGTGCAGGCAGTCGGCGCCCACGTGGTGATTGGTCATCACCAGTCCGCCGTCGGAGACAAACGAGCCGGAGCCGCCGTTGTTGAAGCGCACGGCCGACTTCTGCAGGTGGGTGAGCCACTCGTCGGTCGGATTGAAGCCGTAGCGCTCCATGAGCAGCTTGCGCGGCGGTTCGTTGAAGAGCCACATACCTTCGTCACCGTGGGCGACCGCGGCGGCCAGGAAGCAAACGGCTGCTGCCGCGATCGAAGGCTGGATGAATCGTTTCGCGTGCATGGATCGAGAGCCTCGTCATAGGTGGAAGTAGCGGGCGATTACTTGCCGCCGGAGCGCTTGGCGGCCAGCGCCCCGCGGAACAGGACACCCACGCCAGTCAGGAAGAGTGTGAAGACCAGGCCCGCGAAGCAGGCCGCCGCCGGCCAGGGACTGTCCGACCACCAGGCCGGCAGGATCGGCTCGGCTTCCGGGTTCGCCGGGTCGACGTACGACAGGTTGAGTTTGTTGAGCCACTCTTGCTTGAAGGCCAGAAAGCCGATCAAGACCCCGGCAATCGAACCGCCGGCGATGTAGCCCGAGCTGAGCAGGACGGCCGGGCTGCTGTCGGAGTCGGCGTCGGTCGAGCCGCCTAGCTTGTCGGCCGCGTAGCGGACCATGCCGCCGATGAAGATCGGCACCGAGGTTTGCAGCGGCAGGTAAACGCCCACGGCAAAGGGCAACGACGACACGCCGGCCAGTTCGAGCACGATGGAAATCAGCGCGCCGAGGATCACCAGCTCCCACGGCAGCTTGCCGTTGAGGATGCCGTCGATGATCACGGCCATCAGCCGCGTCTTGGGGGCCTGTAGCTTGTTGGTGACGGTGGTGCCGTCGTCGCGCTCTTTGAGCCTGCCGTTGATGGCCGGATCGACCATGTAGACGATCAGCCCCTGGTCGTTGACCAGATACTTGCCCGCGGGCACGCCGGGGTATTCGCCCTCGGCGGCCAGCAGCACGTGGTAGGTGTTGTCGTCCTCGTCGGCGTACGCGCCGCCGGGCTTCTCCATCTGGTCGAGCCGCTGTAGATCCTTGGCGGCGATCCGCACGTTCGGCACGTACTCGGCCTTGCGCGTGTAGACCGTGCCCGAGTCGTTGAGCAGTTGCAGCGTCAGCCCGATGACCAGGGCCGAGGTGAGCGCGCCGATCAGGATGGCGACCTGTTGCAGCCAGGGGGTGCCGCCGACGAGGTAGCCGGTTTTGAGGTCCTGCGAGGTGGTGCCGCCGTTGGAAGCCGCGATGCACACCACCGCGGCGATGGTCAGCGCCGTGAGCGTGGCCGGCTTGTCGGTGTTGCCCATCATCACGAACACCAGGCAGGTGAGCAGCAGCGTGGCCACGGTCATGCCGGAAATGGGATTCGACGACGAGCCGATTTCGCCGGTCAGGCGGGACGACACCGTGACGAACAGGAAGCCGAACAGCACGATCAGCGTGCCGCCGACGAAGCCGGTCAATCCGAGGCCCAGCCCCAATTGCGGCAGCGCCGCCAGTGCCACGATCAGCGCCAGGCTGCCCACCACGACGACCCACAGCGGCATGTCGCGCTCGGTGCGGGGGAGCTTGGCCCGCTCGCCTTTGCCTTTTTCGCGGATGGCGGCCAGGTCGGCCATCGCGCCGCGGATCGAGTGGAAGATCAGCGGCAGGGCCTGAAACATGCTGATGATGCCGCCCGTGGCTACCGCGCCGGCACCGATGAACAGGATGTATTCGTCGCGCAGCTCGTCGACCGACATTTCGCTGATCAGCTTCTCGGTCGCGGGGGCCAAGGGCTGCTGAAGCCCGTCGCCGAACATCACGATCATCGGCGCGATGACCAGGTAGGCCAGCACACCGCCGGAAACCATGATCGAAGCGATCCGCGGACCGATGATGTAACCCACGCCCAGCAGCTCGGGCGCGACTTCGCCGCCCAGCACGCCGCCGCGCAGGCCGCGCCCGCTGGCGGTCGACAGCGCCACGTCGAGCTTGTACTTCCAGAGGTGCAGCACGTCCATGCAGAACTTGTAGATGAACGCCAGCCCGAAGCCGACGAACACGGTGCGGGCGGTGGCGCCGCCTTCCTCGCCGACGATCAGCACTTCGGCACAGGCGGTGCCCTCGGGATAGCGCAGCTTGCCGTGCTGCTGCACGATGAACGCCCGCCGCAGCGGGATCATCATCAGAATGCCGAGCAGCCCGCCGAGGCAGCCGACGGTCATCACGCGGACGATCGTCATGTCGTGCCCCAGGAGCAACAGCGCGGGAATCGTCACGCCCAGGCCGAAGGCGATCGACTCGCCGGCCGAGCCGGTGGTCTGCACGATGTTGTTTTCGAGAATGGTTGCCGGCCGCAGGCGGAAGACCTTGGCCAACACGCGAAACAGCGTGATCGACAGCACGGCCACGGGGATCGAGGCCGAGACGGTCATGCCGATCTTCAGCACCAGGTACAGGGACGACGCGCCGAACACGATGCCCAGGATCACGCCGGCCAGCACGGCACCCCAGGTGAACTCGCGCAGCTCGGTGGCGTCGGGAACGTAGGGTTCGTGGGCGTAGGGAGAAGGGGAAGCTGCTTGAGACCGCTTTTCCGTGGTCTGAGCTGCCATGCCGAGCGTTCCAGCCGGAGTTGCCTGGGGATCGAAGGGGCCAATCGCGAGCCCACATTCTATCGATCCAGCCCCCGGGGGACCATCGGGGTTCGATGGCCGAATTACGGCCGTTTTGCGGTGGCCGTGCGCGCGACTAGTAGATGATCTTCACGTCGGGGAGCGATTCCTTCAGCTTGGCGTGACCCTCGGGCGTGGTCGAGGTGAAGCTGAGCGTGAGCTCCTTGAGATTCTTGAGTCCCGTGAGGTGCTCGAGCCCTTCGTCGGTGATCTGGGTGTTGGCCAGGTTGAGCCGTTCGAGGTTGGTGAGCTTCTCGAGGTTGTTGAGCCCCTCGTCGGTCGTGCGGGTACCGTCGAGGTTGAGATACTTGAGGTTCACCAGGTCCTTCAGGTGCGGCAGGCCCTCGTCGGTGACCAGCGTATTCCACAGGTCGAGCTGTTCGAGGCTGGTCATTCCTTCGATGTGCTCGAGGCCCTCGTCGCCGGCCGGCGTTTCGGCCAGGTCGAGCACGACGAGCTTGGACATGCCCTTGAGGTGTTTCAGGCCCGAGCCGTCGACGCCGGTGGCCCGCAGCTCGAGGCGCTTCATGTCGTCGAGTCCTTCGAGGTGCTGGAGCCCCTCGTCGGTGATGTTGGTGCGCATGAGGTAGAGCTCGTCGAGCTTCTTCATGTCTTTCAGCCCGGCCAGGCCCTGATCGCTGAGCATGGCCGCGTCTTCGAAGCCGATGCCTTTCATCTTGGTCAGCCGGGCCAGCGCTTCGAGCCCGGCGTCGGAGACGTTGGGGTTGCGGAGCTTGAGCCGTTCGAGGTTTTCGAGCGCGGCCAGGGATTCAAGTCCCGCGTCGGTCACCAGCACGCAGCCGCGCAGATCGAGCACCCGCAGCTTGGGCAGCTTGGCCACGTATTCCATGCCGGGGTCGCCGAAGTTGTTGTACAGCAGGATCAACACTTCGAGATTCGGCAGCTTGGTCAGGTGTTCAAGCGCGGCGTCGGTCAGGTAGGACGAGCGGCGCAGGTTGAGCGACTTGAGCGTGGGGATCGCTGCCAGCTTGGCCAGTCCGGCGTCGGTGATTTCGGTGTTTTCCAGGCCGAGCTTTTCGAGCTCGAGATTGGCCAGCTTGTCGAGCGATTCGTCGTCGATCTCGGCACCCCACAGTTCGAGCTCGGTCAGATGGGGCAGCTTTTCGAGCGAGGCCAGGTCGAACTCCTTGACCTGCGGCGTGTTGAACGACACCGCCGTGACGTTGCCGTCCTTATCGCGCGTGACCTGGCCGCGGTTTTTCTCGATGGCTTCGACCACGGCCGGATCGTCCTGGGCGGTCTCGGCTTCGGCTTCTTCCGGCGCGGCTTCCTGTTCCTTGTCGCCGGCCTTGGCTGCGGCGGCGGACTCCTCGCCGGAGTCGGATTGCTTTTCACTGGCGGGCTTGCAGCCCGAGAGCGACAGCGACAGGGCGAGGCCGAGACAAATCAGCGGGAACAACAAGACGCGATGCGACATGGTGGCGGCGTGCCGCGCGAGGCGGCGCGTATGGGGGTAGGTGGGAATAAAAGAACGGCTGCGACGCGCTTGCTGGCACGCCGCAGCCGTTTCAGTTTAACGCGTTTGGCTTAGAGCTTGTAGCCCTCGCGGTACTCGGGCTTGATGACCGAGGCCACTTCGGGGGCGTTGGTCGCTTCGAGCGCCTGGGCATCCCACTCGATCTTCTTGCCGGGCGAGTCCGGCTGGTCGGCGGCCCACACGGCCAGGTTGCCCAGCAGAATCGTCTCGGTCAGCGGAGCGGCATAGTCGCCGAAGTTGCTGCGGGCTTGCTGGCCACCCTTGATGGCACGCACGTACTCTTCGAAGTGACCGGGCGAGGCTTCGAACTCGACCGATTCGTCGGTGGCGCCGGCCAGGAGCTTGTAGCCCTTCTCGCAGTAGTCGCCGGGAGCAAACAGCTTGCCCTTGTCGCCGATCACCAGCACACCGGTCTCGCTGACCGGTTCGCCTTCGAACAAATCGGGCGAGGGCTTCTTGCCGCCGTCGTACCAGACCATCTGACAGGCTTCGCGCTCGCCGTTGGCCGGGAAGTCGTAGGTGATGATCGACCACTTGGGATAGCTGTCGTGGTTGTGGCCCGAGGTGGTGGCCTGCACGCCGGTCGGGTCGCGGAGGTCGAAGGCCATGAACGGCATGTTCACCGTGTGGCAGGCCATGTCGCCCAAGGCGCCCGAGCCGAAGTCCCACCAGCCGCGCCAGGCAAAGGGGTGGTAGCCGGGAGCGTAGGGGCGCTCTGGAGCGCAGCCGAGCCACAGATCCCAATGCACGTTCTCCGGCACCGGGGCTTCGGCCGGGCGAGGTCCACCCTGCGGCCAGATCGGACGATTGGTCCAGACGTGCACTTCCTTGACGTTGCCCACCGCGCCGGCGCGGAGCAACTGCGACGTTTTGCGGAGCGAGTTGCTGGCCGTGCCCTGGTTGCCCATCTGCGTGGCCACGTTCATTTCCTTGGCGATCTCGCCCAGTTGGCGGGCTTCCCAGATGGTGCGGGTCAGCGGCTTCTGGGTGAAGCAGGACTTGCCCATCCGCATGGCCATGGCCGAGACCGGGGCGTGCATGTGGTCGGGAGTGCTGACGGTGACCGCGTCGATGTCGCCGCCCATCTCGTCGAACATCTTGCGGTAGTCGTTGTACCGCTTGGCGTTCTTGAAGAAGCGGCTGCCCGCCTTCTCCAGGGTGTTGTCGTCGACATCGCAGATGGCGACCACGTCTCCGTGGCTGCCGGCATCGCGCGAGTCGCTGCCGCCCTTGCCGCCGACGCCGATACAGGCGAAGCGAATCCGCTCGTTGGGAGACTTGCTGTCCTCGGCCGCGGCCTTGCCGGCCACGAAAACACCGACGCCGGTCAGCGCCGTGCTCTTGAGGAATCGACGACGATCGGTCAGGTACGACATAGTCGGGCACTCCTTGAAGTGATTGGGTTTAAGGCGTGAAAACGCAGGCGGGATAAAAGTACATTGAGCCCTAGGCTAGACGATAATCTCTGCGGCCCCGGCTCGCAACGAGGGGCCCTGAGTTTGCCGGAAAAACGGCCCCCGTCGTCAGGGTTCCTGTCCCGCCACCCATCTGGAAACAGGCGATTTGACGTGACGCGTTCGCGCACCACGAGACCCGCGATGCCGCGAAAGGCTACTCCTTACTACGCCCCCAGGACCCGCGCGGTTCTCGCGCGCTCGGGTTTTGCCGGTCACGACGCGCCGGCGTTCTGGCGAATGTAGGCCCGGATGCGCTCGACCGGCGAATCGGGATGAAACGGGCCGTTTTCGGCCGCGTAGATCGTGCCCAGGTTGCGAATGCCCAGGTAGCCGCAAAAGCTATCAAAGGTCTCGTTCAACAGGGCCGCCGGCTCCGGCCCGCTGCCGGTGGAGAGCAACGCAAACGCGCATCCGCGCAAGCGGCGGCCCAGCGGTTTGTGCCAGAACAGCAAATCGGTGAAGCGATCGACGAACGTCTTCATCGACGTCGAGTACGAATACCAGTAGACGGGCGTAGCCAGGATGGTGAGCGGCGCCTCGACGATGCGCTCGACCAGCGGCAGAAACGGGTCGTCGTCGCGATAGTCTCGCACGTAGGAGAACGGTGCCAGCTCGAGCGCCGCCAGGTCGACGACGTCGCAGGGCAGGTCGTGCACCAGGCGCGCCAGCGCCCCGGCCGTGTTGCCGTCGCTGCGAGCGCTGCCGAGGATGGCCAGAGAGCGTTTCATGGCATGTATCGTGGGACAGCGATTAACCTTGCCACCATCATGACGCACCGGAGGCAGGCAGTTCGACAGCGCCCAGAGTTTCTTCTTAACGCAAAGGGCGTCATGCCAGTGAGGGCGGTGACTGGGTGGCCTGCGTCATGCGCGAATTGGCCGGCCAGCGCAGCAAAAAAGCGTCCGTGATTCTTGACGTTGCGGACGCTTTCTGCGACTTGCTCGAGAACCACCAGGCCCGGGGGTTTAGCGGGCCGCCGACTCGGATTCGGACTCGGGCGACTCGATCCGGCGGAACACTTCCTCGCGGTGAATCGGCACTTCGGGCGGACCGGCGAAGCCCAGCTTGACCCGATCGCCGCGGATTTCTATGACGGTCACCTCGACGTTCCCTCCGATGATGACCCGTTCGTTCTTTTTGCGCGTGAGCACCAGCATCTGAGACTCCTTCTACTTTCTTGCTTTACTCCTACATTGTTCTGTTCGTCGCTTCGAGCGCGAGGTATTGCACGCGCGGGCGTGCCCAACTCGTCGGACGACGCGGCACGAGGGCCCTGGGGTGGTGTTAGGCCGGCGTGCGACGTTGTCGGACGATGGTGGTGCGACCAGCAGCGACAATGCGGTGCGGGACACACAGCGGGTAGCGTCGGCGGCCTCGGGCGCCGCCTTTGGCGTGGAATCCATGGCAAGCTCGCGTGCGTCCCACCTTGCCCCGGATTCGGCGCCGCCGGTCACGCAAAGTCGCTTTCGGTTTGCCTTCGCGTTCGTGGCACCGCTCATCAAGGAGCGGCTGGTTGCTTTTTGGTTCGCGCTTGCTGGTTCGCACCAGGGGACGTGCGGCAAGCGAATACGAAAGCCACGAAACGAAGTTGCAAACAAAGCCGAGGTGACCGTCAGGCGACCAACCTAACTCCCCGGGGAAATAAAGGTCAACGTCAGTTTCTGGCGGATTTTTGCACACAACATGCACTTTGGCCGGTGGGAAGATTCCCCCCGTCGCTGGCGTGGCTGGCAGCAGCGATTGCCGTGCGGCTGGGCTTTGCGTGCGCGGACGCTGGCGTTTCAATGACCGCGTGCCGCTTGCGCCACACTGGGCAAGCGCAGCACGAAGGGCAAGTAGTTCCCCCCAACCGAGGCGCGAAATGAGCCGATTTGTCCGCCGGCCGCCGACCTGGATTCCCCGCTTTCACCTGGCCATCGCGGGAATCGTGGACGCGGTGCGCACGCAGCGCAACTTCGTGATCCATCTGGCCGCGGCGCTGGCGGTGATCGCCACCGCCGCCCAACTGCGGGTGGGGCGCCGCGAGTGGTGTCTGCTGGTCCTGTGCGTGACGGTGGTGCTGGTGGCCGAGTTGTTCAACACGGCGCTTGAGCACCTGGCCCGGGCGATCACCGAAGAGGAAAACGATCGCCTTCGCCGCGCGCTGGATATCGCCAGCGGAGCCGTGCTGACCGCGGCCGTGGGAGCTGCGACGGTCGGCGCCGTGATCTTTCTGCACCGGCTGGGCCAGTTGGGGTTTGGCTGGCCCGTCTGAGCGGGCGATGGTCGCGCGACGCGCTTCGCTCGACGCGCGGTGCGAATGACTGGCGCGCTATTGCGACTCGTTCTCGTGCAGCGCGGCGTGCTGTTTTTCGTCCTGGGGACGGTTGTCGTGGCCGCGCTCGGCGGTGAGTTCGATGCGGTCGACGAACTTGACGTTGGCACACTCGTCGACTTCGGCCGTGTGGCAGGCCGCGAAGTCGGGGATGTAAAACCGCACCGGCCCGCCGGCTTTCTCGGGCAGCGGACCGCCTTCGAGCCGGTAGATCAGCATGGCCCGGTCTTGCACCGCCTCGAGCGGAATGCTGGCATGGAAGTCGTCCTTCGAGGCGTGCAGCGTGATGTACTTGACCGACGGTTTCGGCTGCACGCGGGAAAGCAACCCGGCCAGCGTGACCGCGTCGCCCTGGCGCTTCGGGTCGATGCGGCTGACGTCAACGACCTGCATGCTCTGGTCGAGCGCCGCCAGATCGTCGAAGGAAAACGTGGCCGGCGATGCGACGTCGCCGTCGATGGTGAGTGTGGGCATGGCAGTTGTCTCGCGGGGCTGATGACAGGCTTACGATAGCAGATCCGCGGTTGCCGAGAAACGGATTCGCACTGCGTTGTGGACACGACGCGATTCGCGTTGAGCGACCGTGTGGTACAATGCCGGTATGGCTCCCAAGCTTTCCAACGCCGATGAGATTCGAGCGGCCTTACGGCAAGAACCTGCCAAACCGCTCCGCGTCGAAGACGACGAGACCAACAAGGTCTATTTGATTGTCGACGAGCATGCCTTGCCGACGCTGTGGGAGGACTACGTTCGTCGCGAAGTGCAGCGCGGGCTCGACCAGCTTGATCGGGGCGAGGGCACGGAGTGGGACGTGGATGCTTTCCTGGCGGATGTGCACTAGGCCGAGTGGATATGCGCGCGATTGCCAGTTCTGGTGCGGGCCAACGGCCCGACCTGCTTAAGCCCGGGGCAACGCCGGCAACGCCCCGGGAACCAAACGGGGCCACCATTTCCAAGCCCCAAGGGGGCGCCCTTTGTGAGCGAACGAAAGGACGCCCCGTTGGGGCTCAGTGAGTAATTTTAGCGGGTCGATGAGTCCAGGGACGTTGCCCCTGGCTTAAGCAGGTTGGGCCGTTGGCCCACGGTCCTGGGACTGACGCACTCATCTGAGGACTTGTCGAGCAACAAAAAAACGGGTGCCGCCCCGCGGGGGGCGACACCCGGTGTTGGTTCGGGTTGCTCGCGGGCCTCCAGCCCGGCAATCCTTTACGAGCAACCCATACTGTTGCCGCAATTGTGGCAAAGGTAGCAATTACCGTTGCGTACGGTGATCGCGCCGCAGTTGTCGCAACTGGGAGCGTCGGTCTGGAAACTGGCAAACTGTTCGGCCCGGCCGCCGTGGTGGCCGCCGTTGAGATCACCGCCGTTGAGATCAATGTGCCGGGCGCCGGCCCGCTCGAGCAGCGAGGCGGCCGACGTGGGCGGTGCAACGTGCGTGCCGTTCTTGGCCGGCTCGGCCGTCTTGGCCACAGGCACTTCGCTCTTGGCGGGAGCCGTCTCGGGCGAAGCTTGGGAAGTTGCCGACCCTGGCTGGGGCTTTGGCTCGCCGGCCTTCTTGGCGGCGAGCTTGCTCTCTGGGTCGGAATCCTCCGCGGCCTGTGCCGCCGACTCTTCGCTGGCCACGACGCCCAGCATCGCCTCGCGATAGCCGGGCAGGAACGTGATCCCCAGCCAGCGGAAGATGTAGTCGACGATGCTCTTGGCGAT
>ERZ869936.2264-NODE-2264-length-11620-cov-4.907998_pt1 | contig 11620 bp, 7 predicted proteins | sample MGYA00520876_ERZ869936 | MGnify/ENA primary metagenome ERZ869936 (study PRJEB32218, sample SAMN09650985) | biofilter metagenome | isolation source: enrty point of leading RO module | place: Saudi Arabia: Thuwal, RO plant located on Red Sea | collected 2016-02-17 ... | reverse complement strand
AGTATGATATGGATCTTGACCAACTATTACTACTTTAACATTATATAACGGACATAAATGAAATGCATTAAAAATATCTTTTCTTTTAGGAATATATTTGTTATATATACTTTCTTGATGTTTCAAAAATTCATCAATAAACTCATATTCTCCTGAAGCTCGATTAAATACTTCTTCCCATCCTATAGGAGGATTTATTTCTACTATTTGCCTTATAGTCATATCTTCTTTTATTAAATCTTCTTCCTCGTTGGGTATATTTATATTTGATATATTTATATCTACTTTTTGTTCTATTACATCTAAATTAACTTGCCTTAATAGTCCACGTTGTCTAATATGATTTGTTAAATCTATTTTTTTCGGGAATAAATCGTCAAAATTTACAACCATATTACCGTTGTTTGGAGGATTACTTGAACATTTTATAAACGGGTGTTCAACGTTTATATCTAAGTCTAAATTGTTTAAATCTATTCCTGTCTGATTTCTTTGAGTTCTAACATTTAATGCTGAAAAAACTCCCGAGTTTGCAAAATTTTTAATGTTATTTTAAAAAATTTATATTTTAAAAAAAATAAAAATAAATTTTAAAAAAAAAAAAAAAAAAATATACATATATTAAAATGAAGTATAAAATAAAATATTATGATAATAAAGATATGAAAGAATTTTATGATAGTGATACGCCTAAAATATATAACAAAAAAATTGACGGCGATCACATTATATTTGTCACTTATAAAGATTTCGTAGATTTAGAAAATATCTTAGAAAAGTATGGAAAATTAGAATTAATCGAAATTATTAATCCAGATAAATATAATTATAAAGTAAAATATGCTGAAAATTTCAATGCATACGATTTATATAATGCAGTTATACCTTATCTTGAAGATAAAATAATTTCAGGTAATAAAATATATTTTACTACAAGTTATAATATGGATGATATTTATAATACTGTGGTTTATTATGGAGACGTAAAATCTATAGAATTATTAATGCTAACTCCATTTATACTAAATATGACTTAATAGAAAAAAGATAATCAGATTCAAATGATAAAAAATAAAAAAAAATATTTTTTCATAAAAAAACAATGAAATATATAGTTAAATATTTTGATGAAAAAAATGCTATTGATCTGTATAATGCAGATATACCATTTTTTAATAACAAAATAATTGTGGACAATATAGTGTATTTTAATACAGATTACAGTATAGAGGGCGTTTATAATATTGTATCTTCTTATGGTAACATAAAAAAATTTAAAATGAAAAATAAACCAGTATCAGAATATAGACAAACACAATTGCCATTTATATCAACATCACCAGTATATTATGGTCAATCACCTGTATATGAACAACAATCAATCATACCGTATATTTCACAATTACCATCAACAAAATTTTAAAAAAAATAAAAAAAAAAAATAAAAATAAAAAATAATAAAAATAATGGATAATCAAATAAAATCAAGTATTTTACCAACAGATATACAAAATGAATTAATACTCATAAGAAATAATAGCATAGATTACCAACAATATGAAACGGTCAGAGATTTATACTATGTATATAATAAGAAAAATAGTACTAAAATGATTAATAATTTAATAAAATATATAGCAGAGGGGAAGATAACATTTCCATTTTCTAATCAATATATGGATTCCCCAAAAAAATTATTAGAAAATATTAAAAAATACAGACCGTCTATAAATCATATACCGTTTAGTTTGTCTAAAAATAGATCATTGGATCAACCAAAATATAATGGTCAATACGTAACTATATCAAGTGGATTCGAAAATCATGATATTATGGATGGATTAACTGATTTATATACAGAAGATGTAAGAATACAAGGGAGAAAGATATATAGCAAATTATCAACAGCTCAGTGTTGGACAAATGTAGATTGTTTAAAATCAATAATAAAACAATTAATTAGCGATAAAGACTTGTTTAAAATGAGACCAAAAGATTTGAGGGAAGCTATATATAGGGTTAGTAGGGAACCTGGGTTATATAAAATTACTTGGATAAAAGGGGTAATGGAAACAATATACGAAACAGAATTGGGTGATATCATACCTTTGAACGTAGAAGGTAAACCATTAAGATGGTTAGATTTTTCAGCGGGATGGGGTGATAGATTAGCGGCAGCAATAGCATTAGGATTTGATTATGTGGGATTTGACCCAAATAGAAAATTATATCCAGGACAAATGAGAATGATACAGGAATTGGGTGATATAAACAAACAAATTATATATTACCAGCCATTTGAAACTGCATATCTTAAATATATAACAGATAAAGATGGATTGTTTGATATTGTTTTCACATCACCACCATTTTTTAAACTTGAATTATATTCAGATGATCAAGATCAATCAGTTAATAAATATCCCAATTTTAATACGTGGCTAAATAATTTTCTGTTTGTATCATTAAATAAAGCATGGAATGGACTCAAACTAGGAGGATATATGGTAATTCATATAGATGATGTTAAAGAAGGAAAAATTATTGAACCAATGAAAAAATATATAAATGAAAATTTGGAAAAAAGTAAATATAAAGGTATTATAGGATTGAAAGGTGAATCAGGTAGGATAAATCCAGTGTTCGTTTGGAAAAAAATATGATCAAAAAATAAATTTTTAAGTATACATCAAAAAAAAATGAATCATAATTATGAAAAAGTTGAACATAGTAATAAAACAACTATATATTATTACCATGATTATATTGTAAAAAAAGTAAAATTATTTAACAATAACGGGATATACCCGGGTACAATTAATGAAATATCAGTATTGTCTTATATTAATCATCCAAATATAATAAAATTAAAATCGTTCGAAATAGATAATAATAAAATTAGATTAAAATTTCCAAAAAGAAAATGTACATTATCCAAATTAATAGACGATATAAAATTAGATCAAAATTTATTAAAAAAATATGTATATAATATAGCATGTGGATTGGTTTATTTACATACACATAATATAATACATAGGGATCTTAAGCCTCAAAATATAGTATATAATGAAAAAAAAGATAGATTAGAAATAATAGATTTTGACAGCTCTAAATTTTTGTATGGTAAATATGAAATATTAACGGATAATATGGTAACACTCAATTATAGTCCACCAGAATCATTATTGGGTCATAACAAATATGATACCAGCATCGATATATGGAGTTTTGGATGTATTATATATAAAATGCTTACAGGTACAATGTTATTTAATAATTTTAGTGAACATGGATTGATATATGATATAGCTAAAATACTGGGATCTGACGACATAAAAAAGATGGATATAAATAATAAATATTCAAGAATTAAAAAATATTTTGGTAATGATAAATATTTTGAATCCAAAATATATAATAATTGTTCTATAGAGTGGATTAAATTGCTTAAAGGAATGATACAAATTGATCCTTCAAAAAGATTATCGGCTTATGATATTATTAATTCGCCGTTATTTGTGAATTTTGAGAATAAACCTAAAATCAGGTATATTTCATTATTAGATAATTATTATCTTAGAAAATTACCAATTAACAAAATAAATGATAACAATAGATCTAAACATATACATTTAATTTGGGAAGAATTAAAATTTTTAAATTTGACATATAATACGCTTTTTATGTCTATTTATATATTTGATAAAGTATATATTCTTTTAAAAAACGAAGAAGGAACAAATTTAATTATATCATGTATTTATATAGCATCTTTAATTAATTACTATGATAGTATCAATACTTACGCAGATATATATGACATATCAATCCCTGATTGTAAGCGAATAATAAAACAAATTCTAGTATATATCAAATTTGATCTTGTTTATGCTACATCATATAATTTTTTAATTGAATATGGTAAATTATATAACGATTATGTAGTTAAATTGGCTATCGATTTATTATTATATTTCGAAATTTTTGACGATAGAATTTTTGAATGGGAATCACATGATCGTGCTTTATGGGCATTATATCATAGTACTAAATATTACGAAGCTACTTATCATAACAATATGTTTAAAGGAATTGAAAATATTATTAAAATTAAAAATCCTTGTACTCTAACAGATCATATTAAAAATAAATATAATTATGATTTAATACAATTTTGACATATATAGGATCTAATATAATTAATCTAGATGTAAATACATATCATCGTGTGTTTCACTTTTTACTTTAGTAATATTAAAGGAGCACTGGATACTTATCATTTTTTAGATTTTTCAATATTTAAATCCGGAATATCATATTAGTCTATTATTAATTAACCACTGTAGTTGTGGTGAACCTATTTTTTTTACATACATCTTATATATATATATATTTGGTATAATACCATATTGTAATAACATATCTAATTTATCAAATTTACCACATCGCATAAGATGTTCTAATGGTTTTTGATTTGGAAATAATCCGTTATTTAATAACCATTGTAATATATTAATATTACCATACTTGGTTGCTTTATTAACACCGCCTTTATTTGGATATTTTCCCCTCATCTTCATCCATTCTAAAATATCAAGTCTGTTATTATTTTTATTAGCACAATAATTATTTAATCCTGTAGTACTGGGATATAATTTATATTTACCTAATAATCTTGATATAGACATAATGGACTTACTACATACAAAATCTACTTCTTCCTGTTCCGGTAATAAATTAAAATCTTCAATCAACCATTTAATACAATTATAGTTTAATCCATGTATAGTGTTTTTAATAGATATTTTATCCGGATTTATTCCTACATTATTTATCCATTTCGCTACCTCTAAATGACCAGAAAAGAGAGATCTATCAAGACCAGTTTTATCAGGTAATATATTATATAGTTGTAATAATTGTAATAATTCAATATGACCATAACCAGCTGCTATATTCACTTGAGATATAGATGGAAATAAACCTAAATGTATACAATATTTCATAAGTTCTACATCCCCAGATTGTGTTGCTATATTAAGACCTCTTCGTTCAGGAAATATATTTTTGTTTAAACCATAATCAACTACATTAGTTTTACCATTACCTAGGGCCAATGATAATCCGTATTCATCTGGAAATATACTTCTTTTTTCTAACCATAATATCATTTCCATATTACCATTTTCAGCTGCTATATTAGCACCATTGATATCTGGTAGGTTATTCATATTTTCATAATATATTAAGCTATCCATCCTATTTTCGTCTATAGCTTGATTAGGCGTTTTTGTCCAAAATAATGTATGATATTGTTGTTTGTATGTTTCATTAGTTGGTTTATATTCGGAAACTCCATAATCTAAATCTACTTTTCTTTTCCAAAAATGGTTATCTTTATTTATTGAATTAAGAAATTTATTAACTGACATAACTAATAAAAGCGATTTATAATCAAGCCACATTAGTATATTTGAATCTGTATCATATATTTCAGTAAATCCATATTTTTCTGGTCTAGGTATGAACTCGACTATATGTGGTACGTTATAATTTATTACTTTCCATTCATTATTTACAACATAAATAATATATTGTCCTGAATATACATATCCACTAATTATTTTATCTATTAAAAGATAGTAAGATTGGTTTTGAACGGTAACTTTTACATAGTCTCCAGGTTCTACTAATTGATTCATTTAGATTCTATTTTTTTAATATATTATCTTTTTTTTCATCATTTTTTCATGCATACATTTAATAAAAAAGATGATATAAAAACTATACGAATAATTTGACATATGTTTAACAAATGAAACATTTATAGTATATATATGATTAAGGATTTTTTTATTTAGAAAATTAATCCAGTTCAGATATATTAACAATATTCATATATGAATATATATTATCTTTATATATATCAGATTGTATTTTATTAGAAGCAAAATTAAATAAATAAGGGCTGATATGATTACGAGTATTATCAATTATATGTATTTCTTTACCATTTAATTTTATATATGACGGTATGATTTTACGTTTTGTGTTTTTATCACACATAGTATATATATCTGCCAATATTTTCATTGTTTCCAATGCTAATGTTCTATTTTCCATATAAATATCTAAAGATATTTTTTCTGTATAAATATCTATCTTCCAATAACACATTTTTTATTTTATTATTTTTTTTTTATTTTTTTTCAGTTGGTAAATAGCATAATATGGTCTAGTTTCAGACCTTTTACCAGTTGCTAGATACTCATTACCATCTCCAACCAATTCAAATCCATAACTTCCTAACAAATCCATCCATTCTTTCTTGCTTTTATATTTACCTACATAAGCCATTCTAGTTTCATCATTATATGTACCTTCGAGACTATCGTATATCATATGCTCTACATCTATAATCATTTTATCTATATCATTAGTTGCATCATGTTCCCGGATCACTAAATATCCTTCATTAATCATAACGCGCTTAATCTCTCCTAATACAAAATCAATATTATCAATATGATGGAGTGTCATAATAGCACTAATAACTTTAAATTGATTGTCATTGTAAGGATATGGATCATTTATATTAATTTCTGTAAATTCTATATTATCAGTATATCTTTTATATGCTTCTCTCCATTTAACGTCGAGTCCATGAATATTATAGTCATAAAACCCTATTTGTAATCCAAAATTTTCCGTAAATATGCATGTACCACAACCTATGTCCAAATATTGATATTCATCATCTATCTCGTTCATTGCCTCATTAATATTAGTTAAAGTCTTAAAATGTTGACTATATTCATCTGCTCTATTTCTATCTCTATTAATTGATCTATTTTTCTCGTCTTCATCTGTCTCTTCTGGTAAAATATCTTTTATTTCTTCATACAAACTAGGATCATCCTCATAATTGTCTAATATTTTCTTAATTTGATCTCTATTTCTAACAAACTTATACAAATATGTTTCAATCCTTTGTCTACCTTTATTATCAATAATTTTACCAATCTGATAATTGTTAGTAACTGGTACGTATATTTGAAGATTAACCCCTTCAAATTCCTGCATGATAGATAAAGGTATATCAGATATTTCAAATGGTTCATATCCATATTTTGAGTTTAATTCTTGAATTGTACCAGTAACATCCATGAAGAATGGCATATCATCACCATTCATTTCTATTACAGTTAACCCTGCTGGACTGAAACCATCTCCACCATAAATACCTTGTAGTATTTCATTATTAGAATTTCTAACTGAACCATCATACAAAACTACATAATCTGATAAAGCAATATTTAATTCGCGACTTAATTTACCTACATCTGGAGTACGTGCAGCGGTATCTACAAGATTTTCTCTAGTACCTATCTGATGATAAAACATCTCACTAGGTGTTAATCCCTCAGACCAAGAATTAACTACAAAACCTCTAGCCGTAGGATCATAATCATCTGGCTCCTGCGTGGGAATAATTCTACTTTGATCTGTAAGAGTTGCAGGGATAGGTCCACCACCAGAATATTGAGGCCCTACTTGAACATTTATTTGACTATAATTAAATATACTTCCTTTAGATCCTGAAATAATTGCCTGTGCCAAAGCATTACTTTTAGAAAAATTATCTTTCAAGAAAGACATGGTAGCATTAGATGTATTAGATAAATAACCTAAGATTTCTCGTTGTCTCTTTTCTTCTTCTACAGGATCATCCAACTTACTTCCTGCTTGAGCTACCATCATTTTCATTTTAGCCATTTCTTCTTCCTTTATTTCTTGAACTTTAGGATCTGTATGTGTACAACTTTCTAATCCAATAGAATAGCCATATGTTGAAAACCATCTATTTATTAATCTATCTGCATCATTTAAAAATCCTAAAGCTCTATCTTTTCCATATCTCATATGTATGGATTGAATTATGTTATTTCTAGATCTACCAATATCTTTCTTTGTTATAGAACCGCTTAACAAAATACCATCTTTTATCAATACATCACCCTTTTTATAGTAAAAATATTCTGGCAATAATACACTAAATAATGCTTTACCAGATCTTCTATCAATTCCAGCTTTTGATATTCTATCTTCAAAAGTTGCCAATTGACTTGTATTCTGAAGTACTGAAATACAACTTAGCCATGTTATAGGATCAACTACGGTTGTTTTTGACATAGTCATAATTAAACCACCTGTGACGTCACTCATAATTAATCCCACCATGGGTGCATTCATTTGTTCATTCATAAGACAATGTTTCAAAGACATCATAATTTTAGCCTCAGCTCTGGCTTGAGCTAATTGTGGTACATGTAAATTCATTTCGTCACCATCAAAATCTGCATTATAAGGAGATGTTGCAGACTGGTTCATTTGAATATTTAATGCATCTACCAATACAATTTCATGTGCCATAATATTCTGTTTATGAATGGATGGCTGTCTATTTAACAATGTCGTATCACCACTCCTCATCCATCTATTCCATATATCCCCTATTTTTAATCTAAATTTTGATCTGTTATTATCCTTTATTATTATTCTTTTATCATCTCTTACCACAGATGTCACTTTCCCGGACCTTAATAATTTGACCAGTCCACGTATATTCCAACTTCTAACAGTTATAGGTGTTGTCAATACAGACTGGAATGCATATGGGACACCAATTTGTTCTATATTCAAAAATGGATTTGGATCAATAACTGACCTACCTGTAAAGTCTACACGTTTACCCAATGCTATTCTTCGTAATATACCCTTTTTAGTTTGAAATTTCGTTAATATACCCGTAAATTTATTCTTTTTGTTATCTGAAACATCTCCATTATGTAGCAATAAATACGCATATTTCTTGTATAATTCAGTTCTCATATCTTCTATTCCATCTTTCTGCCCCTTCATATATTCCAATATTTGATTGTTCTTCTTTATTATTTCCATATATACTATCCCATACTTGTCTACCGCAAATGTTCCAGGAACTGATATTGACGCACCTCTATACGCTGGTGGTATAACCAATATAGATTGTAATATAAGATCTCTAGGGTGTGTATTTTCATCAAACCCTAACAATCTTTTATCCTCATCACTAATCATATTTAATGTGTCATATGCATCCTCCGGGCGTAATTCAACCTTTGTTCCTGAAACTTTCATTATTAATTTTCCTCTATCTTTATCTGCTTTGCTAGAATCAAAAGTAGGATTTCTAGAACATGGTATAACTGGTCCCATTTCAATACCATTTATATTTGTAATAGTTTTATCAAGATTTCTGTATGATGGACATACAGCTTCTTTTCCTTTCTTTTTGCAAAAATCAGCTATATTTTTCAATTTCTTATATCCCGTGTTAACATTCAATCCAGCTGATTCCAGCTGTGTTTTTGTCAATAACAATGTTCCACAATCTTTACATACACACGACATTACCTGTTCTATAGCATTTATAAATAGTGGATGATATATTGGTTTATGGAATTTTATCCTTCCAAAATGGCCTGGACACTCCGATAATCCTAATCTACATGTATGACAATTATCATATGGTGGTACTACACCCATCCTAGGATCATTGATTGTAAGTGCCCCTGCATTTTTTGGATTATTTATATGTTTGAGAGATGATACTGCAATCTTCCGTTTCATTTCTTCACTTGTTACACCAAATATAACATAATCCGATAATAAATCGGGTAACTCATTTATCTTCTCCTTTATACCCGTTATCATTGCATATCTATCTTCCCTGGAAATATCAACTAAACTAGTAGTTTCATTATCATTTAATGCAAATGGATCTTGTTCTGTAACTGTAAATCCTGCATCTCTAGCATTGTATGATGTTGGTATGGTTTCTGTTTCTATCGCAGATCTTGATTGAATTCCTATAAGATTTGGGTTTGGTTCCCTTCTTGTTGGTGTTGAGCCAAACATTGATCTATACATATTGAATGATACGACATTATTTTCATCCTCTCGTGTTTGGACTCTTGGAGCATCAAAATCTGTCGTACTTTTGTTCATATTTTCATTAATAATGGTTATTATTTTTTATATTATTTTTTTTATTTTATCATTTTTTTGTCATTTTTTATTTTATTCATATATTATTTTTTTTTAATACTTTTTTTATTTATTTTATACAATTTTATATCTATTTCGAGGATACTTAATTTATCAAGCCAATAACCGGATGCTGAGCCACATCCTATGACATTGCTTTATTCTTAATGATCCTATAATTATTAAACATTTTTAAATATAGTAATCTTATACCGTTACTATCATTGCTTTATTTATGGTTCCCTAAATAATATTATGATATAATTCCTATATATCTATAATTACCTTATATTCTATCATTTTTCATTCTCTCCAAACATAAAAAATATATTTCTATATAAAATAACCTTTCTCACTGTTTTAATTTATAACAGAATTACACTAATTATGAACCCTGACGGTATGATGAATCAAAAATAGTAAAAATTTATATTAAAAAAATACAATGTTTCCATATTTTTCATTAATTTTTTGAAAAATATATCATGTGATCGGTTTGAATCGTTCTAAGCGTAACATTTAACAAATATTTATTCGACCCATCACATTGTTATGACCTTTTACTTTTCCATATATTAACTGATTTTCATACCATGACGATATTACATTCTCATCCTGCGACTGAATCAGATCTATAATGAACACCTAACTGTCCCAGAAAAAATGAAGAAAAAATAAAAAAAATAAAAAATATATATATATATTAAAAAATGGATATTAACGAAATTGTTATAAATCATGCAACCTCATTATCTTCATACATTGACCAATTAACGTCATTGTTCTCTATTTATCAAAATCATTTTATTAAAGTTGAGTCTATTTATTATGACTTAGGGTTATATACAGTTATTTATCAAATTACTCCTTCACAATATTTAAATATACATATAAATAAATCATTTAATGAATTCAAACAAAATATAACTAAATTATTTAATCTAGATAAAATTAGTATTATAAATATTAATATCCTCTTTAAAGAAAATAAAATATTAATAATCACTGTATTTAAACTAGAACAAATTAGTATATTACCTAAAGAAATCATAATAGATATATTGATTGATCTATCATATAAAGATATAATTTCTTATTGTTCAACATCAACCGAAGCAACAAAAATATGTGAAAAAAAATATTTTTGGATAAAAAAAATACAAAAGGAATATCCAAACCTAAAATTAGATTATAATGATAATATAAAGGGATATTATGAAATATTAGAATTTATCAATCAAACCCTTGAAAAAAATATAACTATGGAAATAATGTTTAAAATGAAATCAATATTTTTAGTTAATAAGGAAATACCTGAATCAATTGGTCTTCTTAATAATCTAGAACATTTACAATTATCATATAATAAAATAAAGGTAATACCAGAATCTATAGGTAATTTAACCAATTTGAAAGATTTATATTTAGATAATAATAAAACAAAGGTAATACCAGAATCGTTAGGTAATTTAACCAATTTGAGTAATTTACAATTAGATAATAATGAAATAGAGGTAATACCAGAATC
>ERZ869936.2263-NODE-2263-length-11623-cov-4.602524_pt1 | contig 11623 bp, 11 predicted proteins | sample MGYA00520876_ERZ869936 | MGnify/ENA primary metagenome ERZ869936 (study PRJEB32218, sample SAMN09650985) | biofilter metagenome | isolation source: enrty point of leading RO module | place: Saudi Arabia: Thuwal, RO plant located on Red Sea | collected 2016-02-17 ... | reverse complement strand
CTACTACCCCTACAGGCACGGCGAGTTGCAGGCCGAGGGCAGCTCGCTCACCGCAGGCATCGGCCAAGGGCGCATCACTGCCCATCTCGAAGGTGCGCCGGTCGACGAAGCCTTTCAGATCCCCGATGCCGAGGCGGTGACTCTGGTCTTCGATGCTCTGGAACACGAGGGGCTATGCCTGGGCCCCTCGAGCGGCGTCAATCTGGCCGGCGCGGTCCGGCTGGCAAAGCTCCTCGGCCCCGGTCACACCATCGCGACCATCCTGTGCGACTACGGCACGCGCTATCAAAGCCGCCTGTTCAACCCGGCCTTCCTGCGCGAGAAGGACTTGCCGGTACCCGAGTGGTTGGAGAAGTCCGGACTGGGGCATTGACGGCATGACCGAGGAAATTTTCCGGCAAGACTCTTACGCCAAGACGTGCGAGGCGACGGTGGTTCGCGCGGACGAACAGGGCATCGCTCTCGACCGCACCGTCTTCTATCCCCTCGGCGGCGGTCAGGCCGGCGACACGGGGAAACTCATCTGGGACGGCGGCGAGACCGCCATCACCGACACGCGCAAGGGCGACCAGGCCGGCGAGATTCTGCATATCCCGGAACCCGGAGCGGCTCTGCCCCCGGTGGGCGCCAAAGCCACGGCGGAAATCGATTGGGCGCGCCGGCATCGCCTGATGCGCATGCACACCTGCCTGCACCTTTTATGCGCGGTTATCGAAGGCGATGTGACCGGCGGGTCGATCAGCGACGGACGGGGCCGATTGGATTTCAACCTGCCCAACACGCAACTCGACAAGGACGCCATCACCGCCGAACTCAATCGACTGATCGCGGAGGATCACCCGGCCACGCCGCGATGGATCGACGATGCCGAATTGGAGGCCAATCCAAGCCTGGTGCGCACCATGTCGGTCAAGCCGCCCATGGGTTCGGGCAAGGTACGCTTGTTGGACATCGACGGGGTCGATCTGCAGCCGTGCGGCGGCACCCATGTTCAACGCACCGGCGAGATCGGCAAGGTCATGGTCACCAAGATCGAGAACAAGGGCAAGCAGAACCGGCGGATCAACCTCGCCTTCGCGGACTGATCAACGGCGCCGTACTTCGCCCGCGCGACCCGCTTGCGCACCTGGCCCGACAGGCCCTCTGCGATCAAGACCAGCACGATGATCGACAGGATGATCGCGCCGACCCGTTCGGTCTCGAGCTGCTGTATATTACGCTTCAAGTACCAGCCCATCCCGCCGCCGCCAAAGAACCCGACCACGGTCGCCGCCCGGAACGCAACGTCCCAGGTGTAGATCGCTATGCCTGTAAAGGCGACACGCACTTGCGGAAAGACAGCAAACACAAAAACCTGGAGCGCGTTCGCACCGGTGGCACGGATTGCCTCCACCGGCCCCTTGTCGATGGCTTCGATCTCGTCGGCGAAGAGCTTCCCGGCAAAGCCGATACAGAACACTGTCAGAGCCAAGACGCCGGCCAGCATGCCGAAGCCGAGGATAGAGACGAACAGGATCGTCCAGATCGTCTCGTGAATCGCCCGGCAGGACATGATGGAGAAGCGCCCGAACGGATAGAGCAGAATCCGGCTCGGCGTCACGTTGAAGGCACCGAACCACGCCAAGGGTATCGCGATCATGACCCCGAACACGCCACCGAGGAACGACATGCGCAGCGTGTCGAGCACCGAGAGCAAATATCCGCCCTCCATGACGTAATCGAGGTCCGGGGGGTAGTAGCGATTGGCGATAAAGCTGGCCAGGCGGCCGAAGGCGCCCGGTAGGCGACCCAAATCGATATTCAGAAACGCAATCGAATACGCCAGAAACAGAATAATCCCGAAGACCACGCCATAGCGGATCAGGGATGCCCGCTACCGGAACCGACGCCGCTGTCGTGGCCGGCTTCCGAGAGTTGTCTCGTTAGTTGCCATGGCGCTTAGGTTACCGCTTTGCGTGCGAAGTGCGACACCGTCTCGCCGATCAGAATCAGAACCAGAATCGCGAGCACCACCATGGTGACGCCGCCATAGTTGAACATGTTCATCTGGCGGAAGAAGAGGAGTCCGAGACCGCCCGCCCCGACCAGTCCCATGACCGCCGAACGCCGGATATTGATGTCCCATTCGAAGATCACGACGCCAAGAACCACAGGCAGAATTTGGGGCACGATGCCGTAATACATGACCTGAAACTCATTGCCCCCCACCGCCCGGATCGCCTCGACAGGCTTCTTGTCGATGTTCTCGATGGCTTCGGCGGTAATCTTCGAGATGAAACCGACCGACCGCATGGCGACCGCCAGGATTCCAGGCAGTGCGCCAAGGCCCACCGCACTCACGAATAGGAGGGCCCAGACGATTTCGTGCACTGAGCGGCTCAGCACCATCAGAAATCGTCCGATTGGATAGGCGACGAGCCGGCTCGGCGTCACGTTCGCCGCACCCAGCCAAGCGACCGGCAACGAAAAAAGACAGCCAAGCAAGGTGCCCAGACAAGCGATCATGAAAGTCTCGATCATCGGGACGATTAAGTGCGGCAAAACCCCCAAGTCGAGTTGAAGAAAACGGCCGAGAGAGCTGAAAACTCCTTTGGGACCGCCGATTCGGCTCCAATCGGTATCGGCGATGATCGTGCCGTCGATACTCCACGCGACCACGGCCAGCATGAAGCCGATCACGGCCAAACCCTTCAGCCGCCCGGTGCGCTTGCCTTGAATGACCCGATCGGCGCCTGCCGCGCCCGGTCCGGACTCTGTGCCGACTGCCGCCACAGCGCTCACAGAACCTCCATGGCGTAAATGCGATCCAGATCGGCCTTACGCAGCGATTCGGTCGATCCCTCGAACATCTTGTGCCCGTCTTGCAGGCCGACGATCTTGTTGCAGAATTCGGTGGCTAGCGTGACGTCATGAATGTTGCACAGGGTCGGGACCTTGAATTCCCTCGCCAAGTCGCGAATCAAACCCATGACTTCGCGTGAAATTTTCGGGTCCAAGGCCGATGTCGGTTCGTCCAGCAACAGCAGCTTGGGTTGCTGCATGAGTGCCCGGGCGATGCCCACTCTTTGCCTCTGGCCACCGCTCAATTCATCGGCACGCTTTTCGACATGGTCGCTGAGTCCGACCCGATCCAGCAGCTCCAGCGCGCGATCGATATCGGAACGCGGGAACCAGCGCAGCAGGCTGCGCAGCATTCCCGTATAGCCCAGGCGCCCAGCCAGCACGTTGTCGATCACCGACATGCGATCGATCAGGTTGAACTCTTGGAAGATCATGCCGATATTGCGGCGGACATGGCGCAAGGCGCTGCCGCTTACCGCACGAATATCCTGGCCGAAAAGATTGATCGACCCGGCTGTTGGCTCGACCAGCCTGTTGATGCACCGGATTAGGGTCGATTTCCCCGCTCCGCTCGGCCCGATGATCGCCAGGAAGTCGTCGTCCTCGACGTTCAGATCGATGCCCTTGAGAACCTCCGGCCCTATCTTGCCGTAGGTCACATGCAGTTTCTTGACCTCTAGGACCCTAGCCATGATCAACCTTTCGCGAGAGGCGGGCGAGCATTCGGCGTCCGGCGCTCGCCCGCGACTCAGTCTGCCCTAACGCGTCTGGTTCGGCTACTTCGCCGCGTCCTTGGCCGCTTTTAGGTCACGGATAATGTCATAGTCGCTGTCGGTCACTGCCACGAAGCGCGCCGATTTGACATTATCGAGGAACGCCTTCGCTTCCGGCACGGTGTGGAGGTTCAGGAACGTGTCCGCGATCTTGGCCTTCAGGTCGTCGCAGAGCTTGCCGCGGTAGACGAAGGGGTCCTGCGGGATCGCCTTTGAACTCCAGAGGATATTAAAGTCCTCTACCTTGACCAGTCCGCGGTCGACAACATTATCGAACCGATGGGTCGCGACAAAGGCTGCATCGACCTTACCTTCGTACACCGCGACCGTGCTGAGGTCGTGCCCACCCGTGTAAACCACCTTGTCGAAATAACTTTCCAGATCCCCACCGATCTCCTTGGTGAAGGACACGCGCGGCAAGAGATTACCGGACGTGCTCGCGGGGTCGGTCAGCCCGACCACCTTGCCTTTCAGCTTTTCGATACTGTCGAGCCCGGAATCCTTACGGCTGATCAGCACGGCCTTATAACCCGGCCCCTCTTCCTGCAGGTGGCCCTTCGTCTTGGCATAAGTGGCGAAGACGTCGAGGGTCTCGTCCTTGCTGCGGGCAATGACATAGGAGTATGGCCCGTGCACGCCAATATCGACCCAGCCGCTGAGCATCGCTTCGATGACCGAGGCATAGGATGTCGGAATGTAGAACTCGATCTGCTTGCCGGTCTGTTCTTTCAACCGTTTGATGATCGGTTTGTAGAGATCGACCTCCTGCATGGTTTCCTCGGTCGGGATGATCGAGAAGGTCAGCGTATCCGGATTCTCGCATTCGGCGGCCTGAGCGGCTGAGCTGCCGACCAGGACCGCCGCCACGATCGATATGGTCTTCAATAGCCGCTGCTTCATTCTGCCTTGTATTTTGTGTGTCATTTCATCCTCCCATTTATGTGCCGTTAACCGGTATTTGCCGCGGCGCCCCAGTTCGGCCGCGGGCCTTACTTCTTGACCGCTTTCAGGCGCCATAGCCCATGGCGCCGCACGCGGCCAGAAACTCTGGTTTGGTGCCGATGAAGTTGCGTCCGCGTTCGCCGGCGAAAGCGCCCTCGACGATGTCGGCCCACTCATCCCCACCAACGCCGTAATCGCGCGGATGACACGAGACGCCAAGACCATCCATGAACCAGGATAAGAACTCGGCGGCCTGCGATGGTTTGGTGTCGAAAATCGCGATTAGCGCTTCGGTGCAGGCGTCGTTGCGACCGGCCAGGCTCAGCAGAACCTGGGGCAACGTAAAGGAACAGGCGATGCCGTGCGCGACACCGTGGCGCAGCGTGATCGGATAGGACAGCGAGTGCGCCAGGGCTGTCTTGGTGTTGGAAAATGCAAGGCCGGCAAAAAGCGCAGCCTGGGCCATCTGCGTTCTGAACGCCAGGCATTCGGGCTCTTCAACCAAGCGCGGCAGAATGGCCAGGATGCGGCGGGCCGCGCTCACCGCAAATTGGGTCGAGATCGCGTTGGCGTTGACGTTCCAGATGCTTTCCAAGGCATGAGACAGGGCATCGAGCCCGGTGGCAACCGTCAGGTCGCGCGGTTTACCCTGCATCAATTCGGGGTCCACGACTGCCCGCTCCGGATAAAGGCTGTCGCGCGCTAGCGAGTATTTTTTTTGCGCGGCCTCGTCCCAAAGCGTGGCCCAGCAGGTCACCTCGCTGCCCGTTCCGGCCGTTGTCGGCACCGCCAGAATGGGGGTCGAGGCCAGGGCCGACGCATCGCCGTCGCCCTCGACAAAGTCGCGCACGGGCGCGAAATCCCCGGGCGCTGCCGCCAAGGCCTTGGCGGTATCTATGACCGAGCCGCCACCAAGGGCGATAATCACATCGTAGGGGCGATTACCCAATCTGGCGGTCTGTTCCGCCAAGCGCACGAAATCGGGGTTCGGCGATACATCGTCGACGACGGCGGCAGGCGGACCGGCTTCCGAGGCTAAGCGGTCAGACAGACGGGCGAACGCCGGCTCCGGATAGGTCACAAGGACATACCGGCGCCCCGCCATCAACCCGGGCAGTTTGGCGAAGGCACCGACGCCGAATTCGATTCTGACCGGGTTCCGGTAGGTCCACACGATGCCGACATCTCCCTGCGGTCGCCGCATGCTTTGGCCGCGCGGCGTTGTTTCTTGATCCTAGGGCTGGCACCATGTATTTATCCAATACAAAGCTTATCGTCTTTACATTGATAAAAACGATGTTTTATACACTCCTCCGCTCGTTTCACGCTGTCGCCAACCATGGCGGATTCACCGCCGCGGCCCGGGCCCTCAATGTCGGCCAGCCGACCATAACGACCCAGGTCCGCCAGCTTGAAAAACAATATGGCGTCGAGCTTCTGGTGCGCGCCGGCCGCAAAGTGGAACTGACGGACGCCGGGCGCGACCTTTACGAGGTGACCCGCCGCATGATCTCCGCCGAACAGGAAAGCCGGGATCTCTTGCAGGCGCACGGCGGGCGAGAGACAGGCCGGCTCCGTCTGGCCGCGGTCGGACCGTTTCACGCGACGGAAATGGTCAGCGCCTTCAAGGCAAAGAACCCCCAGGTCGAAGTCATCATGCTGTTCGGCAATTCGCAGCGCACATTGCAACGACTTGTCGATCTGGAGGCCGATGTCGCTGTCTTGGCGCATGTCGACGACGATCCTAGGGTGCATATGGTGCCCTATAGCCAGCACCGGGTCGTCGCCTTCGTGAACAAGAGTCATCCCTGGTACGGCCGGCAGTCGATCCGGCTGAGCGATCTGCCCGGTCAGCGCATTCTTTTGCGGGAGCCTGGATCGACCACCCGCCTCGCCTTCGAGACCGCGATCCGCGCCGCCGGCGTCGAAATCGATCCAGTGATGGAGATCGGCAGCCGAGAGGCAATCTGGAAGGGTGTCGAATGCGGCCTTGGGGTAGGAATCGTCGCGGATTTCGAGTATGTCCCGCACGCCGATTTGAGTCCCCTGACGATCGAGGATACCGAGGTCAAGACGCGATATTTCATTGCCTACTTGAAGTCCCGCCAGCATGCTCCCTTGATCCGGTCCTTCCAGTCCGTGGCCCTGGATCTCGCGTCGCGGCTTGCCGGCCGGAACGGTCAAGGGAAGCCCGCCGCCGCGACCTCTAGGATCGGCTAGGCTCACCCTGAACTTGTACAGGATCCAGAATGCCCACCACTGATTTCGACGCCTTAGTCAGTACCGACTGGCTCGCGGAGCATCTCTCGGCACCGGACGTTCGGGTCGTCGATGCCAGCTATTACCTGCCGGGCGAAGGCTTGAACCCGCGTTCGGAGTACGAACTGCATCACATTCCAAGCGCGGTGTTCTTCGATATCGATGACATCTCCGATTCCACGACCACACTGCCACATATGTTGCCCTCGCCCGAGAAGTTCTCCTCTCGTGTGCGCAAGCTCGGTCTCGGCGACGGGGTCCGGATCGTGGTCTACGACCAGCGGGGTATATTCAGCGCGGCCCGGGTCTGGTGGACCTTCCGGGTCTTCGGGCACGAGGACGTCGCGGTTCTGGATGGCGGCCTTCCCAAGTGGATGGCCGAGGGCCGCCCAATCGAAGAAGGCACGGCGCGGGCTGGTGAGCGCCATTTCACGGCCCGCATGAACACACTCATGGTGCGCGATCGCGATCAGCTTATGAGCAACCTGCGCGCGCGACGCGTGCAAGTTCTGGATGCCCGGTCCAAGGGCCGGTTCGAGGGCCGCGACCCGGAACCCCGGCCCGGACTTCGCGGCGGGCATATTCCAGGCAGTCTGAACCTGCCCTTCAATGAACTCCTCGACGGTACATCGCAGACCATGCTGCCCGTCGATAAATTGCGGGAACGTTTCGCGGCGGCGGGCCTGGATCCCCGACGCCCGGTCACGACCACATGCGGGTCCGGGATAACCGCGGCGGTGCTGGCGCTTGGCCTGCACTTGATCGGCCATCGTGACGTGGCCGTATACGATGGCTCCTGGTCGGAGTGGGGCATGCCTGGCGATACGCCCGTGGAAACCGGCCCGGCATCGCCCGCCTAAGCAGATGACGGGCCTGACGATCCGCCCTTACCGGCCAAGCGACCGTGATCGGCTGGTCGCGCTTTGGGGCCGTTGCGGACTCGTTGTATCCTACAACGACCCGGATCGCGACATTGCCTTATTTGAACGATCGCCAAACGCCGCAATTTTTGTCGGCGAGATTGACGAATGTATCATCGCGGCTGCTTGCATAGGGCACGACGGGCATCGCGGCTATCCCTATTACGTGTCTGTCGATCCAGAGGCCCAAGGTCGCGGATATGGCCGCGCGATCATGCGACATGCGGAGGATTGGCTCCGGCAGCGTGGCGTACCCAAGATCAACATCATGGTGCGCGAAACCAACGAAAAGGTGGTCGCGTTCTACCGGAGCATCGGCTACGGGGACACGCCGCGCTTTGTGCTCGGCAAGTTTCTGACATCTGACGGTCAAGCGCCAAGCGGACCGACCGCGGTTGCCGGCAATATTGCCTGCACGATTACCTATCTGGAGATGACGGCGCGCCCGGCGCATACACCCGTTCCCCTCCCGCATCGCATGAAAGTCGCGCTCCTGCGTGCCGTCAAACCCGGTCCAACTTTCTATCGCTATCTTTACGACCGGGTCGGCGAAGCCTGGCTTTGGTACGAACGGCGCGCACTGTCCGATCAGGCACTGGCCGCCATCGTCGATGACGAGCGGGTTGAAATTTACGTCTTGTATGTCGACGGTGTGCCGGCCGGCTACTTCGAACTCGACCGCCGCGAAGAGTCCGATATCGAGCTCGCATATTTTGGTCTCATGCCCGAATTCATCGGCCGTCGCCTCGGGCCCTACCTTTTAAGCTCGGCGATCGATTTGGCATGGACCTACGAACCCAGGCGCCTCTGGGTCAATACCAACACCCTCGACCACCCCAAGGCCTTGCCGCTGTATCAACGGTTCGGCTTTGTGCCCTACAAGCGCGAGGATACATCCATACCCGACCCCCGCCTGCAGGGGTTGATTCCATAGCGGGCAGCGGCAACTTCGGCCTCCGCCAAAAGATTAAACGAATCTTTAGCCTCGTACCGATAGATACGATGGACTGTCAGAGCGGCTAGATTGGCACCCGCGATAGAATCCGGTTTGCATGCGGCGCGCACCCGGAACATACACACTTTCCGCACCCACAGGTCAATGTCATCCCCCAACTTTAATCCAGCCGACAGCACCGATTGGCTAGACGCAGTCTTCGGCCGGGTTCATCGACTCCTGTCCAATCAGGCGCTGGCGATTGGGGTCTCGCTTGCCATCGTGGCGCTCGGTTTGGTCGGCCAACTCAACACAATGGTCATTCCAGACGTTGGCTGGTATCTCCACTCAGCCGAGCGGTATCTCGACGGCGGGACCCTTTACCGCGACATCTTCATTGAAGTGAACCCGCCGCTCGGATTCTTCCTGACCTTGCCGGCAGTGGTTATCGCCCGCATCACCGGCTTTCCGCCCACAGAGATCTTCGCGGTCTACGTTTATGCGATCCTCGCCGTTTCACTAGCAGCCGTATGGCGCCTTCTCAGCGCCGATCGGTCGCTATCCAACGAACAGCGCAACGGCCTCATCCTCCTCATCGCAATAGTATATGTCATTGGCCCTGGCAATCAGTTCGGCCAGCGCGAACACTTTTTGATTCTTCTCAGCCTTCCGTATCTGGTGGCTTACGCTACGCACTCGACCGGTCAAACTGTACCGCGTGGTGCTTTGTTCCTCATCGGTGTCGCCGCCGGCACCGGATTGGCCCTTAAGCCTCACTATCTCCTGGTGCCCTTTGCCCTGGAAGTCTACCGGGTCGCGCGCGGTGGCCGTCTGTTGGACATTCCGCGCGCGCTCTATCTGGGAATCGCCTTCAGCTTGATTGTCTACGGCGTTGTCTTGGTGACGGTCACGCCCGACTATCTGACACGCATCTTACCCTATGCGCTCGAAGTCTATAATGTTGCGTACCGAAATCCGCTGTGGATCAATCTCTTGCGGTTCGAGACGATCGCACTGCCGTTAGGCATGATTCTCCATATCGCGACACGACCTCAGCAGCGCGCGCCGTGGACCGGCGACATCTTCTTCATTGCATCGGTGAGCCTATTTGTTGCGTACGTTGTTCAAATGAAGGGGTGGGACTACCACCTTTATCCCGCCTCCTCATGCTTGTTGCTCGCGTATGGCGCGCTTTTCTTGGAGTGCCTTGAGGTCAAGAGCGCCAAGTGGGCGGCCGCTTCCAAACCGGCTATACGGAGAGGCATCGCCGCATGGTCTCTCGGTCTGATCATTCTGCTATCGGTGTTGGACGCACTCAGGCTCGGCTACAAGAGCCCCTTTACAGAGATCATGGCACCTTATGTTGACCGCTACGCGCCAAACGGTGCGATTGCGATCTTCGGGTCCAATGTTTGGCCCGGATTTCCGTTGGTCAACTACAAGGATGTTCGGTGGTCGTCTCGGTTTCCAACGTTGTGGCTTCTCCCGGGCACAATCAGCAATCAGGATGCCCAGGCTCCCGAATCCGGTTCGATCGGAGTCGAAATGCTGGCATTCACTCGAGACTCCGTTGTCGGCGACTTTATGGCAGACATGCCGGATCTGGTCGTCGTCGACAATCGTCCCGAAAAATCCTACTTCGGTGGCCTGCCATTCGACTATCTAGAGTTCTTTCAAGAAGACGAAAGATTTGCCCGGATCTGGTCCGAATATGTCTGGGTTGGCGAAGTCGTCGAGTTCGCCGTCTATCGCCGCAATTGCGCGCCATACTGTGACAAAGTGTCGCAGCTCAACACGAGGCCTATGGACTAACGCTTTTCGCAGACTCAAGCATTCAGAACGCAAGTTCACGACCACGGGTCGGATTGCGCCTAGGACTCGAGCGAGTCCTCAGTCGACCTCAACGCATGCTCGACAGGTTAGCGACCAGCGCCACGTTTGCCCGGCGGATCTCCTCAGCGATTTTGTGCGCCTTGTCGAGATCTTCTTCGCAAACCGAGAGCGCAGCCTTGGCGTTGCGCTCCGAGCAATCGCGATAGGCGTCGATCATCGCAGCCTCAATGGTTTTTACGATTGCCGCGGTTTGTTCGCTGGTCGCGTCCATCCCGAGCAAGCCGATAATGGCCTGCGCCGCTTTCTCGGCTCGTGGTCGTATGGGCATTCGCCTCTCCCATTTCCAATTCTATGCGCCAAGACCTGCAAAACAACTTGTGCCGGCCAGAGACTGCTCACATGAGCCGATTCACGTGACCGCACTACAAGTTAACAGAAATTTACACATTGTTAACCGGCCCGGCCGAAGCTGATCGACACGACATCGATTCTTTTTGATTTGTGGCCCAGGCGATACGGCGGCGGGAAAACGAAAATGCTTCGCATCGGACTAGCTATCCTATTGATCTTACTAGCTACATCCTGCGCATCTCGCAACGAGATCGAAGCCAAGAACCAGATCATCCGCATCGCGTTGGATTCCACCGTGCAACTGTTCACCGAGCGCCAGGGCGGTGTCACCCGGGCCGGTTCCGGTGTCATTCTGGGCCCTGCCTCCGAGACCGGGCGGGTGCAAGTCCTCACCAGCGCACATCTTTTAGAGCCGGTGGAAGATCAATCCATCACGGCCTTGTCGCCACCGAGCCACGACCGCCTGCCCGCCACGCTTCTCGGCATCGATCCGGAAGCCGACCTGGCGCTTCTTGAGGTGGACGGCCTGCCCACCGGCAACGTGACACTGGCCGATACCGCGAATCTGGGCGACCGTATCTGGGTCGTCGCCTTTCCCTGGGGCCGCGAACGCACCGTCGTTAGCGGCGTGGTCAGCCAAATTCGCGACGCGGAGCCGCAGGCGGACGGCCGGGCTGCTCTTGGCGGCCATGTCCGCTTGAACGATGCATCGGTCAGTTACGGACTGGAGGGCGGCGGCATATTCAGCCCGCATCCCGGTCAGCTGCTTG